>Ga0209249_1000664_pt1 | contig 39697 bp, 43 predicted proteins | sample SaaInlV_200m_DNA_4_FD_184653 | JGI IMG/M metagenome (GOLD analysis project Ga0209249, IMG submission 184653) | Marine microbial communities from expanding oxygen minimum zones in the Saanich Inlet - SI037_S3LV_200m_DNA (SPAdes) (version 2) | ecosystem: Environmental > Aquatic > Marine >...
GTGTAAATAAAGTTCCAAGGTGGATGTCTCCGCTAGGAGTTAGACCTAAAGCTATAGTCTCAAATTCTTGACTCAGAAATTCTTTCAATGAATATGTGATTTTTACCATCTATTAATCATCTCTTTTTTACAAATAGTTTACCTATTCTTAGTTTTAATAAATATTCGTATTTAAATATGTTTTTTGGCTTTAGAGTGTAAGTACCAGTAATTTTATAAAGAGAATGGCCTTAAACCCCGGTATGTGCTTCGGTACAGATAACCAATGAAATATAGGTGTATATGAATATGAATGGTAGATTTAATAGAGGTTCTCCAAGAGGGGGCGGAAGTTTCACTCCTCCTGTAACGGAAGGTGAAGAAGTAAGCATTACTGTTGAGGCAGTCGGAGAGAAAGGCGACGGTATTGCAAAAGTTAAAGGATTTGTTATCTTTGTCCCTAACACTAAAGAGGGAAAAAGTTACAAAGTAAAGATTACGAAAACCTTAACGAAGGTAGGATTCGGAGAGGTTGTTCAAGAGATTTCAGCAGATGAAGTTACTACGACTCCTGAGCAGGCGCCTGTTATGCAGCCTGAACCAGATGAGCATTACGAAGATTCTGAAGATTTTGGAGCAGAACTTGAAGAAGATTCTGAAGACACTCCAGCAGAGGAAGCGCCTGAAGAGGCTGCGGAAGAAGCACCAGTAGAAGAGGCTGCACCGGTTGAAGATGCACCTGAAGAACCTGTTGCTGAAGAAGCACCTGTAGAAGAAGCTGCACCAGCAGAAGAACCTGTTGCTGAAGAACCACCTGTAGAAGAACCAAAGCCAGAAGGTTGTGGTTGTTGTGGTGATGCTCCTGCTGAGTTAGTTGAAGAAGCTCCAGAGCCTGAAGAAAAACCAGTTGAAGAAAAGGAACCAGATGATGATATGGACGTTCCTCCACCACCAACTGAAGAAGAAAAAGCTTAATTTTTCTTTTTTCTATTTCTTTTTTTATTTCATAAATACTTTTACTTTGTTTATTGTGTTAATACAAGATCTTTTTATTTCTTCTTGATTAATTTTGTGACAGTAAGTTTCGTCAATATTTTTCTGTGCGAGTCTTAGGAAGCACTGATCTTTTTCGTTCTTATTTGCTGCAAGTTCACAAGGGTCGTCCCCTAATTCTGCATTAATCAATTCCTGCATTCTTTCTTCTTGTTTTAGCCTTTCGGCGGTAGTTGGTTGTTTAGTAGGATCTTCTTTGGCTTTCTGACCTATTTCTTCTAGCTTTTTCCCAACATCTATATCGGTGGGAGATTCATCTTTGGCTCTGTTTTTGAAATCATCTACTATGGTAGATACGTCTTCATCACTCATTGCTGAAGGATTAGGATTTTCTACTATGATGCTTTGAGTTGGTACTGGAGGATCAAATAATTGTTGTACGTATACTAAGCCTCCAAATAATAAAATTAAACTGACTGCAATAATGATTCCTACATTTTGGCTTTGTTTTGGTATTAAGGATGAAAGTTCTTCTTTGTATAGATCCATGCTGTTTCTTATGGCTTCGTTAGAATATCCTGCACTCTCTAGTTTGTTCTTAATATCTGGGAGAGGTATGCTTTTACTTCTTTGTCGTTTGATGAACTTTACAAGATGTTTTTCATGGGTGCTTCGATATTGTTCTATGCACTCGCAAGCTTTTTCTTTATTGTATCCTGAGTCTATTAGTTTTCTTTGTATTAAGCTTAACTCAAAACCTTTCTTGTGTTCTTTTTCTATGTATTCCAGAACTTTTTTATTTGGTCTGGCATCTCTTGGAAGTTTAAGTTTGGGTTCTTGGTTGAACGTTTGTTTAATCTGATTTTTTACAATGTGTAATATCTTTGATGATTTTTCTTTAGGGGTTTCTTTTCTAAAAATGTTTGAGTCTGGCTGGGTGGTTAGAATATCTTTAGTTGTGTTTATGTTCTCTTTGATTTGTGTGCCTACGTCTGAGAATCCTTTTAAGTCTGGTTTTGTGAATTTTGGTGCGTTGTTTATGTCGAGATTTATGTTTTGTCGGTTATCATGTTCTTGGAGTGCTTCATCTATGCTTTTTAGGCCGTATCCGTTTTTTAGAAGTTTGGCTCTAACTTGTTCTTTAGAATATCCTTTGCTCATCTCGAGCTCGATATAGTCTAAGAGTTCTTTCATGACTCGAGCACCTCTATACTATCAATTTTGCCATCACCGTCTAGGTCAAATCCTTGTACGATGCATGCAAATTCTTCATCTTTTTTGTATTTTTCTAGTATTTGTTTGTGGAATCTTGTTAGTCCAATTACTGCAGATTTTGTTCCTGAGAATCTGATTCCTGCGATCAATAAAATTGATTTATCTTTATCATTCGGGTTTCTTATTTTGGCAATGATTCCGCAATTATCATCAGTATAAACTTTTTTTGTTCTAACTGATTCTATTGCCCAATTCTTTTTCTCGTTGAATTTGATTGGAAGGTGTTTATTCATCTCTTCTGTCAATATGTTTGTTACTGGGCCGCCAACTATTATCATATTGTTCTTTTCTGCTTTGTCGCTTTTTACATCAACATCTAATTTCGTTGAAAACTCTTTAGGTGTGTTGCAGAATGCTCCTAAAAATAATGCTAAATCTATTGCATAGTGTCCATCTCGAGCTCTGGCTTTGTGTGGGCCGTGAGGATCTGGACTACCTACAATTGTTGTGGCATTAAGTTTGTTATCTTCTATGAATGGGTGTAAGAATGAATTTAATTTTGTGTCTGCTTCTTCGCTGAATAAGCTTTTTGCTGGTTTCCATTTATCATCTAAGCAAACCGCGAAGTTGAGATTCTTTGGGGCTAGCTTTTTTGCAACAGTCCCTCTAATTTCTTTTCTTTCTGTTACTTCTATAATTCCCGCATTGAGTAGTAATTTGATGTGATAGTATATTCTCTGTTCGTGTAACTTTAGTTTCTTTGCAATCTCTGCAGGGTACATAGGTTCTTTATTCAGAAGTCTGAGGATTTTGATTCTGGTGTTGTCATTTATTACTGCCAGATCTTTTGGATTGTGTAGAAGAAGGACATCGCTATGGAAGAGTTTGCCATCAATCTCTTTTACAACTGCGCTCTTTGGCATTGTTACTTATTTGGTTATAATATTTTATAAATGTTGTTATTAATTGTTATTCTTTCCTATTAATTGTTGTTTTTCTTTATTAATTGTCTTTGTTTATTATTATTATCTTTGTTGTTTAATTATTACTAGTCTATTTTTAGTATATTTTGCTTTTTTTGGTGTTTTTGTGCCTTTTTACTGCTTTTCTCCTTGTTTTTCTACTATTTATGTGTTAATATTATAAATGTTTTTTTAATTAACTATATAAGTTGGTGGTTAGTTCTTTATTAGATGAAAGCGGTAATTTTAGCGGCAGGAAAGTCAACCAGGACTTATCCATTAACATTGACAAGACCCAAGTCTTTGATTGAATTTGGTGGTAAGAACGTTCTAGAGAGAATTATGGATTCAATTATTGGATTGGTGGATGAAATTGTTCTTGTAGTTGAATATAAGAAAGAAATGATCGAAGAGTATTTTGGAGATTCTTATAGAGATGTTCCTTTGAAGTATGTAGATCAAGGCGAAGCAAAAGGCACAGGTCATGCTTTGTTGCAGGCGCGATCTCATTTAGATGATAGATTCTTAGTTCTTTATGGGGATGATATTCTTTCGCGAACTGATATTGAAAAAGCATTACAGCATGACTATTGTATGTTGGTTAAAGAAGTTGAACATCCTGAAAGGTTTGGAATAGTAGAAGTTGATGGTAAGAAGGTTATTGGTTTAGAAGAAAAGCCTTCTGTTCCTAAGACAAACTTAGCTAATGTTGGGAGTTTTGTTTTTGATGCATCTATTTTTGAGCATGAGTTGAAGGAGACAGAGCGAGGAGAGTATGAAGTTACTGATTATGTTAAGCATTTAATCTCTTCAGGTAAGATGGAATGTGAGATTATTCAAGATTATTGGATCACGGTTGGTTATCCTTGGGATATTTTGAAGGCTAATGTCTTTTTCTTGAATAGGTTTACTGAGAGTAAGATCGAGGGTGAAATTGAAGAAGGCGTTGTGATCAAAGGTAATGTTTGTGTTGGTAAAGGTACTGTGATTAAGTCAGGCACGTATATTGAAGGTCCGGCATATATTGGTGAGAATTGTACTATTGGTCCTAAGGCATACATTAGACCTAATACTAGTATTGCTAGTGGTTGTTTTATGGGGAATAATGTTGAATTGTTCGACGCTGTTATTTTGGAGAATACGAAATGCAAACATACTGCTTACATAGCTCATTCAGTTTTAGGGGCCAATATTAATGTTGGTGCATTTTTAGTAACTGCCGATTATAGGCATGATGCTGGTGTGCATAAAACTGTATTGAATGGTAAAAAAGTTGATACAGGAACAAAGAAATTAGGTGCGTTTATTGGAGATGACGTTAAAACAGGTATTAATACCATGATGTATCCGGGTAGAAAACTTTGGCCTGGTACGACAACTCTTCCTGGCGAAACTGTAAAAGAGGATAAACTAAAGTAGGTTGATTCTATGTGTGGCATAATTGGATATAAAGGACAGCGGAACGCATCCGAAGTAGTTTTGAATGGTCTCAAAGCATTAGAGTATAGAGGGTATGATAGTTGGGGTATTGCCTCGTTAAGTTCTGAGTTGGATGTTGTAAAAGATATTGGTAAGATTGGTAAGTGGATGATTGAAGATATAGATTTGTCAAAAAGTAGTTTGGCTATTGGTCATACACGATGGGCGACTCATGGTGGCGTTACTACGGAGAATGCGCATCCTCATTATTCTTTGGATAAACGTTTTGCTATTGTGCAGAACGGTATTGTGGAAAATTATCAAGACTTGAAGAAAGAATTGGTGCAGAAAGGTTATAATTTTAAGTCTGAGACTGACACGGAAGTTATTGCTTATATTATTCAAGAAGAACTGAAAGATAAAGAGTTGATAGAGGGATTTAGAAGTGCATTTTCTCGATTAAAGGGTAGGAATGCTGTTGTACTTATTGATTCTGTTAGTGGTAAGATAATTGGTGCGAGAAATGGTTCTCCATTAATATTGGGGGTTGGCGATGGCGAGTATATTTTAGCGTCCGATGCGTCTCCAATTGTAAAGTATACTAAAGATGTTGTGTTTATGCAAGATAATGATGTTGTTGTGTTGAACGATAGTTATCATATTATTAATTCTGTGACTGGGGAAGAGATTGATAGAGAAGTGTCTCATGTGAGTTGGGATATTAAGCAAGCGCAAAAGGGAGATTATCCTCACTTTATGATTAAAGAGATTATGGAGCAGAGAACTACTGTTGCCGATTCTATTGCGCAAGAGAAAGATGCGGTTATGGAGATTGCAAATGCACTTAATGGTGCGTTTGGTACTTATGCTGTTGGGTGTGGGACTGCGGCTAAGGTTTGTTTGGCTGCGACGTATGCCTTTTCCAGCATAACCCATAAACATATTAATTTTTCATTAGGTTCTGAGTTTCCTAGTTATCATCATTTCTTAACAGATAAATCATTGTTGTTGGTTGTTTCTCAAAGTGGTGAGACTGCGGATACGTTAGAAGCGATTGAAGTTATGAAGAAACGAAACGGTAAGGTTGTTTCTTTGGTGAATGTTATGGGTAGTTCTATCATGAGACAGTCCGATTATGCGTTGTTGAATAATGTTGGTCCTGAGAAATCGGTTTGTTCGACTAAGGCAACGACTGCGCAGCTTGCACAGTGTATTTTGTTGGCTTATGCGGCGGCTGATAAGTATGATGAAGGTATGAATTTGTTGAAGGATGCGTCAAACAAATTAAATTTGATGTTAAATGATCAGTTTTGTAATAGTATTAAAAAATTAGCATGTAAGATTGTTGATTGGGAGAGTATGTATGTTTTAGGTAGAGGGTTAAACTACTCTATAGCTCTAGAGGCTTCGATTAAGATTCAAGAAGTAAGTTATATTCATGCAGAAGGTTTTGCAGGTGGTGAATTGAAGCACGGTCCGATTGCTTTGATAGATAAGGGCACACCATGTATTGTTTTTGTTGCGAATGATGATGTTAAAGAAGAAATATTAGGTAACGCGATGGAAGTTAAAGCGCGCGGCGGGTATATTATTGGGGTATCTCCAGAGGATAATAGTATATTTGATTTTTGGATCAAGGTACCGGATGTAGGAGATGCATCTCCAATTGTTAATATTGTGCCGATACAATTGTTGGCATATTATTTAGCTGTGGAAAAGGGTTGTGATGTTGACATGCCCAGAAACTTGGCAAAGAGTGTGACAGTAAAATGATTAAGGCAGTTATATTTGATTTGGATGGAGTATTGAGAGATTCTGAGGGTTCTAATTTAGGTGCTGCGGCGCTATCATTTCAAAATCAAGGATTTAATTTGACTGCAGAAGACAATGCTTTTGTTACGGGCAGACATCCTGCTGATTATTTGGTTGAGTTGGTAAAGAAGTATCCTGTTGATGTTGAGAAGTTCAATCACGATGTGCGAAGACATTTTTTAGATTTGGTGGCGGAAGCAAAATTGTTTCCGTTTGTTAAAGAAGTATTTAAATTATTAAAACACTATAATATTAAGATTGCTTTGGCTACATCTTCTCCTGCGGATTTTGTAGAAGAATTGTTTCTTAAGAAATACGATTTTGGAAGTGTTTTTGATGTTGTGATTACATTCGATGATTGTGATGTGAGAAAACCAGAGCCTTTGGTTTATGATATTGTTAGAAAACGATTAGAGTTGGAGGCATCTGAATGTTTAGTAGTTGAAGATACTGCGATTGGAGTAAAAGCGGCTAAAGCTGCGGGGATGGTTTGTGTAGCTGTTCCAAATGAATATACAAAAGATCAAGATTTTACCGAGGCTGATCAAGTTATCAAGTCTCTTGGAAGTGTGAGTCTAGATTTTATTAAGAAATTAGGTGGTCTATAATGGGAAAATTATTTGGTACTGATGGAATAAGAGGAATGGCTAATGTTTATCCAATGACGCCGGAGCTAGCTATGAAGGTTGGTAAGGCGGTTGCAAAGGTTTTGTCTGGTAAGGTTCCAGGTAGAAAGCCAAAGGTAGTGATAGGTAAAGATACTCGGCTTAGTGGCTATATGTTAGAATATGCTTTAGCTTCTGGTTTGTTGTCTATGGGTGCTAATGTTTTATTGATTGGTCCAATTCCGACTCCAGGTATTGCACATTTGACAAAGTCTATGAATTGTGATTTTGGGATTATGTTGACAGCGTCTCATAATGCTGCGCACGATAATGGTATTAAGATATTTACTCATGACGGTTTTAAACTTCCTGATGAAATGGAGAATGAGATCGAAGATTGGATTCTTAATAAGGATATTAATTCTGAACATATCAGTGGAGATGCGTTAGGTAAAGCGTATAAGGTTGAAGAAGGTAAAGGTAGGTATATTGAATTTGCTAAAGCTTCAATTAATTATGAACGTTTAGAAGGGTTGAAGTTGGTTATCGATTGTGCAAACGGGGCAGCGTATGCTTCTGCGCCTTATGTTTTTGTTGAGCTTGGTGCTACGATTAAAGTGATTAATAGTCGTCCTAACGGGTTGAACATTAATGATAATTGTGGTGCTTTGCATGTTGAGCAGTTGCGTGAAAAGGTTTTATCGGAAAAAGCTGATGTTGGTATTGCTTTAGATGGTGATGCGGATAGATTAATTGTTATAGATGAGACGGGTGCTATTGTTGATGGAGATAAAGTAATGTTTATCCTTGCTAAGTATCTTATGTCTAAAGGCAAATTGAAGAAGAATTCTATTGTTGCAACTCATTATAGTAATTTAGGTTTGGCAAAAGCAATGGAATCTATCGGTGGTTCTTTGGTTAGAGCAGATTGTGGTGATAGATATGTTCTTGAAGAAATGAGAAAAAATGATTATAATCTTGGTGGGGAAAAATCGGGACATGTTATCTTCTTAGATCACGTTACGACTGGCGATGGTATAATTACTGCACTTAATCTTTTGAGTGTTATGAAGTCTTCAAGTAGAAAAATGTCTGAGTTGGGTTCAGAGATGAAGCTTTATCCTCAGGTATTGTCAGGAGTAAAGGTTAAAGAGAAAAAAGATCTTGAATTGATTCCTGGTTATTCTGAGAAAATTAAAGAGATTGAGGCCGAATTAGGTTCGTCAGGTAGGGTTTATGTTAGATATTCTGGTACGGGTGCGAAGTGTAGAATTATGATTGAAGGGCCAGATCAGACACAGATTGAAGGTTTTGCTAAAGAGATTGTTGATGTTATTGAGAAGGATATTGGAGCTTGATGACTGGTAATCTTTATATATGATCACCGTACTTTTCGTAGTATGAATGTGATGTATGCGCTGATTAGTGTCCTTGTAGTGTCTTTGGTATCGATTGTATTTGCGATACCTTTCTTGTTGAAGAAGAAGATATCTAGTAAGGTGTTATTGTTTTTACTTAGCTTTTCAGTGGGTGTGTTGTTGAGTACTGTTTTTATGAATTTTTTACCAGAAGTCATGGAGCATAGCCATGGTATTGGGGCTTCATTATTTATTTTGTCGGGGTTTTTAGTTATGTTTATTCTAGAGAAATTTATTCATTCTCATCATCAGAAGAAATGTGAAAAGAACGGGTGTGGTCATAGCCATGCTTATCATTTAGCGCCAATTAATTTGATTGGAGATGCTGTTCATAATTTTATTGATGGTTTGGTTATTGCTGGTGCGTATGCTGTTAATGTTACTTTAGGTGTTGCAGCTACTATCTCTATTATCTTTCATGAAATTCCTCAAGAGATTGCAGATTTTGGTGTATTGATTTATTCGGGCATGTCTAGAAAAAAAGCATTGCTGTTTAATGTTATGTCTGCAGTCACTGCGATAATTGGTACGGTGATTGGAATTCTTTTGATTGATAAATTACATGGCTTTATAGACTTTATAATTCCTTTTGCTGCTGGTAACTTTATTTATATTGCAGCGTCAAATTTAGTTCCCCAATTACATCGACATTGTAAATTAAAAGATACGATACTCCATATTTTTGCAATTGTTTTGGGTGTTGCTCTTGTTGCTTTAATTACTGTTTATGGTCCTGTGCATGTGCACTGATTTCTTAGAATGTATATATTGTATATAGCTTAGATTATTCTCGTTAGTGTGTAATTCATCTTGTATGAGAACATTTGAACTCGGACAAGCAGATTTGTATCTTGGAGATCATGAAAGATGTGGTAGTCTTGAATCTATTGCCGATGCACAGACATTCTTGGATGAAAAATTAAATCAATTTTTTGGAAACACGCCAGAGTATAGAGAGTATATCGATCTTTATGGCCTAGTTCATGGTTTAGAAAAATATGCCTTGTTGGCAGCACATGCTGATACAAATGGTGAATGGGTTTATTTTGATGAGGGAAGGGAACATTCTGTTCAGTCATGGGTGAATGAAGTAGATGGTAACTATTCTGGGTTGCTGTTGTGTGTATGTAATCCTGGAAGTCATACTCCTAACTCTGCTAAATCAATTCTTCTTGTTTCTGATAGTGATATTGATTATAGAACTGGTGAACGAGATCCTATTTTTAGTTTATTGGTTCCAGAAGTTGGTGAGTTATATTCTTATACTGTTGGTTATGAACTTGAACAATTAAGAACGCAATTAGATAGGTTTTAGTTTTTGTTTTGTGTACTTGGGCAAAAGTTGTATTTATGAATCTGATAAATGTGTAGGGCGGAATAGTCTTTCAATATATCGTTGAACTTTGTTTTAATATCCATCATTATTTCTCTGAATTTTTCTGCGTTTTTAATTTCTAGATCAATCTCAAACTCCCATGGTCCTAGCGACTTCACGATGTAGACGATGTTTGGGTTGATTCTGCAATATTCTCTGAGTGTTCTTTCTCGCTCTTCTGAAATATTTTTGAATCCTATTAGAACTTTATAATGTAGGTAAGGATATTGAGATTCATTTGGTACGAAGTTGTAGTGCCTTATTACGCCAGATTTTTCTAGTTTTTTTATTCTATCTATGATTGCGTCTGTGCTTAATGACATTTCCTTTGAGATATCTACTGCGGTGGTTCTTGAGTTTCTTCCGAGCGCTACTAGAATGCTCCAATCGTTACTATCCATTTTTACTGCGGCAGGTACTGCTCCGAAGAATGATTCTCTGTAGTCGCTTGGTTCTTTTCTACTTATCAAATAGTCTCTAACGAAATAATCTCCTCTGATTATGGATGAAATTTGTCTTTCTGCGATGTATTCCCCGAATTTGGTATTTAGTTCTGTTAGAGTTTTGTCTAAGAAATCCATGTCTTTTGCCCATGTGCCGAATGCTAAGTCGAATCTACCATCGCAGCTTGCAATCCACACAACATTTGGGTGTAGTACTAAAAATTCTATTAGTTCTTTTTCTTTTTCTCTATCGATATTTTGTAATCTGAGAAAGGCTTTGTGAACTGTGAAGCCCAGTTTTGAAATGTCTATAACTGAGTAAAAGAATGAAATGACTTTTTCTTCAATTAATTTTTTAATTCTGAATCCTACTACTTGTTTTGATAGGCCTACTTTCTTTGCAATCTCCGAGTTTGTCTGTCTTGAGTTTACATCAAGTTGGTATAGAATCTTTCTGTCTTTTAGGTCCATTCTATTACAAAATCTCTTATGTTATATTAATTTAGCGATAGTGTAAAATATTTCTGGAAAACATTTTATTAAACTGTATCTGAACTACCTATGAGTGATAAACATGATTGAGAAGTTACTTGCGTTTACACCTAAATATTATGAACGTTTGGGTGGTGGTTTGGAAGATGCAACCTATTTAGGACTTAATGAGTCTGATAGGTGCAATTATAATTGTTTGAAGTGTGTGCAAGGTGTGCCAGATAGAACTGGGACGGAGCTGTCTATTGATTCTTTTATAGAAATTGTTGAAAGTGCAAGGCTTCAGTTGGGAATAAAAGCCTTGTTTGTTGCAGGGAAGGGGGAAACTTTTCTTGCAGGACGTGGCGAGACTGAGGAAGACTTACTTGATAATTATCGAAGGCTGATTGAGTGCACTAATAGTATGGGAGTTCATGTTCTTCAGTTTACAAATGGCTATTATCTAGATAAAAATATGGTTGACTTTTTGAAAGATAAAGATGTCTCTTTAGTTGTGAGTGTTGATACTCTAGATGAGGGAAAGTATCATGCTTTGAAAAGGGGTCCTTCCAATTCTTTTGAGAGGGTGATGGCAAATTTGCAGTATGCTAGAGAGCAATTCTCTGTTGATAATGTCGAAGGTTATTCTGTTTACAAGTTGGCGGTGAATATGGCATTAAGTGGTGCTAATCTACATGACGTTGATGAGATGAAAGAGTACTGTGGAGATGATGTGATGTTTATTTGTAATTATCCTATTAAGATGGGATGTTTTTCATCTAGCGGGCTGTGTAACTCTGACGAAGAGTATGAACGAATTAAGAATATTGCGTTAAGTGTATCGGATAACGGGGGTATGAGTGGAACGACCTTAGAAAGAAAATGTGGTTTTATCCATAATGGTTTTGGTGTGGATTCGAACGGCAATATTTTGTTGTGTGCATATGATCCTTCTACAGGGCAGTTGTTTGGTAATGTGAATGATTATAGAAGTTTAGATGATGCGTTTAGAAGAGTAAGGCGGGCAGTTGTTGCACACTCTGCGATGTTTCCTGATAGCAGAATCTGTTTTTTAAGAGATCTTGATAGTTATGTTGAGTTTCCTAAGTCGGTTCCATAATGCTTTTATATTATCTTAGATTATTTCTTCTATGGATAAGATAACTTTAGCTGGATGTGTAATTCTAAAGAATAATGCTATTTTGCTTCTTAATCGTTCTAAGACCGGATGGTATGAGTTGCCTGGTGGAAAGGTTGATGAAGGCGAGGGTAGCGAGGATGCGGCAATTCGTGAGTTGAAGGAAGAGTTGTGCTGTGATGTTGAAATCGTTAAACAATTAGGTGTTAAGGATTTTGAAGAAAATGGCTATGTTATGACTTATGTCTGGTTTTTATCGAGATTGAAAAATGAAAGTCAGTTATTGGTAGGGGAGCCAGACAAGTTTGATCATTTTGCTTGGGTTCCTATTTTTGAGTTGAAGAGTAATAAATTATCTCCTAATATGTTGAATTTGGTTGAAGAATTAGATTTATTGAATCTTTCATATAGACGTAAGATTAAATAAGACAGATTTATATATTGAAAAGAGTACATTAGTTTATAATATGATTACTAAAGAAAGAATTGGGAAAATTCAATTTTATTTTGGTATTTTGCTTCTTGTTGCGACCATTATTGGTTCTATATTTATCATAAAATATGTTTATATTGGGGCTGTAATTACTGGCGCTGGTATAACTGGTGTATGGGGGGAGGTTAGTCAAGGAACTAACGGGACACTCATTGGAATATCTGGTCATTTAGTATCAAATCTCATGTTACAAGCTCAAGTTATTAAAACTACTATGTTCTTGTATGGTACTTGTGCTTTGGTATTAATTGTATTATCAATTATATTAATTTTACAAGGTTTAGTGAATCAACTAAAAAAATAGAACTAATTGTACATAACTTTGCTATTAAAACTAAGTCATTATTGCTTTAACAGCTTCAGTAGCGTAACACCCTTTTTCTAGAAAGAATTTGACTGTGCATTTCTTCTTGCCTTTATTTAGTTCGTCTTCTTCTAAGTTGCCTATGATCAATTCTTTGATTTTTGTGTATACTTGTCTTGAATCTCCTTCTAAACTGTGGTTAGGCAGGGGTTTTATTATGAAGTCTCGTAAAGTTATGTTTTCTTTTTTCATAAGTTCTTTGTAGGCTTGTTCTATTTCTTCGTCTTCGAACTCTGTTCCAAATCCAATTATTGGCAGGATAGTATCTTTGTTTATTTTCTCTGCAATGGTGTTCCATAAAAATGATTGATACGCGTGCAGATATAGCATGATTATTTTTTTAGGTAACTTTCTTATTGCTGCATTGAAATTTGTTGGTTGTGTTGATAGAGATTCTGCAATCTCTTTATGATCAATAAGTTCACAAGCAGTTTTGAAGTCTTGTTTTATTAGTGCTCTTCCAACTTCTGTGTTGTTGGTGCTAAATCTTTGTTCTCCAAAATAATTCTTGAATTGTTTGAGTTCTTTAGGTGCATTGTCGATGTTTCTTACAACAATTTCGAAGAAATTACCTTCAAGTTTTCCTAGGCTGATAGGATTATCTAATCTTCCTAGAGCTGTTAGTGTTATTTCTTTGCTTTTGAAACTTTCAAGTCTTTTTTCTGGATGACCCTTAATGGATATTAGTTGAGATGTTTTTGCGGCTTTGTCTTTGGTGCCTGCGAATCCTATGTGTTTCAATGGAATGTGTAGAAATTTTGCAATTTGTATTATGGATTCTAATGTTGTCTTGTTTAATTTTTCAAGTCTGTAGCAGGCATACTCTCCATCTTTTTTTGGTTCAAGAGTGCTTTTTTCAATTACTACGAATTCTTCCGGTTTAGCCTTTATCTGATACATATCTTTCTATTTAAAAAGGCAAACCCTTAAAAATGTTTGCTAATCCTTATGAATAGATGGACCTGTAGCCTAGTCTGGATAGGGCGACAGCCTCCTAAGCTGTAGACCGGGGGTTCGAATCCCCTCAGGTCCGTTTTGGTGATTGAATGAAACTAATACACATATCGGAAGGAGTTCGGATGTTTAAAAGAGCTCTTTATGTTCATGATCATGGATTTAGAAAGTATGATGGTAAGGCTAATAAGATCTGTAAGCAGATAGTTACTAATTGTTGGAATGGAGATTATTTTCAAACCAGTGCAGGACATTTCTGTGAGTTTTATATGCGAGATTTTGCGTTTTGTATTGAGGCTTTATTGAAGTTAGGATATCAAGATGAAGTTTTGAAAACTTTGAATTATGCTCTTGAAAAATTTTCTAAACATGGTAGAGTTACAACGTCTATATCACCTAAAGGAAAATGTTTTGATTTTCCAAATTATGCTGAAGACTCGTTACCTTTGTTAATAAGGTCCTTGAGAACTGCAAAAGCTAAAACTCTGATAAAAAAGTATAATTCTTTTTTGAAACGAGAGATTGAATATTACTATGGTACGATTTTTGATAGTAAATTAGGTCTAATTCGATCTGATAGAAGTTTCTCCTCAATAAAAGATTATGCTAAACGAAGGTCATCAACTTACGGTAATTCTATGTTGGTTATGTTGAAAGATGACTTGGGTGCTTTGAAGTTGTTTAATCCATTCAGAAAATATAATATTAGACAGAATATGATGGATGAGCTATGGAGTGGGGAGTTCTTCTATGATGATATTCAGAAAACTTCTGTGTTTAGCTCCGATGCGAATGTATTTCCTTTTTGGTGTGGGGCATTTGATGATAAAAAGATGTTTCTGAGTTGTGCGAAACAGATCAAGAAGCTTAAGTTAGATATGCCATTTCCATTAAAGTATATGCAGAAAGGTGCCGAAGTTAAGCACCTTAAACTTCCAGAATTATTTTCAGGAGATTATGAGCGAGATAGTGTTTGGATGCATCTCGGTTTGTGCTATTTGGATGTATGTAAAAAGTACAAACATCCTTCTTTTAAGATTTATAAATCGAAATACTTGAAGACGATTGAGAAGTATGGTAATTTTTTAGAGGTTTTTAACTCTTTTGGAAAACCATTTAATACTCCTTTCTATTTTACAGATGACAGTATGCTTTGGGCAAGTAAGTTTTTAGTGATATGAATGGCGAGGATTTTGTATGCTGTATACGGCGAAGGAATGGGTCATGCCTTTAGAAGTAAGGTTGTAATAGATTATTTGCTAAGCCAGAAGCACGAAATTAAAGTTGTTGCTAGTGGCGGGGCTTTTCATTTTCTGTCTTCATGTTATCCTTTGGTTGAAGACATTCATTATCCGCAGATTTCTTATTCAAAGAATAAAGTTCAAAATCTGAAGACTACGTATAGAAATACTAAGACATTACCTAAGGGTTCTTGGAGCAGTCTTAAGAAATTAAGAAAGTTATTTAGAGCATTTCAGCCTGAGTTGCTTATTACTGATCATGAGCCTTTCTCCGATCTAGTTGCAAAGTGGTTTAATACGCCTGTTATTGCGATTGATAACATTAACATGTTAATTAAAGGAAAAATAGATGTTCCTTTTCGGGGGTTGTGGTGGTATGTGATTAATAGGTTGGTTACTCGTACTTTTATTTTTATGGCGAAAAATCATATAATTCCTTCATTCTTTTTTGTTCCTGTGCGAGGTAAGAATGTTTATTTAGTTCCACCACTTCTTAGACGAAGGATCTTGAAATTAAAGCCAATTGTGCGAGATCATGTTTTAGTTTATCAAACTGCAGCAATAACTGAAGATGCTGTTAATACTCTCAGAACTATAAAAGATCAAAAGTTTGTTGTATATGGTTGGAAAAAAAGCAAGTCAATAGATAATATTGTGTTTAAAGATTTCTCAGAAGATGGTTTTCTTGAAGATTTGAGAACTTCGAAGGCAGTTATTATGAATGGTGGATTTACTTTGATGGGTGAAGCAATATATTTGGGGAAACCTATCTTGTCTATTCCCGCGCAGAAACAATTTGAACAAATGATGAATGCGCACTATTTAGATAAGCAAAATTATGGTAAGTATCTTAAAAGTTTTGATTATGTCGGGATAAAGAAGTTTTTATCGGGGTTGGATTTTTATAGAGAAAATCTTAAACAGCATAAACAAGACGGAAACGCTTTCTTTGAGGGCTTGTTGGATGAAATGATTTCTAAGATCGTTGGTGGTCGAAAGATTAAGTTGAGTGATTAGCTTTTCTTCTTTAAGAATTCCATGATTTTCTTTGGGTCTGCCTTTCCTTTTAGCTTACCCATTACTATGCCCATTAAACGTCTTTCATCTGCATCTTTGTTTTCTGTGATTAATTTCTTTAGTTCTTTTTCTAGTTCTTTTTCATCCATTAAGCTGTATTTAGAAAGATCATATTTGTTGTTTGCAATATCTGTAATAATGTCGAAGATTGCACTCTTGGCGATCTTAGAATTGTGTAGTGCTGAAAATATTTCTTTAAACTGTGAATCTGTAATGGTAAATTCTTTGTTTATTTTCTTTTTTACTTCTTTTGGTGTTGCGATTAATGTTTCTGCGATAAATGCCGGTTTGACTTTTTTGAATTTAGTAACAAATTCCTCAAATAAGTCTGCAAGCCCTGATTTTGTGATAACATCCGCAAGATCTTGACCTAGTTTGTAGTTTTCTACGATTCTTGTAGCTCTTTCTGTTAGAAGTTCTGGTAATTTGATCTTGTCTAAGTGTGACGTAGAGATTTTAACAGGAATTATGTCTGTTTCTGGATACATTCTTGCAGCTCCAGGCATAGGACGCATGAATGAACTAGTTCCGTTGTCATTTGGTTTTCGTACTTCTTTTATGATTCCAATCTCAAAATGTTTTGCTCTTTTTATCACTGCTCTGAGAGCTTTATCGACTTTATCTTCTTTATCTGCAATAATGATAAATGCATCTTTGTCGTGGCATTTTAGTAAAGATCTTATGTTCTCGATATCTTCTTCTGTGATTCCATACTTAGGTAGTTCGTCTGAGTGAAATAATCCTCCGACGCCTCCTGCTTGTTTACCATAATCTGATAGTTCGCTTCCCACTCTTCTTCCTGGCATTGTTTCCTTGCCAAGCAGAGTTGCAAAACTTGGTAACTTGATTGCTTTTATGACGCCTTTTTTGGTTAAGGCACTTTTAATTACTTTTGATTCGGATTTTTTGAATAGTGATGTGATGTCATGTATCTCTTCCGGTATTTTTATTCCTTTTACTAGTTCTTTTATTTCTAATAAACAGATTTGTCTTTTTGCTTCGTTTTCAACCCAAAGTGGAATTAGTTTTAGATCTTGAGCGCCTTTGATTTCTATTCGATCTCCGCCTTTGATTGAGACGTTAACATCTTGTCGTATTGTTCCGATGCCTCTTTTCACTTTACTTGTGCTTCTAAGAATCATACCTATGTGGCCTGCGACTTCTTGAGCGTGTTCAGGTGTGAACATGTCGGGTTCTGTTGCTAGTTCGATAAGAGGAATTCCTAATTTGCATAAATTGTAAATGTCTCTGTCAGAACCTCGTTCAATAATCTTAGCTGCGTCTTCTTCTAGGCAGATGGTTGGAATTCTTACTGTTCCTGATTCTGTTTCTACAAGGCCGTCTTGTGATACTAATGAAGTTCTCTGAAAACCTGAAGTGTTTGAACCGTCTACTACGGTCTTTCTCATAACTTGAATTTCATCTACAACTTTTGCGTTAAGCATCTTAGAAACCTGAAGAACAATATTAATTGCGTCTTGATTCATTGGATGGGGAGGTTCTTCATCAAGTTCAACTAAGCAAGTAGTATCAGAATATGCTTGATAGGTGTATGTTTTTTCCTTTTGCATCTCGTGCGCTGCTGCTTGGTCAATCTCTCCAGTTTCTCCAATAACTGCTTTAAGATTCCTAGAAACTTCAATATCAGGTTCGTCTTCTCTAATTAAGGATGGACACTGACAGAATAATTTATGTGTGTCTAGTTGTTGGTGTATTTCAATACCGCATTTTAGTCCAAGCTTCTTGTAGTCCATTTTTAAGAATTATACTAAATAGGATTTTTCGTCTATTATTGGGTTAATTTCTCCTGCGACGTTTGTTTGCATCATCTTTTTTACTTCGTCAACTTTTGTTGTGTGACCTAAAATCCATCCAAGTTTGACGTAGGCAGTTTCAGGAGTCATGTCTTCTGCGAATATGCATTTACTTTGTATGGATAGTTTTCTTAAGTTTGTATAAACATAAGGATTAACTCGCCCATATAGAGTTTGAGTTGCAATGATTACTGGAATGTTATTTTTCATTGCTTTCTCTAAGTATGGGAGTAAAGAATGGTTGGGATTATCTGTGGGGACATGGCCGAGAGCAGTTGCTGCAAGTACGAGTCCTTTGTATCCTTTATCTAAGTAGAAATCTATTATTTCTGGGTTCATTCCAGGGTAGATTTGTATTAAAGCAGTTTTTTCTTCGTGTTTAATGTCTGCTTGAGTTTTTGTTTTGCTTCGTTTTTTGAATTTGTTGTTGGTAATTTCAATGTTACCGTCTTTGTGAACTTTAGCGATGGGTAATTCATTGATTGGTCTAAATGCATCTCTTCGGGATGTGTGCATTTTTCTTGCTTTTGGACCTCTGATAAGTATACAATAATTATCTGAGCTGGTTCCGTGTAGGCAAGTGAATACTTCTGCACCTTCGAAACTTCCTGCGGCTTTTACTGCACAAACTAAGTTCATGAACGCGTCACTTGAGCCTCTATCAATGCTTCTTTGTGCTGCTGTGATTATTACTGGAACGCTTAAATCTTTTAACATGAATGATAGTGCGGCGGATGTGAAATGTAGTGTGTCTGTGCCTTGTGTTATGACAATTCCGTCAGCGCCTTTGTCCACTTCTTTTTTGATCTCTTTGGCCATAGTAGTCCAATGTTCCCAATACATATCTTCACTCATGATGTTCATAATGCTTCTAGCTTCTATGTTGGCAACATTTGCTAGTTCTGGATATGTTCTTAGAAAATCTTCTGCACAAAATCCTGTGCTCTTTACTCCGCCAGTTGTATAATCAATTCTTGATGCGATTGTTCCGCCAGTGCTTAGAATTGAAACTTTTGGTAGTTTAGGATTGTGAGTTATCTTGATTGGTTTCTCTTTTTTCTCTTTACGTTCTTCTAGAACTTCTACTTTCTTTATTCTGCTATTGTCTATTCCGATGTTGTAGCCATGATGTAATTTGATAACTGTAACATCATCTTCAAGAATATCTGGTCTTGGTAGAAGCATACCTTCAATGGTTTCTTCTTCGGTTGTGACTCGTACCATGTCACCTTCTTTTGGTTTTGCCATACTTTCACCACTTGGTTTGTTATTTATAAAGATTGCTCTATTCAGTTAATAAACCCTTTGGGAATAGATTGAATAAAACTTGTTCTTTGACGATTAAGTATTCTTGACTTCTTATGATATCGTCAAAGTTCTTCCTTAAACTCCTTGATAGTGCATCAATTTCTTCTGTATTCTTGAATGCGCAAGAAAATATAAGATTGTATGATAATAAATCTATGAATGCGTAGGTTACTTTGTGATTATTTGAAATGCTGTTTCTTAGTTTTTGCATCTTTTCTGCAGAAGTGTTTTTTAGTTTGATGATGTATATGTATTTTGAGTATCCTAGCTTCTGAAGGTTTATTTCTGGGAAGAATTTTACGATAATTCCTTTTTCTATTAGGTTCTTGATTCTGTATCTTACTATGTCTATGGTTAGTCCTAGTTTTTGTGATATGTGTAAGTATGATGCTGATGAGTCTTTGTTTAGTTCGTATAGTATCTTTCTATCTGTATTGTCTACTTTGTGACCTGGTTTTGCTCTCGGTGCGCGTGTGATTTCTGGTAGGTCTAGTCCTTTGTATATATCTTCTATGAGATGTTCAACTCTAAGTACGTCTGATGAAAAGTAGATTTGGTATGTGTTTAGGGAATGTTGGAAGTTGCTAACTATTTCATGTACTCTGTCATGTACATCATTTATTGTGTCTGCTATCATTTCTACGAATAAGTCCCATTGTCCTGAAAGTGTTATAACCCAATCGCTATAGGGGTGTAGTTCAAAGAATTTTACAATTGCTTTGTTTTCGTAAATGTCTTCGTTGAATTTTAAAAGGATGGTGAATGTGTTTTGATCTATTGCTCCCAGGTTTACTGTAGTTGCGAAATGTTCAATAACGCCTAGTCTCCTCAGTCTTTCTATTCTATACTTGACTGAGTTTTTGCTAAGGCCGATTTTCTTTGATAATTGTGTATGGGACTCTCTTGCGTTGTGTGATAGGTAATATAGCAGTTTTCTATCTTTGGTGTCTATTTTGAGCATAATTTGTTATATTGGGGCCTTCTTTATAATAGTTTTCCTGTTAATCTCAACTTTTCTGAGATAACTTTGATATACTTAGTTACATCTACTAAGTGGTAATAACTTAAGAGGTGCAACATGTCAGACTATATCAATGAACTTGTCTTATGGAAGCCGTTGAAAATCACTACTATTGTGATGTTGGTTTTTGTAGTGATTTTGTTACCTTTTAGCGGATTTTGGGCAGTGATGATGCTGTTTGCTATTATCTGTTTGTGGAGTAGAGTTCCTTGTTTGCTTTCTATGTTTACTAAAGATCTTGATGTTGTTGATTTCTTTGTAGTTATGTTAGCAATTAATGTTGGTGGAGTTTGTGGTGGTGTGTTTGGAATCTTTATTATGTTATTCTCAAGAATCTTTGGTCCTAATGAATGGTACTTGTATACAATAAAAGACGGAATAAGTATTATGATTTGTGGATTCTTAACACCTTGGTTTTATGCAATGACTGGTTCAGTTCTTTATACTTTTTACATATTTACAATGTTGAGATGGATACTTTTCTTACTTCTTACTATTGTTTTAGAACCTGAGGCAATGGGTTTAGAATTAAGTCTTTGTAGCATCGGTATCTTAAAATCATATGTTTACAATACTTTTATCGCAAAAACATTTGAGGTTCCTTTAGCAAAGGTTTTCGAAGGGGGCGTACATTTTAGCTTTGGCTTATTCGCAGTAACTTTAGTAATAATTGCTGTGTGTCTTTCTATTGGTAAGTTTGGAAAGTGGTTAGAGAAGTATACCAAATCCGATTCAGTTAGTGATAAGTGTATTCAAGAAGAATTATCTTGGGGAGTTAATTTGTAAGATGGCTCTAACTTTATCAGAACAAGAGATGAATGAGATGGATCCTCACTGGTGCCTTGTTAATTTACATTATACAAATGATAAGTATCAATGGGCAAAAGAGCAGACAGTTTTGCAAAGAACCGGTTGTATGATGTCCGAGGCACAGCCTGGACGAGAAAGATGGTTGTTTGAACATAGACAAATAAAGTGGTTTAAGAAATTACGTTAATCTGACATGAATTCGTTTGTTTTACAAACCTGTTGGACTGTCAATGAAGCCAACTTCAATGTTGAACTCTTGTTTAATGACGTTGGCCAAGGCTTGTACTCCAACAGTTTCAGTAGCATAATGACCGCCTGCGATGACGTTTAGGTTGCTTTCTTTCGCAACGTGATAAGTATCATGTCCTGCTTCGCCAACGAGAATTACGTCGTAACCTTGTTCTGCGGCTTCTGATATTCTGCTAGCGCCTGGTTTTCCTGAGATTATCGCCACTCTTTTGATATCTTTAGGGCCAAAAGGTAGGACTGTTAGATTAGTATCTAGTTTTTGTTTTACTTTCTGTGAAAAAGATTCGAGACTTTCGTGGAATTCTAGTTCTCCTGCGTAGCCAACATCAGTAAATGGCACTGCGTGTTTAATTCCAAGAATTTTGCACAGTTGTATGTTGTTTCCAATCTCTGGATGTTTATCTAATGATAAATGATAGCAGAATAATGATACGTCATGTATAAGAGCGGCTTTAATTCTTGGTTTTTCAAATCCTGTTATGGATTTTATTCCACCGTAGCCAACTCCATGATGGACAATTAGCGCATCACAGTTAGCTTCTTTGGCTCTAAGGATGGTGTCTACGCAAGCATCAACAGCAAACGCAATTCTTTGGATGTCTTCTTTACCTTCAATTTGTAATCCGTTTACAAATCCGTCATCTTTTGGATCGCATTCATCAAGTCTCATGTATTTGGTTAAGAATTCGTTTAAGTTTTGTAGTTTTATCATTCTGAATTGTTTCTATGGGTAATTTATAAGTTTTTACTTTTTAGTTTGCCAAGCGGCGTGTCAAAGAGATATCTGAACAATATAAGAGGGATGTTCTGGGATAATGGTTTGTAGGGTGTGACGTAAGCGGTATCTGTGCCTGCCAGGTTCCCGCAAACAATGTCCGTATGGTAGTAGTCTCCAACCACGAGAGTTTTTGGGTTCTTGTGTAGTGCTAGTATTGCTTTTAGAATGATTGGTTCTGGTTTCTTGAATTCTTCTGCAATAAGTGGTTCCAAGTTAGGATTTTCTAATAATACTTGAGTGGTCTTGTTTGTTTTAGGATCATAGTGGTAGGCCGCCAAATTGTCATTTTGTACTCTTAGCAAAGTTAATCTTTTTTCTCCTTTCAATCTTACTAGTTTATTGGCGGGGAATAGATCTCCGTATACTAAACCAATGCGTAAGAATTCTTTGAATGATGAATTTGATACTATTTCGCTTTTTTTTGATATTTGTTGTAGTGTTTTTTCGAATTTTGAAGCTCTTTCATAAGCGTGATCTTTTTGTAAGGTGCAATCTCTGTCAAGAAGGATGAGTTGGTATTGTTTCTCTACTTTAGTTATGTCATTTATATCATCAAACCAGTGAGTAACTTTAAAGTTCTCTTTTTTCCCGTAGAACTTCTTACGATTTCTTAATGCTCTGCCGGCTGTGTGTATGAAATTGATCATTGTGATTTTAACTCGATATAGTTTTCAAATGCTTTCGTTAGATTAGGGATTATATTGTAGTTTTTGTATTCTTCTGGCGAGATCCAGACATATTCTTCATGGTCTTCGCTTAGAGTAACTTGGTTGCTATCTGAGAGACATTCAAAGAACGTTCCTATGATTTGCCATTTTTCTCTCCTTACTTCCGGTCGCCATTCGTTTACAAAGAAAGGTCGTCCAATTTTCACAGTTAATCCGGTTTCTTCTTTTATTTCTCTTATTAGGCTGTCATCAAAACGTTGTCCTGGTTCAACTCTGCCACCCACTACATCATATCTTCCTGCATTGGCGCCATCTTTATAGTTGGTTGATTCTTTAAGAAGGAGAATCTTGCCGTCGTGAACAATGAATGCTTTCGTCGCGGCAAATAATTTGTCAACCATCTTATCCGAAATAATTAGGCTTGGATTTTAACATCTCTCTAGCTTTGGCTGCAGTGAAATGATCTTGTAGCTCTTCGTATTCTTTTTGAATTTCTTGATTTGCTGAAGGTCTTACTTTTTTCAATGCGTCTGTAAAGTTCTTTGACGTAACTTCTTTGGCTTTCATGTTTTTTCTTAGTGCCAATATTGCTGCTTCTCTACATACCGATTGTATGTCTGCGCCAACATAGCCGTCTGTCTTTTCTGCAAGACTATCAAGAGATACGCCTTTTAATGGCATGTTCTTAGTGTGTATTTGGAATACTTTTTTTCGAGTTGCTTTTTCTGGAACAGGAGTCAGTATGATTCTGTCGAATCTTCCAGGTCTTAGCATTGCCGTATCAACAATATCGGGACGGTTGGTTGCACCAATAATAACAACGCCGTGCATTTCCTCTAGGCCGTCTATTTCTGTCAATAGTTGATTAACAACTCGTTCAGTTGCATGAGAGTCGGATGATAATCCTCTTCTTGGAGCTAGAGCGTCAATTTCATCAAAGAAAATGATACACGGTGCGGTCTGTCTTGCTTTTTCAAAAACTTTTCGCACTCCTGCTTCTGATTCTCCTACCCATTTTGACAATAGTTCTGGGCCTTTTACAAGTATGAAGTTTGCTTTAGATTCATGTGCGACAGCTTTTGCAAGCATAGTTTTACCAGTTCCTGGTGCGCCGTACAGTAGAACTCCTTTCGGCGGAGCAATTCCTAAACGTTTGAATGCTTCAGGATTTTTTAATGGCCAATCAACAGCTTCTTGAAGTTCTTGTTTAACATCATCTAGTCCGCCAACATCACTCCATGAAACGTTTGGAATTTCTATTAGAACTTCTCTTAGTGCGGATGGTTTAACTGTTTTCAAAGCGTCAAAGAGATCTGCTTGAGTTATTTGAAGTTTCTTTAGCGTTTCTTCTGAAATTGCTTCTTCTTCATTAAGTTTTAAGTCTGGAAATATTTTTCTTAATACAATCATTGCGGCTTCCTTAGCAACTGATTCTAAATCTGCACCAACAAAACCATGAGTGATGTCTGCGATCGCTTCAAGATCTACATCTTTTGATAATGGCATGTTTCTAGTATGGATTTTCAGAATGTTAACTCTACCGTCTCTGTTAGGAACGCCAATTACAATTTCTCTATCAAATCTTCCAGGTCTTCTTAGCGCTGGATCGATAGCGTTAGGGATGTTAGTTGCAGCAATCACAACAACTTTTCCTCTGGATACTAAACCATCCATTAGTGAGAGAAGTTGAGCAACAACTCTTCGTTCTACTTCACCTTTACTTTCCTCTCGCTTAGGTGCGATGGCGTCAATTTCATCAATAAATATGATTGATGGTGATTCTTTTTCTGCTTCTTCGAATTTTTTCCTTAAGTTCTCTTCTGATTGTCCATAATATTTACTCATTATTTCTGGACCATTAATTACGAAAAAGTTTGAATTGGTTTCGCTGGCAACAGCTTTTGCAAGCAATGTTTTACCAGTACCCGGAGGGCCGTGTAACAATACACCTTTTGGTGGTTCTATTCCGAGATGTTCGAAGATTTCAGGATGTTTTAATGGTAGTTCTACCATTTCTCTAACTTTCTTGATTTCTTCTTTTAATCCGCCGACGTCTTCGTATGAAACTTCAGGAACTTTTTCTTCTTCCTCTAATGCTGCAGCTTGAGGATTAAATTCAACTTCAGTAGCGTCTGTTATGATTGTAGGGCATTTTGCAGGAGTTGTTGAAACAACTACAAACTTAATATCTCCAAATCCGAAGTTTAGTATTCCTTCAGGAGAATCAAACATGCTTTCTATTTGTTCAAAGAAAGGGTTGTCGCTTAAGGTAGTTCTTCTTCTTCTTGAACCGCCTAATGATATTAAATCTCCTTTTACGACAGCTCGTCCTAAAAGATTTTGTTTAAACAAGTTAGGAGGTGCTCTAATGTGAACGCCTTCTTTTGCAGGTGCGATTATAACTTTTTTAGCTTCTTTGATGTCGGCTTTTCTGACTTTTACAACTTCGCCAATACCAGTCTTTCCATTTCTTCTGATAAGTCCATCCATACGGATGATGTTTAATCCAATATCTCCAGGTAGCGCTCTATCTGCAAGGGCTACTGTTTGTCTTTCGCCTTGTATTTCTAGAACGTCTCCGACTCTTACTCCTAATTCTTTCATTGTGTTAGAATCAATTCTAACAATACCTTTGTTAACATCATCTTGGATTGCTTCTGCAACCTTTAAACTGGTTTCTTTAGCCATTTTTCAGGATTTTTAAGCTCAGTTCGATTAATAAACTTTTTGGTGTTATAAGAAAAAAGAAAGAAAGAGTGGTTTATTTCTTAACCACAGGAGTTCCAAGCTTGGCTTTTGGCAGAGGTATTGATGGTGGAAGGTTAACTTCCTTACCTAGCATAAGTGCTTGGATGTTCGCTTTTGTAAGTATGTTGTTGAGAAGTGTGTCTAGAACATCTTTTGTAAGCTTTTTGTTCTTTTTCCAGTTCTCTGAGACTTCTGTCATTTTCTTTTCGTCCTCGATAGAAATGACTTCGCCAGTAAGAACGATCTCACCAATCTTTGGTTCGTACGTCGAGATGTACTGGAATACATATTTTAGAGCTTTCTGCTTAGTCTTGCCAAGAGAAAGATCTGTCTCGGATACATCCTTGATTGCGATGTTATTTTGAATTTGGATTTTACCTTTGATAGGTGCTTTTTTCTCTGCTACAATTTTTGTGAAATTAAAACTCACTATTGCCATGTTATATCACCACTCTTCAGGATAAAGAAGTACTATTTAAAGATTATGAAGGCCGTTAATTGCCTTTTTAAGTGTTTATAGGGGCCTTCGAGGTATGTTTTATATAGTATTTCGGATATTTATTGGATTATGGGTAAGGTGCGATTTATTAAGGATTTTGCTGAAACGGCTAATGAAGCTAGAACGCAGTTTGCAAGCTGTTTCTTTAAAGGAGATAAAGTAGCTATCAAGATGCATATGGGTGAGAAGGGTAATTTGCACTATTTGCGTCCTAAAGATGTTAAGCCGTTTGTTGATGTATTGAAGGATTTAGGTGCTGAGCCATTTTTATTTGATTCTATTGTAATTTATTCTGGTGGGAGGGATACTGTTGAAAAGTATTTGAAGACTGCTGAAGAGCATGGTTATACTGAAGAAGCGATTGGTTGTCCGATTGTGGTCAGTGATGATTTTGTTGAAGTTGAAACACAAGATATGAAATTTCAAGTTTGTAAACCACTTACGGGAGCAGATGGTGTTTTAGTTCTAAGTCATGTTAAAGGTCATCCTTGTGCTGGTTTTGGTGGTGCTATTAAGAATTTGAGTATGGGTGGCGCTACTAAAAAGAGTAAAGGAGATATGCATAATGGTTGTAAACCCAATTTGACTGGTAAGTGCACTGTTTGCGGCACGTGTGAGAAGTTGTGTCCTGCGAAGTCATGTACAGTTAAGTCTGGAAATTTTGTTAATGATGAAAATGCATGTTGGGGTTGTAGTATTTGTATAGTGCAATGTCCTGAGAGAGCATTAAGTCCTAAGGTTGCATTGTTCGATGATTTACTTGCGCAAGGCGCTTATGCTACTGTTAAAGCATCTAAAAAAGTTTTCTGTGTTAATGTTATTAAGAACGTTTCAAAATATTGTGATTGCCAGGCTGGCGAGAACCCTATTGTTGCAAAGGACGTTGGTGTATTGTTTAGTGCCGATCCTGTTTCAATAGATAATGCCTCGGTTGATTTACTTGACAAAGCAGAGGGTCGAGATCTGTTTAATGATGAAAATCACAAAGATCCTAAATTGCAGTTAGGTTATTCTCAAGATTATGGTATTGGTACATTAGAGTATGAGTTAATATGATCGTAAGTAGAGGAGAGTTCTTTGGGGAAAAGGATAAGTATTTGTCTTTAATTAAAGACGGGGCAGTTTTTATTATTTTGACAGATACCATTTATGGTTTGAGTTGTGATGCAACTAATCCTGCTGCTGTTCTGAAATTACGCCAGCTTAAAGGGATGGGTTTTGATAAACCTATGTCGGTTATTGCGCCATCCAAAGAATGGATTAAAGAAAATTGTTTAGTTTCTTCTCTTGACAAGTTGCCCGGGCCGTATACGTTTATTCTTCCATTGCACAATAAAAGTTGTGTTAGTTTTGAAGTGAATAATGGCTCCGATGCGTTGGGTGTCAGAATTCCTGATCATTGGTGTAGTAAATTGTGTTCTGAGTATGGTATTCCGTTGATTACTACAAGTGCGAATGTTACTGGAAAGCCTAACATGACTTCGGTTGATGATTTGGATCCTTCTATAAAGTCAAAAGTAGATTTTATTATTGATGAAGGCGTTAAAGAGGGGAAAGCTTCTACCATTATTGATTATCGTGGTGGTGCTGAGAAGGTTTTGAGAGAATGAGATTACTTGATGTGCATTTACATTTAGATCATCCTTTGTTTGATAAAGATAGGGATGATGTTGTAAAGCGCGCAGTTGATTCTGGAGTGAAGGTTATGGTTACTAACGGTATTAATCCAAGAACTAACAGAATTTCTTTGAAATATGGTGAAGTGTACGATGAAGTTAAGGTTGCGTTAGGAATATATCCTACTGAAGTATTGGTGGCTGAAGTAGAAGAAGGTTCTCAAAGAGAAGTTGTTGAAAAGTTTGATGAAGACGAGGAAATTGCTTTTATTGAATCTCAGAAGGATAAGATTGTTGCTGTGGGTGAGTGCGGCATGGATTTCTATTGGATTCAAGAAGGTAAAGATAAACAACGAGTGTTGTTTCAGAAAATGATTGATTTGGCTAAGAGAATTGAGAAGCCAATTATTGTTCATACTAGAAAAGCTGAGTTGGAATGTGTTGAAATGTTGGAGAAGAATGAGATGAATAAAGTATTGCTACATTGTTTTGGTGGTCGTCTTCATTTAGCTAAACGTGCTGCGGATAATGGATGGTATTTATCGATTCCTCCTTCTATTGTTAGAAGTTCACATTTTCAAAGAATTGTTGAAGAAGTTAATGTTTCTAATTTATTGACTGAGACTGATGCTCCTTATTTAGCTCCTGGCAAGGATCAGAGAAATGAGCCAACTTTTGTTAGTGAAACTGTGAAGAAGATTGCTGAGATCAAGAAGATGGATGCTAATGAAGTTGCAGATATTATTTTTATGAATTACCAACGGTTGTTTTTATGAAATTTGAGAAAAATGAGTTGAAGTTGCTTTGGCCTTTTTATTTGTCTAAGTTTTTCTATAGTTTTGGATTCATTGCTGCTTATGCTGTTATTTATCTTAAGGGTTTGGGTCTGAGCTATTTTCAAGTTTCCTTGTTGTTATCGATGTCTTACATCACTAGTGTTTTGTTTGACATTCCAACAGGAGCTGTTGCGGATGTGTTTGGGCGAAGAGTATCTGTTATTCTGAGTCATATTATTTCTGCCATTGCTTTAATATCTATTGCGTTTATTACTAATTTTTATCTTCTGTTAGTTGTTTTTATTCTTTGGGGTGTGGCGCATACTTTACAAACTGGTGCGGATGAGGCGTGGATAGTTTCTAATCTGAAGTGTGCTAAGAGATCGCGATTGATAGATATATGTTATGCGAGATTGCCAAGTATTGGGGCGTTGGGTGTGGCCGTTGGTCCAGTTTTGGCTGCGATTACTGTTTCTACAATTGGCATGGAGTATCTTTGGCTCTTTCAAGGTATTCTAGTTTTTATCTCTGCATTTATTCTGCTTTTTGCTGTTGAGACTCACAAAGTGCCGACCGATAAGTCTTTTTCTTCGTTGATGCAACAAACAAAGAAATCATTCAATTATGGTTCAAAACACCCTGTCGTCTTTAGGTTGGTTTTTGCATCTGTTTTTATGTCGTTCTTTTTTGGAGGGACTGGTTTGTTGTGGCAACCTTATCTTATAGAATTAAATGTGCCATTAAGCTATTTAGGTTATTTGTTAACTGGCATGGCTTTCTTGGCGGTGTTGATACCTTATCTTTCTGCTCATTTGGCAAAACAGTTTAAGAGACGAAGTTGTTATCTCTCTTTGATTGCGTTTGTGGTTTTTTTAGTTTTACTTTCAGTTATATTTGTGGATTCTATGTTTTTGGCTATGGCTGTAGTTTCGGTAATGTTTCTTGCCATGCAATTTATTAGTCCTGTTGAACGTCCTTTGTTTCAGAAATTTTTGCCGGAAAAGATGAGGGCGACTATTGGCTCGTTTAAATCGATGGCGGGAACTTTGGGTGCAGCAATTGCGATGTTGTTTATCGGGTATGTTGCAGATTTAGTTGGACCTAAGTATGCGATGGCTTTGGTTGGGGCTTTCTTAATTCCTGCGATAGTTCTCTATTATGGTATTGGTAAGTATAAACATTAATCGTTACAGTCGACGATTTCCATTAAAGCGTTGTATGCTCTTGTGGCATCTTTTTTGTTTACTATAAATATTAATTCTGTTAGTGTGGAGATGTTTTCATAAACGTTTATGTTGTGCCAATGTAGTTTTCTTGTGGCTTTTGCTAATATTCCTGGTGTGTAGAAGAAATCTTTTGAGAAACCCATCGCTAATGAGACTAAATTCTTATCGACATTTAACTTTTTCTCATCAGAAAGAAGATCTAGTGTGTCTTTTAGATATTTCTCACTCATTACTATGTTGATTTCATAATTTCCTTGTATTATGTTTAAAGTATCGCCTTTATCAAAGTCAACTAGTTCGTATATTTTTCTTAATGATTTTAGAAGTGATGGCGACTTTACAAATGCAACATCACAAAGTCCGCTTTTTAAAATTATTTCTGAATAGAATTCGAATTTAGGATCTATGTGTTCTTTTTGAGATAATTTTTCTTGATAACGCCTTAAGGCCATTATGATTGCGGTTTCTTTTACTTCTTCTCCCAGATTTTTCTCTATGCTTGGTTTGAGATTTTCTGCAAGGTTTGCATAGTTGATTATGTTTTGAATTAATGCTGCCTGTATTATCGGTCGCTTTTCTAAGATCTGTCGTACTATTGTTGATACGTTTACCATGGATTTTGGATGTGATAACACTATTTAAACTTTTTTGTTATAATAATAACATCATGTTAAAGTATTAGCTCCCGTAGATCTTTCGGATGAGATCGATTGGTATAAAGGCAGGAAGTTCAGTATTTCGTGATGAGGCGTGCTATTCTGAAGTTGCAGGTATGCTTGCTTTATTAACCGAAAGCTATGAACGGATTTTTTTTGTGGTCTCCGCTTTGGAAGGAGAAACGGACCGTACGATAGATAGTATTGCTGCTGATTTTGCCAAACGTTTAAAAGCTGATTCTGATGTGTTGAGGGCTGAACTTGATAATGCTTTAAGAGGTAATCCTACACCGTATGATGGTGAGTTTAATACTACTGATGTTGCTTCAAGGCTTGTTACACCCGAAGGAAATTCTGTAAGAAATATTGCCTCGGAACTGGAATCCTTGGGTGTATCTGTGGCAACTATGGAGCATGGTCCAAACTATCCTTTAGTGGGTTTGAATAATGGCCAATATTTATATGCGACTCCAGATCTTATTGCATCTCATTCGGTTGCTTATGACTCACAAGTTGTTGTGGTTCCAGGTTTTGGTGTGCGTAATAGTGATGGCGAAGTTATGTGTACTGGAAGAGGATCTTCTGATTTAACTTTGGTACAGATTGCTCAAGTTTATGGTTTGCCTGAGATAGTTTATTGGAAAGGTAAAGATGCTGGAGGTTTTTGGAGAACTCCTGGAACTGCGGCTGATGGAATTCTTGAAACTATGACTAGAGATGAAGCAAGAGCCAGATCTGATGAAAAAGTTTTAGATTCTAGAGTTTATGATTTTCGTGGCGATATTAGAATAACTTTACCTGGAAGATGTGATGGGGGTACACTTATTCTAAAATGACTGTTGAAAAGATTGAGTTGGCTCGGAAGTATGGAACTCCGTTGTATGTTTATGATTTGGATGTTGTTAGAGAACGGTATAGAAACTTAAAAACATGGGTGCCGGGTGCTAAATTTTTTTATGCTATGAAAGCTAATTATAATCCTCGTATTCTAAAATGTTTGTTGGATGAGGGGGCTAGTATTGATGCAGTATCTGTTGCAGAGGTTTTATTGGCACTTAAAATTGGTTTTAGTGCAGATCAGATTTTGTTTACTGCAAATATGGTGACGGATGATGAAATGCGCGAAGTTAAGAAACGTAATGTTTTGTTTAATATAGGTTCTTTGTCTGAGCTGAGACGATTTGGACAGTTGTATCCTGGTAGTGAGGTTTGTTTACGTTTTAATCCTGATATTGTTGCGGGGCATCACCGTAAAGTTCGAACTGGTGGTAAGGATACTAAGTTTGGTATTGTTTTAGAAGATTTAGAAAAGGCTAAAGCGGTTGTTTCTGAGTTTGGTTTAATAGTTGTTGGTATACATGAGCATACTGGTTCTGGTATTCCTGAGACGGTTGATATGGTCGGAGGAATGAGAAATATATTGGCTATCGTGTCTCCTGAAAATTTTCCAGACTTGAGGTTTGTTGATTTTGGTGGTGGGTTTAAGATCTCTTATTATCATGATGAAGAGCCTCCTAATTATTCTGAGTTTGGTAAAGAAGTTAATGAATTGTTTAGTGCTGTTCGTGAAAAGTATTCTCAGTTAGAGATTTTTTTTGAACCGGGGAGGTATTTGGCTGCGGAGTGTGGTTGTTTATTGGTACGGGCAACGACCATAAAGGAAAATTGTGGTAAGGTGATTGTTGGTACCGATTCTGGCTTTCCTCAGTTGATACGACCTATGTTTTATGAAGCTCATCATGAGATAACTAACTTGTCAAATCTTGGTGGTTCATCCAAGCGGTATGACGTGGCAGGTAATATTTGTGAAACTGGTGATTATTTTGCATCTCGCAGAGAAATTTCTGAGATTAGTGAAGGAGACTTTCTTTGTATTCATGATGCGGGGGCTTATTGTTATTCTATGGGTGGCGTGTATAATCTTAGACCTATGCCTTCCGAAGTTGTATTGGATGATGGTGTGGATGAATTGGTTACTAAGAGAAAGAGTAATGAAGAGTTGGTTAATGAAATATTCTAAGTGATTTTTCCATGCTATTTTATATTCTAGAACTTGTATTTGGTGAGTAGAATGAAATGTATCAATAAAACGGAATATTATTCTTTGAAAATAGGTGGGTTGCCTAAAGGATGTAAACAGTGTGTGCAAGGAAGAAAGACTGTGTTGTTCATCACAGGAATCTGCGGTATGAACTGTTTTTATTGTCCTATTTCTGATAAAAAGAATCAGAAAGATGTTACTTATGCGAATGAGTGGGAAGTATCTTCTATCAAGGATTTGTTTAAAGAAATTGAGTTGTGTGGTTCTAAAGGTGTTGGAATCACTGGAGGCGATCCTTTAGTTAAGTTGAGTAGAACTTGTAGTTGGATCAAGCAGTTGAAGAAAAGGTTTGGAGATAAGTTTCATGTTCATTTGTATACTCCGTTATTGTTAGTTAACGAGAAGAGTTTGAAGAAGTTGCATTCTGCTGGATTAGATGAGATTCGGTTTCATCCTGATGTTATGGACAATAAACATTGGAGTAGATTGGAATTGGCTAAGAAGTTTAAATGGGATGTCGGCGTTGAGATTCCTGTGGTTCCTGGTTGGGAAAAAGAGACAAAAAAATTGATTGATTATTTAGATGGTAAGATCAAGTTTCTTAATTTGAATGAGTTAGAGATTGCAGATAGTAATGCTAACAAATTGGTTGATAAAGGTTTTATGCCTAAAGATTCAATTTCGTATGCAGTTAAAGATAGTGAGAAGCTAGCTAAAAGGCTGTTGAAGTATTGTTTAAAGAAAAAATTCAGAGTACATTATTGTACTTGTAAGTTGAAGGATAAAGTTCAGCTTTCTAAAAGAATACAATTAAGAGCGAAGGGTGTTGCAAAGAAATACGATGTTGTGCAAGAAGATGGTACTTTGTTGCGCGGTGTGGTGTATTTAGATGAGTTGATGCCTGGGTTTGATTATGAAAAACGGCTAGTAAAAGCAGATCAGAAAGAAGTGTTAAGTGATTTAGGTCGATTGCGCAGAAAAATTATGAGTCGATTTGAGGTTCCTTCTGAGTTGATGGAAGTTGACAAAGATAGATTAAGAATTTTAGTGGCTCCATGGGTTTTGGAAGAGATAAGTAAAGAATTAATATTCAAATGTGCGTTAGTGCAAGAATATCCCACTCAGGATCATATGATTGTAGAGCTTGAATGGTTGAATTAGCTATTTCTCAGGTGATTAAAGGATAAATTTATATATCTTTGATGGTTATATTAACAATAGTTATCTTATCGGAGGTGTTAAGGTATGTTTGATAAATTTTTCAAAAAAAATGGCGATTACTTCTATTTAGCATTTAGAGTAGTCCTAGGTTTGTTGCTCTTTATGCATGGAGCAGGAAAGTTTGGTTTAATTGGTGAAATGAACATTGGCGGATTTGCTGGTATGTTTGGATTTCCTCTTTGGGTCGCTTCTTTAGTTGCATTAGTTGAGTTGGTCGGCGGATTGGCAATTCTGTTTGGTTTGTTTACTAGACTGGCTGCATTAGGAAATGCAATCGTAATGTTTGGAGCTTGGTTTCTAGCACATGTACCAAAAGGTTGGAATCCGATGTCGAACGGCGGAGAACTTTCTCTAGTTTACTTTGTGGCTTTGCTGGTTATTTTAGCATACGGGGCAAAAGTATGGTGCTTGGAGAAGGCAATCTTGAAGAAAGAGTTTTTCTAAGTTCTTTCTTTTTTTATTTATTATAATAGATTTTTTTATAAATGGCTGAGGTGTTTATAGTAGTATGAAGGTGATTATTGGTTCTGATCATGCAGGGTATGCTCTTAAAGAGAGATTAAAGAGTTATTTTGATAAGGCTAAGATCAAGTATGAAGATGTTGGTGCATTTTCTAAAAATGATAAAGATGATTATCCTGTTTATGCTGAGAAAGTTTCTAAAAAGGTTGCCAGAGATAAATTGTTGAAAGGTGTGTTGATTTGTGGTTCTGGTACGGGAATGGCTATTGCTGCAAACAAGTTTAAAGGGGTTAGAGCAGTAGTTTGTTATGATAAATTTTCTGCAAAAATGTCAAGACATGATAATGATGCTAATGTGCTTTGTTTGAGAGGGAGGTTCTTTCCACATGATAAAGCACGCGATATTGTTTCAGTTTGGTTGAAGAGTAAGTTTAGTGGTTTGGCCAGACATAAAAGACGAGTTTCTGAATTGAAGAAGTTAGAACGAAAATGATGAGAAGAATTGTTCCAACAGTTATTGCAAAGTCTCCTGAAAAATTACTGGATGCTATCTACAAAGTGAAAGATTGCGTGGATTGGATACAACTTGATGTTATGGATGGAACTTTTGCTCCGAATAAGTCTTTAGACTTTGATTTTAGTTTGCCTGATGTTGAATGTAGGTTTGAAGCACATTTGATGATGGATCATCCTTTAGAGTGGATTAAAAAGCATATTGATGAAGTTGATACGTTTCTAATTCATGTTGAAAGTAGAGATGATTTAGATGGAGTGATTGAGTTTGTTAAGAGTAAAGGTAAGAAAGTTGGTTTGGCATTGAAGGTTACTTCTTCGTTAGATGTTTTGGAGCCTTATTTTGATAAGATTGATCAAGTGTTGTTGATGACAGTACAGATTGGATTTTATGGTGGTAAGTTTCTGATTGATCAAGTTGATAGGGTTAAAAAATTGCGAAAAGAGCATCCTGAATTGGATATTGAAGTGGATGGGGGAGTAAGTCTTGATACGGTTAAGCTTGTTTCTGATGCTGGAGCAAACTTTTTAGCTTCTGGATCTTATATTATGATGTCTGACGATGTTGGTAAGGCGGTTTGTGATTTGATGAACGCGGTAGGTGATTAGGTTGGTTGATAAATTAAAATTAATGGCTGATAAGTTAAGGTTACATTCTATTAAAGAGACAACTGTTGCAGGATCTGGTCATCCGACATCTTGTATGTCTTGTGCTGAAGTGATGAGCGTATTGTTTTTTTCAGAGTTAAAGAATAAAGATGAGTTTATTTTATCGAAAGGTCATGCAGCACCTATACTTTGGGCAGCATATGCTGAAGCAGGGTTAATTCCTTTGAGTAAGTTGAAGACTTTGCGTAAGATTGATAGTTCTTTAGAGGGACATCCTACGCCTGAAGTTCCTTTGATTAAAGTTGCTACTGGTAGCCTTGGTCAAGGATTGAGTGCGGGAGTTGGTATGGCTTTAGGGCAAAGACTGAGCAAGAATAAAGGAAGAGTGTTTGTTTTGTTAGGCGATGGAGAGTGTGCAGAAGGTTCCGTATGGGAGGCCGCTAATTGTGCATCTTATTATTCTTTGAATAATCTTTGTGCTGTTGTTGATGTTAATAGACTTGGACAGTCTCAACAAACTATGCATGGTCATGATTTGAAAGCTTATGAAGCAAAGTTTAAGGCGTTTGGTTGGCGGACACTTGTTGTTGATGGGCATGATGTTAAAAAGTTGAAATCTGCGTTTAGTAAATTAGGAAAAAGTAAGAAACCTTTGGCTATTTTGGCTAAAACTTTTAAGGGTCATGGGTTGTCTTTAGTTGAAAATAAATTGGGTTGGCACGGTAAACCGTTTAAGGGTGGTGTGTTTGATAAAGCGGTTGAGATGTTAGATTGTTCTAATGTTAAGTTGAAATCTAAAGTTTGTCGTAATTCTGTGAAGCATAGTTTCAAAAATTATTCTTGTAATAAGTATAAACTTGGTGAAATGGTATCTACAAGACAAGCGTTTGGAACTGCTTTTGTTGCGTTAGGTAAGGCCAATAAAACTGTTGTTACAGTCGATGGTGATGTTAGAAACTCTACTATGACTCAGGCGTTCTTTGATAATTTTCCTAAACGAAGTTTTGAATCGTTTATTGCTGAACAAAATATGGCCGGTGCGTCTTTAGGTTTGAGTAAAGTTGGTTATGTTCCTTTTGTTGCGACGTTTGCAGCGTTTTGGACGAGGGCGCATGATTTTATTAGAATGGCTGCCTATTCTGAAGCAAATGTTAAATTTGTAGGTTCCCATGCTGGTGTAAGTATAGGTGAAGATGGTGCCTCTCAGATGGGTTTAGAAGATTTATCTATGTTTCTTAGTGTGCCTGGTGCTTTAGTTTTGTATCCTAGTGATGCTGTTTCCACGGAACATTTAGTTAAAGAATTAGGAAAGCATAAAGGAGTTTCTTACTTGCGAACCACACGAGGAAAGACCCCGGTGGTGTATCCTAATAATGAGAAGTTTCCGATTGGTGGTTTGAAGGTTTTGAGAAAAAGTAAACGAGATAAAGTTTTAGTGATTGGTGCTGGCGAGACTTTGCACGAGGCTTTGAACGCGTATGATTTGTTGAAGGCTAAAGGTGTTGATGTTAGAGTGATTGATTTATATTCTGTGCAGCCGGTTGATCGTAAGGCTTTGCTCAAAAATGCTAAGGAGTGTAAAGGTCGAGTTGTAGTTGTTGAAGATCATTACTTTGGCGGCATAGGTTCTGTTGTTATGTCTGTTGTTGGTAAGATTGAACATCTTTATGTTAAGAAGATTCCTAGGTCCGGTAAACCTGAGCAATTGAGGAAAATGTTCGGCATTGATTCTTCTGCTATTGTTAGAGCAGTAAAGAGGTTAGTGCGATGAAACCTTTGGTAATCTATGCACATCCTAAAACCAATGGGCATTGTTCTACTATTTTGGGTGAGGTTAAGAAGTATTTCAAGTCTCATAAAATTAAATATGATCTTATTGACCTCTACGCTGAAAAGTACGATGCATTGTTGCATGAGAAAGAGCATTACACTGCTGGCGGATATTCTGTTAGTAAACGAAACAAAGAGATTCAGAAAATGATTCTGGCTACAGATAAATTGATTTTTATTTATCCTGTTTGGTGGGGTTCAATGCCTGCTGTGTTGAAAGGTTTTATTGATAGAGTTTTTGTTGGACGTTTTGCTTTCAAGTTTAGAGGCAAAATTCCTGTTGGTTTATTGAAAGGTAAGAAGGCATTGGTGTTTTTGACTACGGGTTCTGCATCATGGATCTACAAGTTAATTATGAGTAATCGTGCTGTTAAATTGATTAAGAATGATATTTTAGGATTTTGTGGTGTGAAAGCCAAAGTTTGTCAGATTGGTGGGTGTACTAAATTAACTGATGCTCAAAAAATTAAGATTCAAAAGGTTGTGCCTTTGCGTTTAAGGAGTTTTTTGAAATGAAAATTGATAAATCTGTATTAACTATTAGCGGCATAGGTGCAGTGTTAGCTTCGCTTTGTTGTTTGTCTCCTTTGATATTAGTTATGGTGGGTCTGGCTTCGGTTGGTTTCGCGGCCTCGTTAAGCGATGTATTTTATGGAACCTATAGGTGGTTATTTCGACTTGGGGGCTTTTTGTTTTTGCTAGTTGCGTTGTTCTTTTACTTTAGAAAACAAGGTATATGCACTTTAGATCAGTATAAACGTAAGAGGAACAAGGTAATAAATACAGTTTTGATTGCTTTGGTTTCTTTTGTGATTGGTTATGTTATATTTCTCTATGTTATTGTCGAATGGATTGGCAAATTGTACGGTATTTGGTAGATTATCGCAAGAGATATAAATTAGAGTAGGATGTAGAGGGTTATGAATCAAAAATATATTGGAATTGTATTGATTGTAATAGCAGTTTTACTATCAGTTCTTGTATTTATGATTAAAGCAAACGATGATGCTCAACTTAGTATGGTCATAGAGGAGCTGGGTTCTTGTTATTTAGATGATGGAACTTGTTTACATGAGGAACGAAGTTTTGTATTGTACATATTTGGATGGGTTCTCTCGGCAGCTTTGTTGATTCTAGGAATTTACTTATTGGTTTTTGATAAAACACAACAGGTTTTGGCTGAGCAACATCTTATGGTGTCTTCTGCATTGGAAGGGGCTAAGAAAAAAGATGAGTTTACTGCATTCTTATCAGGTTTTGAAGAGAATGAACAAAAGGTTTTGAAATCTGTTTATGAGCAAGATGGAATTAAACAGTCAACTTTGAGATATAAGACTGGATTAACTAAAAGTTCTTTGTCTTTACTTTTGAAAGCATTAGAGAAAAAAGATATTGTTTCTCGTAAACCATCTGGTAAAACTAATCAAGTATTTCTTAGAAAAAAGTTTTAATTTTTATAGATTAATTCTCTTCCGCTAGCTTTCCATGCTTTGAACCCGCCATCAAGATCATACACGTTTTTATATCCTAGATCTACAAGTTGTTGTGCCGATGATTCTGACATTCTTCCACTTCTGCAATAGAGTAAGATCATTGCGTCTTTGTTTTCTGGTAGAACATCTTGGTGTAGGGCAATGTTTTCCCAATCTTCTATCGTGGCATCAGTACCTTCTATGTCTCCTTCGTAAGGTGTATGAGTGTTTAGAAGAAATACATTTTCTTGGGCCATTAGTCTTTCAAATTCGTCGCTATCTACTAAGTGTGGTTGAATTGTATTTGTGGTGCAGGAAGTCATTAGTATTAGAATGCAAATAATTAACAGCGAATATTTTGTTTTCATGTTGGAAACCATTTGTAAACGTTCTGGGACAATAATTTGTCGTCTGTAAACGTTTTGAGTGTGTTTTTTTTGTGGAATGTATTTAATAAAGGTTGTGTTTACTATTTGATTATTAGAGGTGGATAAATATGAAACTAAATTTAACAGTTGAAGGAATGCATTGCAGCAGCTGTAGTATGCTTCTTAAAGATGTGGTAGACGAAATTAAGGGCGTTAAGTCTGCAAAATTTGATCATGCGGAGGGTAGCGCTGTTGTAGAGTTTGATGATTCTGTTGTTTCAAAGGAAGTTATTGTTGATTCAATAACTAAAGAAGGATATAAGGTGATCTTATGACTAAAAAAACTACTAAACGAAAAAATTGTTGTGGCCCTAAGAAAAAAGCAAACGGTTTATGGGAGGGTCTTATGTATGGTTTAATTCCCCATATTGGTTGTATTGCATTTATTATTGGATCGATTTTAGGCGTAACTGTATTAATGCAGTTTTTCAAACCTTTGTTGATGAATAGATATTTCTTTCATGCGTTGATTTTGATATCAATTGGATTTGCTACTTTGTCTTCTGTTTTGTACTTGAGAAAGCACGGCATGTTATCTTTGTCCGGTGCTAGAACAAAATGGAAATATTTAGCAACAATGTACGGTTCAACAATTGGAATTAATTTGGTATTGTTCTTATTGATCTTTCCTATGTTGGCGAACGTTAGCATTGCGTCTAGTGCAACTGGTATGTTTGTAGGTGATGTTGATAGTTTATCTTCATTAGCTATGAAAGTTGATATTCCTTGTTCGGGGCATGCTCCTTTGATTTCTACTGAGTTAAAAACTTTGCCGGGAGTTGCTGATATTGAGTTTAGTTTTCCAAATAAATTTGATGTTAAGTATGATGCTTCTTTGACTACTAAATCCGAGATGTTGTCATTAGAAGTTTTTGATGAATATCCTGCGACAGTTGTTGGCGGTTTGGAAGCTGCTTTATCTTCATCAATTGAACCTGTTGCGTCTACACCTACATCTAGTTGTGGCGGAGGCTGCGGTGGATCCGGCGGCGG
>Ga0209249_1000666_pt1 | contig 39665 bp, 31 predicted proteins | sample SaaInlV_200m_DNA_4_FD_184653 | JGI IMG/M metagenome (GOLD analysis project Ga0209249, IMG submission 184653) | Marine microbial communities from expanding oxygen minimum zones in the Saanich Inlet - SI037_S3LV_200m_DNA (SPAdes) (version 2) | ecosystem: Environmental > Aquatic > Marine >...
AATTGATAATGATGAAAGTGATCCTCTAGCCGCATGTCAGGATGGAAATGATAATGACAATGATGGATTAACAGATATGAACGATCCTGGATGTTCTAGTCCTCAAGATAATGATGAAAGTGATGGGACAAGCCAGTGTCAGGATGGAATTGATAACGATCAAGACGGTTTAACAGATATGAACGATCCTGGATGTTCTAGCCCACAAGATGACGACGAGAGTGATGGAACTAGTGAATGTCAGGATGGAATAGATAATGACAATGATGGGGCATCAGACTATCCAAATGATTTTGGATGTGATTCTCCTCAAGATAATGATGAAAGTGATCCTCTAGCTCAATGTCAGGATGGAAATGACAATGACAATGATGGATTAACAGATATGAACGATCCTGGATGTTCTAGCCCTCAAGACAACGATGAGAGTGATGGGACTAGTGAATGTCAGGATGGGATAGATAATGATGGAGATATCGTAATAGATATGAACGATCCTGGATGTAGCTCACCTCAAGATGATGACGAGAGTGATGCAACAACAGAGTGCCAAGATAATATTGATAATGACAATGATGGGGCATCAGACTATCCAAATGATTTTGGATGTGATTCTCTAATTGATAATGATGAAAGTGATCCTCTAGCCGCATGTCAGGATGGAAATGATAATGACAATGATGGATTAACAGATATGAACGATCCTGGATGTTCTAGCCCTCAAGACAACGATGAGAGTGATGGGACTAGTGAATGTCAGGATGGGATAGATAATGACCAAGATGGTGCTACAGACTATCCAAATGATTTCAGTTGTGATTCTCCTCAGGATGATGATGAAACAGGACCAAAATCAGGATGCCAAGACGGTATTGATAATGACAATGATGGATTTATTGATATGAACGATCCTGGCTGTACAGATCCTCAGGATAATGATGAAACAAATGTGTTTAAATGCTCAGATGGAATAGATAATGACAATGATGGAGCTACCGATTTCCCAGATGACTTTAGTTGTTCATCTTTATACGATGACGATGAAACAAATCCAAAATCTGAATGTCAGGATGGAATTGATAATGATGGAGACAACGTTATAGATAGCAATGATCCAGGATGTAGCTCTAATCAAGATAATTTCGAAGGAGATGCTACAACCGAGTGTCAAGACGGCATAGATAACGACCAAGACGGCGCTACAGACTATCCAAATGACTTTAGTTGTAGTTCACCAATAGATGATGATGAAACAGGGCCAAAATCAGGATGCCAAGATGGAATAGATAATGACAATGATGGATTAACAGATATGAACGATCCAGGTTGTACAGATCCTCAAGATGATGATGAGAGTGATGCAACAAGCCAATGCCAAGATGGAATTGATAATGACAATGATGGAGCAACTGATTATCCATATGACTTTAGTTGTGATTCACCTCAAGACGATAACGAAAATGATCCACTATCCGGATGCCAAGATGGAATTGATAATGACAATGATGGATTAACAGATATGAACGATCCAGGTTGTACAGATCCTCAAGACAATGACGAATACAATCTAGTTCAACATGATCTATTTATTACAAAGAGTGGACCAGTAAGCGTACAACAAGGAAATACAGTTCTATATACGCTTACAGCTACTAATTTAGGTCCACAAACAGCTACTAATGTTCATATTATTGATGAAATCCCAACAGGATTAACATTAGATGCTGTAAACAGTTCACCAAACTGTGTAGTAATTGGAAGTAATGTAATCTGTAATAATTTCTCGTTACAAGACAACGAAAGCAGAACAGTAAATATTGCATTCCAAGTAGGGGTTGGTGCAGCCTGTGGTAGCAGTATAAAGAATGTAGGAATAGTAAATACATCAGCAACAGATCCAAACCCATCTAACAATCGAATGGAAGTATTTACAGATGTTACATGTCAACAGACATATCAATGTAGTGATGGAATAGATAATGATGGCGATGGAGTAATTGATTATCCAAGTGATCCTGATTGCACCTCACCAACAGATGACGATGAAAGCCCAAGTGTACAACCATCTCTTTCAATTCAGAAGACAGATGGTAGAACAACTGCAGCACCAGGAGATGTGCTTACATACACCATAACAATACAGAATAATTCTTCTGTAGATGCATATGGAGTTGATGTTAGTGACAACCTTCCACCAGAAGTTGAATTTATTTCAGCAACTTACTCACCAGTGCTTAGTACACTATCTAGTGGAAATATGATTCTACTGTGGTCTGGAATAAACGTACCAGCACACCAAAGTACAATCCTTACAGTTACTGCAAGAGTACGAAATAATGTTCAAAATGGAGCGCATATTGTAAATGCCGCAAGGGTTAACAACGGAATTAATACTTATGATTCAACAACTGTAGAGATAGCTCCACAAACAGGATGTGTTGAAGTGTATGTAAATGCACTCAACTCACAAAACAATCCTGTATCCCCTACTCCTGCATTTGGATTCAAGCTAGAAAATGGAGACAGCTTAACTAATGATTCAGGCGGATACGCACGATTTGGTAATGTAAGCGTTGGATCTCACACAGTGTCATATATTCCAACACTAGGATGGCAGCAAAATAATGTGTCTCCTACTAATGGAATTGTATTCGTACAATCTAATAGCGCATGTGCACAAGCTACATTCACAATAAAAGAAGACTTTGGAGTTCAGCAGCCTAGTTTCTCTGTTTCTAAAACAGATAATGCTGGAACAATTCAACCAGGACAAACTCTTACATATTCAATCGAAGTAACAAACACATCTAGTGTACCAGCAACATCTGTAAGAATTGTTGACCAACTACCTGCAGAACTAACATTTATATCTGCAGCAAATAACGGAACATATATAAATGGAGAAGTACTTTGGGAGAACATAACTCTTCAACCAAATCAAAGTATTACCCTACAGGTAACAACGCAGGTAAAACCTAATGTGTCACCAGGAACAGTAATTCTAAATATTGCACAAGTTATAGGTAATCCTAACTTTGTACTTGTAATGGCAGGCGTAGGCAGCAATTTTGCAGCTGACGCAGCACCAATGAGATACGAAGCTCCAGTTCTAGTAAGTGCTCAAGACACAACAACTGTTAGAACTCCAGATATCCTAGTAGAAGATGAACCTAGACCATCTAGCGATTCAACGATTACATTAAGAGACTCTGTTGACCCAGTTGAATTAGGAGAATCCTTCACATACACAATTGCAATAACAAATATGAGTGATTCTGCAATTAACGGAGAAACAGTAGATCAAGAAATAGATCCAAACCTACTAGTTAGCTCTGTATCTGATAGTGGTAGAGCTGGGAAAGGAACAATAAAATGGGAAAATATTTCAATCCCTGCAAACACAACTAGAACACTATCGGCTACTGTTAGTGTAGAACCTACAGCACAACAAAATTCAACTCTACTTAGTTCTGTAACTATGAACGAACTAAGTGACACAGAAAGCACTGTAATAAATAACTCAAATACATCTTCATGCCAAACTGAAGATGTAACCATTACAAGTGTTTCAGATACATCTGACCCAGTCGCACCAGGACAAGAGGTCCAATACTTCATAACATTAGAAAACTCATGTTCAGAAACAACTACACAAATGGTAACTGCATGGTTAGATGGAAAAAGTACATTTGTTTCTGCTTCAGATAATGGTTCATCCGAAGGATCAATTGTTAAATGGAATAATTTAAATATTCAACCAGGCACAACGCAATTACGTGTAACTGCAAAAGTTAGCGAAAGCGTTACATCTGGACAACTTCAATTTAGCGCAAAGATTCTAGGTAGCGAAAGGTCAGAAACAACTCGTATTGAACAGAGTGGAAATATTGCAAACGAAGTAAAATTACAAGTTCAACAAAGTGCAAATACCCAAGAAGCACAACCAGGAAATTCAATTAAATATATTGTTACTGTTACCAATCCATCTAATGACGCAGCAAACAATGTGATTGTAGAAAATAGGATTTCCGCAGGAACTGTAAGTATTACAGATACTAATGGAGGAACAAATATTGGAAACGGTATTAAGTGGACTATACCTACATTACAACCATTAGAATCAAAATCATTCAGCTACACAGTACGTATAGATAATTCCATGAGGCACGGACAAACTGTGAGGAACACAGTAACTGCAATAAGTGACAATAGCGGAGTACATGCAGTAGACACGGAAGAAGTAAGAATACTTACCGTTCTACCTCAAACAGGAATAACAAGCTATAAGTCTCTAAGTGCAACACTCTCACCAAGCATGAAGAATCAAAAAGTGACTGCTGCATCTATCGCAGGTACAACAGTATTCATACTTTGGACATCATTGATTTCTATTGGTATGACAGCAGGAGGAGTAGTAGGAAGAAGGTTCTGGCTATAAAGATAAATTTTCTTTAACCAGATCAATAATCTGATTCTCAGAAGCGCTTAAAACCTTCTCATCCTCTAAACTAGGAATACTTAGCACCCACGCGGCGAGATCCTCGCCGTGTGTTGGTGTACCTATACCAATTTTTATCCTCTTAAAGCCATCACCAAAAACTTCATGAATTGATCTTAATCCATTATGTGTGCCAGGTCCTCCAGATTTTCTGTATCTAACTTCTCCAAGGGGTAAATCTATATCATCACAAATAACAATTAATTTTGTAGCAGGATCCAATTTGTAATAATCAATAATTTTATGAACTGAGTTAGCAGACAGATTCATATAAGTATTAGGCCTAATTAACATAACTGAATCCGTTCCTATTTTAGCCTCGACTATCGCTCCTAAAAATTTCTGAGACTCCTTCCACTCATTATCCGAAGCAAATTCATCTGCCAATAATTGCAAGGCTCTAAATCCAACATTGTGCCTAGTCCTCTCATATTGAGCTCCAGGATTTCCTAGTCCGACGATTATATAATCAGGTTTCATATTTTATTTATAGTAGTTGTTCAATTCCATTCCAAAAAGCATTCATAGCATTTGCTGAATCTCTTCCAGAAACAGTAATACCAGTTTCATGTGCTATACGATTTCTAAGCTTATGAGCTTTCCATAAGGCTTCTTCATTGGGAAAACGTGATCCAGACTTTTTTAGCTTTTCTGCCATAGTTCCTTTGTACCCAGCAGATTCTAAAGCTTTACAAAAAATTATTTCTGCCTGCATTACACGCATTGCTGGGTCATTTAAATGCTTCAATGCAGCCCATAGAGCACGAATTCTCTTACTATCTCTTTTATTTAATTTGCGTGAAGATAGTTTCCACCATACATAAATTACAAATGCAGCTGCAATGCCAGCAAGAGAAAAAATAGGTACCATTATTCATCGTTAGAGGAATCATCAAAATCTTCTAATTGAATTTCTCTAGCAATAATTGTAGAAAGCAATTCTTGAACATGTTTAGAATCCTTTAAATTATTTGTATTCATGTAATCTTCCATATATTTCATAATTTTTTGCTCTATCTCTCTAGGCTTTGGAACACTATCTAGAGAAATTGCATTCCCTGTTGAAATTTTTTCTGCACTTAATGTTCCGAAACTAAAAACTGTATTCAAAACACCTTGGATCTCATAACTTACACCTTGAATATCACTATATAGAACACGAGTAGATGTTCTATGAAACCATCCATGCCAAGCAACATCAATAATCCCATCAGTAGTAATCACCCATGCATCTAAATAGTAATCAAAGAAATTTCTTAATAGCCATACGAGGGAAACAACCGCCCAAATAGAAACTATATAATATATAACTGTATACAAAGGAAATAACGTTATTAGATATATACAGAACAAAAACGACAATATTGGAACAATTAAAAACTTAACACCAATGAACCAATGTTTATGTACAACCAAATTTAATTCTTCATCATCATGTAAATGCCTAGAGAAGAACCAACGATTAAGATCAAACTGCATGACAAAATAATAGCACAATTTATAAAAATAGAAGAAATGGCTATTTAAAGAAGAATTTGAGCTGTTAGATTTATAAATTATAGATATACTGGAATAGATGACTAAAAAACAACATGGTCTGCTATTTCACATCGGAGATGTAGTACTAAACATAATTCTTATAGTTGCTGTTGTAGTAGCTATACGAACATTCCTTGTGTCCCCTTTTCAAGTAGATGGAAATTCTATGGCAGATACATTAGAGGATGGGCAATACATAATCATAAACAAACTTGCTTACATTGTAGGCAAACCAAAAAGAGGAGACATAGCTGTATTTAATCCTCCAGGAGAAAATAGAAAATACTACGTGAAGAGAGTGATTGGTTTACCAGGAGATAAAATTAGTATTCGCGATGGTTATATTTATTTAATAAAAAGTGGAGAAGAAGAGGAATCTAAACTAAGAGAAATCTATTTGAATGAAGCTAATGATGGCCACACTTACAGGCACCCACCACAACAAGAAAACAAATCCGAGATTGTTTTCTCTGTACCAGAAGATAAATATCTTTTACTAGGAGATAATAGAAAAGGAAGCCTAGATAGTAGAAGTTTTGGAATATTGGATAAAAACAAATCCTATGTAGGTGAGGATGAAATTAAAGGTCGTGTTTGGTTTGTTGCATTGCCACTCTCCAAAATCAATGTGATTGATTGCCCTGGATATGAATTCTGTAAAGAATAATGGTTTTTCGCAATAAAAAAGCTTAAATTCCTATTGCAACCTGTCAAAGCTCAAGTAGAATACTTGTGTGTCTCCTCGGAGGCTTTTTTCAAAACAATTAAATGAAGATTATCCGCACTTACATCACCGAAGCAATAGAAGAATTGCACCATGTTCGTTGGCCAACACGTCAGCAAGCCATAAAGCTATCTATTATAGTAATAGGATTTGTAGCCGTTACTACTATCGCATTTGGTTCAGTAGACTATCTATTGGCTCAATTCATGCAACTACTACTTTCTTTCGCTTAAATTAATATATGGGTAAACAAGATCCAAACGCAGGCAGAAATTGGTATGTTGTTCATACATATTCAGGATACGAAGATGCTGTATGTGAATCCCTAAAGCAACGTATTGAATCGCTTGGAATGCAAGACAACATCTTTGATGTTCAAGTCCCTAAAGAAAAACAATTAACATTTAAAAAAGGAGAACCAATAGAAGAAGAGAAAAAGCTATTCCCAGGCTATGTACTAGTAGATATGAATGTAACTGACGACAGTTGGTATTTGGTAAGGAATACACCAAACGTAACTGGATTTGTAGGATCTGGAAATATTCCTGTACCAGTTTCACCTGATGAGTACGGAGTAATAGAAAGAAGAGTAGGAGAACAAGAAGCTAAGTTTAAGAGTGATTTCCAAATTGGAGACTTGGTAGTAATCGTAGATGGACCATTTAAAAACTATGAAGGTGCAGTTAATTCAGTTGATGTTAACAAAGGTAAAATCACTGTGATGGTTCTAATCTTTGATAGAGAAACGCCTGTAGAACTAGACTTTACTCAAGCTCAAAAGAAATAGTCTTTTCCTATTTATTCTTTTATGTCTGCCATTCGAATAATGATCGAAGGCAAGGTTCAAGGAGTATTTTTTCGCACATCTACATTACAAAAGGCAAGAGAGTTAGAACTGCTTGGGTGGATTAAAAATACAAATAATGGATGTGTGGAAATTCATGCAGAAGGAAAAGAATGTGCATTAGAAGATCTAATTAAGTGGTGTAAGAAAGGCCCAGAGGATGCAGAAGTTAAGCGCGTACTTTCAAATAGTGTTCCAGAGGAATACTTCAAATCCTTTGAGATTATATAAATTATGCTCTCCTTCTCATTTTAATTTGCCAAGGGAGCAATACAGATAACCCAACTAATTGAACTATCTGGCCTATTGTAAATCCTATTGCAATTGCATATACACCATAAGAGGAAGCAAAATACCAAGCGAAAGTAATCGCAACTGCTCCATTAATAACACTAAATATAGCAGGTAGGGCCGTCTGCTTTAATGAATAGAATGATCTTAACAATAAATGGTTAACGCTCTCAAATGGGATGCTAATAGCATAGAAGAGCAAACAAATTGAAAATACAGATAAGACATGAGAAATGTTAACAAGCCTTGCAGCAATTGGAGCAAGTGCATATAAAGCAATAGATCCTGGGATTGTAATAGCCAGCATCATTAGTATCCCCTTTCTTAAATACACCATAAAACGATTCCATTCATTGGCTGCAGCAGATTGACTCAACAATGAAAAAGCAGATTGAGCCAGAGCTATTCCTGCAATACCAACAACTACAGACTGAAAGTTTCTAGCATAAGCATTAATTGTTACAGACCCAGAACCCAAACCAGATGCGACCCTATCAAAAATTAATAACTCTACTTGCAAAGCGCCAAGTGCTAAAACCCTTGGCAACATCAGTAGTAGCATCTCATTTATATCTGGATGCCAGATAGAAATAGAAGGTTTAAATCCAGATCTAACAACCGCAAACAAGCGAAAAATAACATATAAGACTGCTCCTATTAGAGATCCAATTATTGGACCATATGCTCCTATATATGGCGTAAGGAACAAAGTTCCACATATTGTACCAAGTGTATAAAGGATAGGAGTTATTCCATATAACCAATATCGCTGTACTGTGATTAAGTACTGCCCAAAGGCATTACCAAAAACAAAGAGGAAATTAGTTAAAAGTGCGATCCTACCAAAGGCAATATATAGATCTAATGATTCACCAGTAAATTGCGTAAGCAAAGGAGCTATATGATTAAAGAATATTGCTGTTAATAAAGCGACAAACCCAAAGAGCAATGCAGCAACAGAAACAACACTGCTAAGAAGATCAGACATATTCTTGCCGTCTTTATTTGACCAATATTTAGAAAGTAATGGAACTAGAGCTACAGAAAATCCTGCTGATATACACATTTGAAATAGCAAATCACTTGGCCTGAAAGCTGCTATATATACGTCTACAACGTCTAAACCAGGGAAAGTAGAAGCTAAAACTCTATCTCTGATTAGCCCTGCAAAAGAAGATCCGAATTGAAGTACAGCAAGCACAGCAGCCCCACCCAGAATACGATTCTGTGAAAACTGGCCGAACAGGTCTTTTGCTCTCATAAATTAAGTAATTGGAATATACAGTTATTTTCATTATAGTGCCAAAATTCAAGAATTTGATTAAAAATGGCTATTTAACTAGAAAATATTCAAAATAAATGTAGATTATTAAGACAACCATGTTCTCTCTCATAGAGAGGCGTGATAAGCAAGCTCCTGTCACTCTGGACAGGGCACGCTACATAGGGGCAAAGAATTATCAAATCATACTATTCTCTGCCCCACCTTTTTTATAAAAAAATTTTCACAGGCAGCTTTAGTAGTGCATAATCTATTCATGCCCGACACGAGCTCAGAAAACAATGCAGAAAAATACATTCCAAAAACACTTCCTATTTCTAGCTCAACAGATCAAAAGATTCAGGATCTGTTAAAAGAATTCAGTATTAGCCTGACAGTAGATGAAGCAAAGAAAGTAGCTAACTTACTAAATCATGATCCTACCGTAATAGAAGCTGTAATTTGGGGGATACAAGGATCTGAGCACTGCAGTTATAAATCTAGCAAACAATACCTTAGACAGTTCCCTACCACTGGAAAACACATAATATTGGGACCAGTAGAAGATAGTGGAATCGTAGCTATAACAGATGGACCAGTTGGGGAAAGATGGGGGTTTGTTGTGACACATGAATCACATAATCATCCTTCTCAAATTGTTCCTTATGAAGGAGCAGCAACAGGTGTAGGAGGAACCGTTCGTGATGTTATTTGTATGGGTGCCAGAGTGATAGGATGCATGGATATGCTTAGGCTAGGAGATCTAAAAACAGATGAGAGTAAAACAATTGCAAAAGAAGTAGTAAGAGGTATAGGTGGTTACGGCAACCCTCTAGGGATTCCAAATTTAGGAGGAGATACAGTCTTTGATTCTAGCTACAACAGCAACTGTTTAGTAAACGCTATTGCTCTTGGGATTATTAAAGAAGATGAAATCATCCATAGTTATGTTCCAGAGGAAGCAGCCGAAATAGGATACGACATAATACTTGTAGGTAAGCCAACCGATCGTAGTGGATTTGGAGGAGCATCATTTGCCAGTGCATCTATGGAAGAAGATGAACAAAAACAGAACACAGGCGCTGTTCAAGAGCCAAATCCATTTTTAGAACGTCATTTGCTAGCATCTTGTTACGCGCTATTTGATTGGCTAGTAGCAGAAGGAAAACTGCATAAAATTAGCTGCAAGGACCTAGGTGCAGGCGGAGTTGTATGCGCAAGTGTTGAGCAAGTTGCAGACAAGGGATTTGGAGCAGATGTGTATTTAGATAATGTGCATGTAGCGTTAGACGGTCTTCCTCCAGAAGTGATTGGGTGTGCAGAAACTCAAGAAAGATTATGTTTCACATGCCACCCAGATCTTACAGAACGTATAGTTGCGCATTTTAACGAAGATTGGGATCTGCCAAATATTGCAGAGAATGCAAGAGCAAGTGTTATTGGTAAGGTAACAAAAGAAAACATTTACCGTCTGTACTACAAAGGAGCAATTGTTTGTGAGGCAAAAGCTTTAGATATTACATGCGGACTTTCATATGAACGCCCAGTTGCACCTAAACAATCTGAATTTACAGAACCAGAGATAGTAGAAAATTCGTCATTTAATATTACTATTGATTCAAAGCAATTCAGCTTGAAAGAACTGTGTTCGCTTATGCTGAAAGATAAAAACGCTACAAGTAAGGCAGATGTGTATCGACATTTCGACAAAAATGTTATTGGTAATAGTATTTTAGAACCAGGAGAAGCAGATGCTAGCGTTATCGCACCACTACAGAATCTAAAAAGTTACATGCATCAACAGGAGCACCCAGGATGGGAGCTTTCTGAAAGTGATAAATGGAAAGGTGTTGCAGTTTCAGCTGATGGGAATGGAAGATATGGGAGGATCTCTCCATATTGGCAAGGTGTTAATGCAACAGTAGAAGCAATGCTAAATGTTGCTGCAGTAGGCTCTACACCTAGAGCTTTAACAGATTGTTTAAATTACGGTAATCCAGAGATACCAGAACAAATGTGGGAACTAGCCGAGGGAACAAAAGGAATAGCAGATACAGCTAAAAATGTAGAACTAGATGGAGAGCCAGTTGCGATCATTTCTGGGAATGTGAGTTTATATAATAGTAAGCCAGATGGATCGTCTATTGATCCAACTGCCATAGTTAGCTGTATTGGGATACTCTCTGATGCGAGAAAGGCAGTATCTATGCAATTAAAGAAAGCTGACTCACATATATTTATTATAGGAGAGAGAAAAGATGAGCTAGGAGGATCACTTATGTATCAGATGCTAGAAGAACAAACTAATTCAAAAAGAAATAGCTTAATCGGCAAAAACATACCAAAGCCAGACTTTAAATACGTTGCAAAATTGATAGAAGTAATTACAAAAGCAATTTCTAAAGAAATAATATTATCTAGCCATGACATAAGTGACGGAGGATTATTATTATCACTTATTGAAATGACTTTCCCACAAAGAAAATTGGGAGGGAACATCGGATTACAAATTAATTTAGATAAATTAAATAGTGAACTACCAACGTGGAAATTACTATTCAGCGAAACATCTGGTTTTGTTGTAGAGGTTGATTCAAGCAATTGCGAAGAATTGAATCAAATAGCAAAAGAGAATGGAGTATTTATAGAAGAGATAGGAAGAACATCAAAAGATAATGACTTCTCCATTTCATATAATGGAGAATCAATCATTTCTGAAAATATAAAGGAATTACATACTACATGGGCAAATGGGCTGAGAAATTGCTGGAAATAGCCTTTTTGAAGCAATAAGTTAAGTAATAGTTTTTTAGTATTTGACATACTTTCTTCTTTATGATTTAATACTCTCCTTTTTCAAATTTTTCATATGGAACTAAGTATATTTTCCAAAATCAACAAAGTGGCAATGATTGCAGGAATCGTAGCTCTAACAGGAGCATATACAAATGTAGAAGCAGCAACACTTTCAGTTGAGCAATCAAGCAGCATAAATCAATATGGGAAATGGACACTTACTAAGCCAAATTCATCAATATTGATGGGAGATGAAATGAGTTCTAAATTAACAAATCTTGCAGCGGGGTCTTATAAGCTACAAGTTTTGCCACCTAATTATGCTCAAACAATAATGACATTAATTAGAAATGGAGAAATTAAATACACTTCAGATGTTAGAGCGGTTCAATTTAATCTAGCGGATACCGATGAAGCAACTGTAGTTATTTCATTTGAATATGGAGGAATAATTGAAGTTACTAGTAACCCCCCAGGTGCAAAATTTGAATTACAAAGCGGATCTCAAGGCAATCGAGTAATAGGAACAACACCAGAAACCTATACTGAAATGCCACCAATGCCATACTTTGTTGCATTTGAACGAATGGAGAATTGCCATGCGCCAAAGACTCAGCGCAGAACAGTAGAAGCCAATGGGACAGCAAAGTTCCATGCAGAATACAATTGCGATACTAAAGAAGAAGAAATAGAAGAAGAAGTTATTGATGAATCTGAGGATGACAATGAAGCGATAGAGATAGCCTCTGGCAATAGAGCAAATATTAAAATTTGGAATGAGTTTCACCAAACTGAATCCTTACCAGGAAATACTGTATTTGTTACAGTTGGGATAAGAAATGTAAGTAAAAAGACAGTAAACAATGTAAAAGTAACTGAAAGCTTTAATCCAGATCATATATCTGTTCCAGTAAATGGCCTAAAAGGTGGAAAAACAGACAATCGAATGATTGTTTGGAATATTCCACAAATATTTGCAGGACAATCTTGGAGCAAAACATTCCCCGTAGTCATTAATAAAAATTTATCTACAGGAGACAAAATCCAAATGATTTCACATGTTTCAGGGAACGAAGTTTGGCCACCAGAATTAGAATTAATGAGCGAATCCATAGAAATGGGAATCGCGTCTATGCCAAAAACTGGAGGAGTAATGAGCAAGAATATTTCTTTGCTTATAGGGATTGCTTCACTATTACTGACTTTAACAATACGCCGAAAATCACTCGTAGAATCTACAGTGCAAAAATAATTAGTACGGGGAAGGGTTCCGTTCTGGCAGCGTGTATTACACGCTGCTTTTGCGGTATACTGTCACGGCTTTTTATATCCCCTATTAATTTATGAAAAACTTTTCAATATTTATTTCTACTTGTGCATTACTTTGCATACTACCTATTTCTTTATCTGCACAAGAATCAACTACTGTACTTAAAATTGATCAGCGAAGTCCAAATGGGATTATTGGAGAATGGACCCTAATCAAGCCAGGGAATAAAAGAGCAACTCTTACAAAATTATCACAAACATTTAACGAAGTAGAAGAGGGGCTATATACACTTATGGTTACACCACCAAGTGGGGCAACTACAATTATAGAAAAATATTTAGAAGAAGATTTGATTGAACAGGTTGATCACCCACAATTATCTTTTGAAATAGAAGCAGGTGTCCATACTAATATTATAATTTCTTATACATTCGTTAGAGTTGGTATTGTTTCTGTCAACAGTGAACCCGCTGGCCTAAAATATTCTTTAGAAGGGCCAAATGGATATGAAAGTACTGGGACAACACCAGAATCATATCAAGAAATGCCAGTAGGCATGTATTCTGCCACATTTGAACCTATTACAGATTGTGCCGAACCAAAACCAATATCTGATATTCTAGAAAAAGATAGTAGAATTAATTTCTCTATTACTTTGGCGTGCGAAGGATTGGAAGATCTAGCAGTTACACAAATTCAAAATACATCATTTAAATATGTTCAATCAGTAATTGATGGAAACAAAGTTGTATTTTTTGATGTACCAATTTCTGAGTGGTATGCCCCATATATACAAACAGTAATTAAATCTGGAGTAATGTCTGGATACAAAGATGAAAATGGTAATTTGAGTGGCAGTTTTGGGCCTGGTAATAATGTGACAATGGCAGAATTACTAAAAGTAGCACATGAGCTTTCAGATATAGATGAAAATGCAGTAAGTGGAAGAGCAAATAATATACTCTCTAAAAGTACATGGTTCGAAAGATATATGAATTCAGCTGAAACATTAAATTGGCTTGCTTACCAAGATCACAGATTAGACCCAGGGAAAAATGCAACAAGATCTGAAGTAATTGTGACTCTTCTTCAAGCACTTCAAGTTCCTAGACAATGGTCAACAGGAGAAGCGTTTACAGATATAGAAAGATCAACTCTATATTCTTCTTCTGTAGAAACAGCCGCTCTAGACGGACTTGTTAACGGGTATGAAGATGGTAGTTTCCGACCAAATGACTCTATAAATAGGGCAGAAATGGCCAAAATTATCTCTCAGGCAATTCTTCTATATAAGAACTAATTGTTCAATTTATGATCTCTCTTTCACAAGTCTGCTAGCTAGATTAGTAATTGTTCCTGCTCCTAAACATAAAAGCACATCTCCCTCTTTCAAGAAGTCTTTATTTAGATGCTCATAAGCTGAATCTAAATCCCCTACTACCTCACATATTGTATTTGAGGTTTTACAAATATCTGATGCAAAATCATTTATATCAACAACATCGCGTTCAATATCTTTCCTTGCTTCATATACACTAGAAAGCAATACAATATCTGCATTCTTAAAAGAAGAAATAAATTCATCATAAAAATGTAGTGTTCTTTCATGAGTATGAGGCTGAAATACACATACTATTCTATTATCAGGATATGACCCCTTTAAGGCATCTAGAGTTGCTTTAACCTCCTTTGGATGATGACCATAATCGTCTATTACTGGTATTGATCCATTTATTAGGCCTTTTTGCTCCATCCGCCTCCAACAACCAGAATAACCACTTAATGACGAAGTGTACTCTGTAGTATTTATAGAAAGATGATCCGAAAGAGCTAATACAAGTTGACCATTCTCTTGCATATGTCTGCCAGGAGTAGATAGGTCAATTAATGGGTAAGCATCTGCATCTATAATTTTTCTATCTATGCCTTCTACAAGCTTCTTGCATTGAAGATCTTCCATATGGGTAATAACAATTCCATCTTCTGGTAAAGATTTTAAAAAGATATTAAAAGCTTCGCGGTATTCATCAATATCTGAAAAAGCATCAAAATGATCCCCATCCACATTAGTCATCAATATTATATCAGGGGACAAATTATGGAATGACCTCCTGTATTCACAGGCTTCTAGTAAAAATATATTACTATCACCATGTCTCCAGTTTTTTCCATCAAACTCTTTTAATTTAGTACCAACTACTACGGTTGGATCTATGCCACACTCCGTTAAGACTTTTGAAGCCATAGCAACCGTAGAAGATTTCCCATGTGTACCACACACAGCTATAACGAATGAGTCTTTCGATAAATCCCCCAAAGCATTAGCATAAGATTTCTGAGGGATATCAAACTTTGTAGCAGCCATTCGTTCAAGGGCGTCTTTTGGAATAGCCTCAGAATAAACAAAGAGATCAATATCTTCAGAGATATTCGATCCATCTTGATTAAGATTGACTGTAATCCCCTGAGACCTAAGATCATTTAATAATTCACTATCTGATCTGTCACTTCCCAAAATTTCATGACCAGCAGCATTTTGCAAAGATGCATATGCACTTAAGCCAATACCACCTATTCCGGAGCAATATATTTTCATGTAAATATTGTACATGTGAATTATTTTTTTATAATTAAAACTAGAACTATTTAATATAAATATTCTGTTACAATTACTAATGTGTCATATAGAAAACTTGAACCATTATCTAGGCAAGTAACAATCATTATAGGACTTGGAGTTGTTAGCTTTATGGCATTTGGTCTAGCTGTTTCCTTTTATAGAAATACTCTTTTTGAACAAACTCTAAATAATATAGAAGATCAAAATGATCAATTATTAGGAGATATAGAACAAGGATATAGAGACCTAGAATATTTCACTTCTACTCAATACAAAGACAAATATGCAAAAGAGAATTTAAATCTAATTAACCAAGGAGAGAAAACTCTTCTAATAGCTAAAGAGAATTTAGAAGTAGAGATAGGAATGTTAGATAGAAACGGAATACTAGATGAGCAAAGGGAGGCAAAATATTTTGAATTACTAAGGCAAATGCCAATAATTGAACATTGGAAATTGTATCTATTCTACAAAGAAAAAATCGAAGGACTTAAGCAGTCATTGTAAGTATTAGGCAAGATATTAACTCCGATATATAAAATAAGCTGCAGTTACAAGCGAATACAAACTAGGTTCTGTGAGCTTTAATGGTTGCGGGGGCTGGATTTGAACCAGCGACCTCGAGGTTATGAGCCTCGCGAGCTACCAGGCTGCTCCACCCCGCGTCGTAGCGAAAGCATTGTAGTGAATCAGAGAAGAAAAACAAGAAATACGAGTAAAAACCTTGCTTTACGAGCTAATATCCTTACAATTTCTCTACTATGGCACATAAGAAAGCAGGTGGATCAACAAGCAACGGCAGAGATAGCAATGCGAAACGCAGAGGAGTTAAACGCTTTGGCGGACAAACCGTATCTGCAGGAGAGGTATTAGTACGACAAAAAGGATTCAAATTCAGACCAGGAGACAACACTCACCTTGGTACTGACTGGACAATTCATTCTAATATTGATGGAAAAGTAAGCTTTTCACAAAAGAGAATGCTTAAATTTGATGGTAAAAGAGAGAAAAGCACTTTTATACACGTAACTGCTTAAGTCTATCTATATATAGATAGATCTTATGGATATTTCTCATATATGTTTTTTATGGTATAATATATATGTGAAATCCAAAAATAACTGCAGATCTATAGTAAATACTATTAGTAATGCCTATAAAGACCACGTTGAGCATGGACATCCAATTATTACATCAATAGTAGTAGCTACTGGGATCGTAGCGTTTTGGCGAGGTTTATGGGGCATTTTGGATATATATCTGTATCCGAGTAACAAAACTGCTAGCTATCTATTATCTATAGGGCTAGGAGTGTTACTACTAATCCTGCATGATGGATGGAGACGGATAAAGGAGCTTGAATAATATTCATTGAATCAATTGATTAGTTACTTCACTGATCGAGTATTTCGCTGCTACAATTTACTTATGTCTGAACTAGGAGGAATGGAAGGCTTTTCACCTGAAGATGGAATAGCAGGTGCACCAGAAGAATTAAGCGAGGAAGCAAAAGAAAGATTTGCTGCAAGTGCAGCAGCTATTAAACAAATTCGAAAAGAAGAAAAGCAAAGCAAAAAGAGAGACGACAAAGTCGCACAAATTATTATTAATTTTTTGAGTGATGATAAATATGCACATGTATTTGTATTAATTTCACGTCTAGTTGCGCGAAATTGTCCAAGCATTTTTGTGCTAGCAATTCTTTCGCTAATCCATCAGGAATCGAAACAAGAAATACAATCATATATTGATGGAGCAATAAATAAATCTGTTTTGGAGTCTTTTGATAACAGCTTACAATTAATGAAGTCTCAACAATTAGACCAAAAGATGCATCAAGATTTATTTGAGTGGATAACTTGTATGCAAATGACACTGGCAGTTAAGCCAGATGAAATACTAGTAAAACTTATGATAGATGATAAAAATATAGATGGGTCCGTATTACAGTTAACTACATTCATTCTTCAAAACTATTTCCTAGATCAGAAGAAGAATCTTGAATTTAAGAAAGCACAGCCGCTTACAGCAAGTATATTGCAATCTGTATTTGAACCATTTATGAATCAAGCAAGAAAAACACTACTAAAAAACAAGAAAGAGAAGAATGAAGAATAGAACCTAGCGCTTTAGAACACTCAAAAATGCATCTTGGGTAAGAGTCACCTTTCCCATTTGCTTTAATCTTTTCTTACCTTTCTTTTGTTTTTGCAATTGTTTTCTTTTTCTAGAAACATCTCCTCCATATAGGCCACTCGTTACATCTTTTCTAAATGCAGAAAGTGTTTCACGAGCAACGACTTTTGAATTTATAGCAGCCTGAATAGGAATTTGATATTGAGCTTTTGGCAAGACTTCCTTCAATTTCTTGCAAATGATACTACCAACTGAATTTGCCTCTGATCTATGAACAATAGAACTTAGTGCACCAGCTGACTCACCAAGTAGCAGAATATCTAATTTAACCAGATCGCCTGTCTTATACCCCATAGGCTCATAACTCATAGATGCATATCCTGCAGTCGTAGATTTTAGTCTATCAAAGAAATCCAAGACAATACTCTGTAGAGGCATCTCAAAATGCAACAGTATCCTATCCATTTCTAGATACTCCATAGAAGTCTGCACACCTCTGCGATCTTGTGTGAGGGTCATTACAGCCCCTACATCTTGATTCCTACAAAGAATTTCCATTTTGACCCATGGCTCTCTAGTTTCACAAATATGAGTAGGGTCAGGGAAATCAGCGGGGTTACTAATAAGAGCCACATCTTTTTCATCATCTTTTAATAAACTTGTTCTAATAATTTCTCCTGCATTCTTTACTTGAAGTTTAACTTCATACAAAACACTAGGAGCAGTAATTACCAAATTACAGTCATGCTCCCTTTCAAGTCGCTCCTGAACAATATCCATATGCAACAAGCCTAAGAATCCAACACGAAATCCATTTCCAAGAGCAACGTTCCTTTCTGGTTCAACATTCAAAGCTGCATCATTTAAAGATAGCTTTTCTAATGATTCTCTCAAAAGTGGATAATCGTCAGCCTCAGAAGGATACAGCCCTGCAAAAACCATTGGCTGTACAACCTTATAACCAGGTAATGGTTTGGAATCAGGATTAGAACTAATTGTATCCCCTGTTCTAACTTCTGTAACTTCTTTACCGCCTGTCACTACATAACCGATTTCTCCACAAGAGAGTGATGAATCCGAAACATATTTAGGAGAAAAATGTCCAAGATCAAGAACATCAAATTGGGCACCAGTTTTTAAACAGTTAATTTTTTGCCCCTTCTTAAGTGTTCCATCAACCATACGGACGTAAGCAACTGTACCTCTGTATTTGTCCATAACTGCGTCAAAGATTAACGCTCTTGTACCACTACTATTAATATTTTCAGGTGGCTTAACCCTATCTATTACAGCCTCAAGAACTTCTTTTACTCCGCTACCATCCTTCGCAGAAATTTTAAGTATATCCTCCTTTTTACATCCAACTAGATTAACAACTTCTTCACTAACCCGCTCTGGATCTGCTGCTGGTAAATCAATCTTATTTAATACAGGAATAATCGTTAGGTCATGCTCCATCGCCATATAAAGAACAGCGATAGTCTGAGCTTGAATACCTTGAGCTGCATCTACTAGCAAAATTGCACCTTCACATGCAGCTAAACTTCTACTTACTTCGTACCTGAAATCTGTATGACCAGGAGTATCAATTAGATTTAATTGGACATCATTAAATCGCATCCTAACTGGCTGCAATTTAATTGTAATTCCCCTCTCTCTTTCTAGCTCCATAGAATCCAGTAGCTGTGCTTTCATCTCTCGCTTTTGCAATGTACCTGTTTGCTCAATCATACGATCAGCCAAAGTAGATTTGCCGTGATCAATATGTGCGATGATGCAAAAATTACGAATGTCCATAAATAAGAATTAGAATGTAAACCTGTGCGACTCGTCCGCCGAAGACTCCGAACGAAGTGAGGAGCGAAGGTGGATGATGCAAAAATTACGAATGTCCATAAATAAGAATTAGAATGTAAACCTGTGCGACTCGTCCGCCGAAGACTCCGAACGAAGTGAGGAGCGAAGGTGGATGATGCAAAAATTACGAATATCCATACAAAAACAGATTACATAGAATTAATAGAAAATGCGATCAAATAGACGAAAGAGTCTAATTTATAAAAGAATTTGAGTAATTATTTAGAGAATTTTGAAAGCGCTTCGCCTAAGCTAGATTCAGCTTCATTAACTAATTCATTTAAATATTGCCTGCGATTATTTAATGGAATTTCTCTTAGTAGATTAGCTAAAGATTGAATCTTATCATTATTTTCCTGAGGAACAGAAAGTAATTCTCTACCCAAGGCAATTGCTGCAATTGCACCATGGTATCTCTGAGTTATAACAAAGGAACCCTTTTGAATATTATTAACTAAATCAATGAGAGTTGGTGTTGGTATTATCTTTGATGGGATTTTAATTGAACTCTGTAAATCATTACATAATTTCATTTCATCAACATTTTTTGGCTGCATAGAAAGAATAATTACCTCACTCCATCTATTAGAATCTAAGAGTAAATCTAATGATTTTTTAAACTCAGTATTAGAGTTTCTCCTAGGGATTACAATAAGTACGTTATTTGATGTCAGATCAAATTCCTTTTTCTCTATGAGGGAAATTACAGGATCAAAAGACTGAATCACCTTCTTATCTAATCCCCAAGAATTAATTCTTTCATACGAATCAGGATCTCTAACAGAAATATATGTCGAGTGGTTTACAACCCATCTTGCTAAAAACTCCCCTCTTTTTGTTTTAAAAGGACCTATACCCTGAAAAGCAAGAATTATTGGTTTACGGAATATCCAAGCCCAAAATGCCTGTATCCACCAGATTAAACATGCCTTACTAGATTCAACATCAGTAAATAAAGACCCACCCCCAAAAACTATTCCATCTGATTTAATCAGAGCAAATATTGTACGAATCCAAGAGAACTTAAAAAAAGATCTAAAGCCAGATGGAAATCTAGAATATTCACTGCATCTTTTTGGCGCTGATGATAAAAGAATCCAATTTACAGATGGATATTGCTTATAAAAATAAGACATAAGAGCCTCATCACCCAAATTTTCTTCGCCATAATTTCCAACAAGCAAAAAACGCATATCCACACTATACAGACAAATAATAAATCATCATCCTGTTTAGAGGTTACTCACTTTTCTCTTCTGATTCTTCCTCTTTAGCAGGTTCCTCTTTTGCTTCTTCTACTGGAGCCTCTTCAACCTTTTTCTCGGCTGCTGGCTCTTCTACTGTAGTTTCAGCAGGTTGTTCTTCCTTTTTTGGAGTCTCTTCAGAAGTTTCTACTTTTTCTTCTACAGCTTCTTCTATTACCTCCTCTATTACATCCTGCTCTGTATCTACCTTGTCTTCTTCTTTTTCTACTGCAACAGCAAATTCATCTGCAGTAGTAAAGCGCTCACTCAAACGTGCTGCCTTACCACGGCGACCACGTAAGAAGAAAAGCTTTGCTCTGCGTACTTTAGCAACCTTCTTAATCTCAATTTTCTCAATTTTTGGTGAATGCAGTGGAAAGATCTTTTCTACTCCAATGCCAGATGCAATTCTACGAACAGTAAATGTAGAATCTGTAGGAGTCATTCCCTTGTGTACAGAAATAACTAATCCTTCAAATATCTGAACCCTCTCTTTATTACCTTCCTGGATACGTTCATGTACACGAACTGTATATCCTGGGCGGATTTCTGCCCTAGGCTTTACAAATTGAGCCGACTGATCACGTAATAATTGAGATGTCATAGCTGCGAAAGATTATAGACCTAAGCGCCCTTTGTAAAGAAAATACACGCGGATTATGCACTGATTAAATAATTTAATAATTTTAGTTTATTTCTCCTTTGCTTCGTTGATTTCCTTAGCAATTACATTATGTACAATCAAATGACGAGGATCTGAAATAATATCTCTTATAAACCTATCTTGTAGACTCAGGCGGTATAAGAAGTCCGCACGAGAGAATATTGAATACTTCATATTCTTTAAGCTTGAATCCTGTAAAAGTAGTGCTTCTAGCATCTCCTTCTTTATATCCCCTACGACAAGCAGGTCTACTTTGCATTCTGTCCCAACAAAAGAACCAGCAAGTAAAATCAGATCTATATCTGACAATTTGCGCAAACTGCTAACAATTGGGCTTTCTGATTGAATTTCTTTAGCAAATATACCTCTTAGTTCCGTATATAACGCAAAATCTGGATCTACACGATAATATTTCTTCCTATTTCTGTGTCTTGCTCTAACTAAACCAATACGACGAAGGTTTTCTAATTCTCTTCGAACAGAGTTAATTTGTTCATGTAACAAACGAGTAAGTTCACGAATGTAAAATTCCTCCTCTGGGTGTAATAGAAAAGTGGAGAGTAATTTCACTCTCGTTTGGGATGAGAACAATGCTTTAAGAATCGGAGATATCGCCATATATGATAGGAGCTAATTTATTCTTGTGCACAAACTGTACTCATGAGTATATAGATAGCGCAAGAAAAGTGCTCAGTATATTGTATATTTTTTTTATTCAAGTATTCGGCTTAAAATAAGCACTTAGCTTGAATTCCATCATTATTGGCACATATTGTGAACAATTTTTATACTCACATAGGAACACAAAATGTGTTCTAAAGACATATATTCTTTACAATCTGAATATTCAACACAAACAAAGCTTAATCATTACAAATGAGTCAAGTATTGTTAAAAAGGCTAAAATTTGCTATACTTATCTGATGTCTATAAAAACAAAATCCATTTATGCAATAGGAGCTCTAGTATTTTTAATAGCTGTTATTGCTACAAAAGAAACTTCTATTCTTTCTATCCCTGTTGCTCATGCAGAATCTCCATTTGATTTAATTGAGGAGATACAAGGAAAAGGAGCTTTGATTATTGAAGTGTTGGTTGCCGCAACATTTATTATTTATCCAATAATCACAGTATTGTTGGATCCTCAATTTTTTATAGATATCCTAAGAGAAGATGATATATTGACAATATGGCAATTATCAAGAGATATTATGAATGTAATATTTGCATTCATGTTAATAGGTGGAGCTATGGCAACTGTAGTAATGGCAAATCAAGAGTATTTAAAAAAATATGCGCTAAAATTCTTATTAGGAATTATATTAGTTAATTTCTCTTGGTTCTTTCCTAGGGTGATATTGGATGTGAGTAATGTTGTAACAGCTAATATTTATCAGCTACCAAGTATTGTAGGAACAACATGTGAATATAGGGAAAAAGATGGAACAATGAGTGATTGCAAATTTCCATCAAAGTTTTTATATTTCCCTACTGACGACCAATTAAATGATATAAGAACACATACACCCAGTAGCATATATAACAATTATCAATGTATATCTGACAATATATGTTATTTACCTCAATCTCTTGTAAATGACACAAATATTCCTAGTGGAATACTGGCAGGGCTAGCAATGAATCACGCTAGAATCCCCGAAATGAATAAGGTTATGAATAGCTTACCTACAGAATGGGAAAGAATGGATGCAAATATGATTCAACAATTAATTTCTCAAATTATTAGATTGGGGCTGCAATTTATATTAGTAATGTTTATTGCATTAATACTAATTGGGATGGCTGTTGCATTGCTTGTACGGATACCAATACTTTGGATAACAATGGCATTTATGCCACTTATGTTTATAAGTTTTGTTTTAGGGGATCTACTGCCTACAGACTTTAATACTATGCAATTGATATTTAAGAAATTTGTGCATGCAGCATTTTTGCCGGCAGTACTTGCAGTACCATTATCAGTTGGGTTCATACTTATTAATGGGCTAGCAAACTCCACTGCTCCAGATTCAGCAATAATGCTTTCAGATAGCCTAGGGCCAATTCTACCAGGGGTAAACGACTTATGGGAATTCTTATGGGTTCTAGTAACCATCGTGGTTATGTGGAAAGGATTCAAGGCAGCGCTTAAGGTTGATTCTATATTCGAACAGGCAACATCTGGTATTACAGGTATTGGTGACAACATAGGAAAACTTGCTATGAATGCACCATTAAGTATACCTATTATTCCAATGGGTAAAGATGCCAATGGTAAAGATATAAATATATCATTAGGCGCCGCTAAAACTAAACTGAATGCGCTCCAATACGCTGCAGGCTCTGGTAGGCTTGTAGAAGAGGTTAGAGGCGGCTTAGGTGGTGGCAGTGGAACAACAAACAATATAAATCATGTAGTTGTTAATACAGCTGTTAACACAGCAGTAAGCAGCGCAATTACAGCATCAAATGGTAACGTACTTTCAGAAACAGATTTGAATGCAATAGTAATTGCAATGCGAAATGCTAACAGAAACAATCCTGAAAATATAAATGACACAATGATGTCCGATAGAATATACGATCTTTTGCTGGCTCAAAACGTAAATGCAAGTCAAATTGAAAGAGATAACATAAATGCAGCATTAGCAAGTAATCCAAATTAATAAATATAACAAATGGGACTTTTTACAAGTGCACAAGAAAGATCTAGAGATGCGGCAAGAGAAAGAACTGCTGAAGAAGTTGGTAGAATAAATAGTAATGAATTTTCATTAATATTCTCTGGTCAAGAAGTACCAAGAACAGATCAAGAGCTTACTCAAATGAGAGAAAATGAAAGAGGGCTTTGTAGATTGCAAACAAATGCAAGATTGATTCAACAAATGAACAATATGCCTGGATCAGAGATCCAAGGCAGAAATAGCACAAGGAGGTTTATGACAGATGTAAACAGAAGCTGGGAACGTTTTTATAGTATGGATCAAAGAGAAAAATCTCTTTTGGAAGCCAGATTAATAATGCAAAGACTAAATAATCTAATGCAACCTGAAAGAATAGAAAGCCTAAGAAATGCATTTTCTAATGCGAATAATGACCAAACTCAAGAAGAAACACGCCTAAGTACAATGGAGGGAATCCTTTACAATTCAGATAACAAAGGATCTGCAATAGATTTACCTCTTTCTAGTAATCCAGAAACATTTGATGAACAGCTTAGCGAACATAGATATTTATTTAGAGAAACTGGAACAGGAGTGATTAGAGTTAGGATGGATTTGATAGAAAAAGATTGGGAGAAATTTGAAAATGAACCACCACTATTTACAGAAGCTGATAAAGTTTTTCGTAGTTTCTTAGAAGAAATGAGACAAGTAGATCTAATATCATTTGCAAGAACAATTGCAATCCCAGATGTAATACATAGTACAGAAAGCGGAACTGTAAGTGAGGCGAAGGGAGCTGTAAGAGCATTAACAATGCTAACATTTGCAGGGCTTGGAACAGCTTCTGTATTAATGGAAAAAGGAGGAGTTCCAATAATAGGACTAAGTTATCTTGGACTTGCTGGAATTATATATAATCCAACAATTCTTACAGATGGACCGGTTGAAAAAATAAAAGATGAACTTGGCTTTATAGTTAGTACAGGAAACCAAAATGATCTATGGAGCGAATGTATGAATGGAACATATTCACAAGAGCTAGCAGGCTCTAATGGATTCTCGGCATTTGAGCAGTTACTGGATTCTGATTTTCAAAGAGTTAACTCACAAAGAATAAACAACAGAATAACCAATGAAGAATACTATGAAGAATTAGAAGAACTAGGAATGAGATCTAGTTTGGTATCTACAATTAGAGACATGGAAACTAGAAGACCTGATCTTTTCAGGTATTTAATTAGTAATACTTCAAGAGTTAGAGGATCTGATTCAAAAGAAACTCTTATGAATTATGCAAGAGAAAGAATGTCATCAAGCACAATTGTAGATATGTACGCAAATAACAGTCCTCAAACTGCACCAAGACCAAATTTAGGTGGGATTGGTGAAGCAAGACTAGGACTAAATAGCTAATTAAAGTTTAGAGATATACATTACTTCTTCTTTAGCTCTTTTAAGAAAACCTCAAGTACATCACCAGGTTCTACTAGAATTGATGTATCAACTCGCATACCACACTCAGTGCCTTCTTTGGCTTCTTTGATATCTTTATCTACCTTTCGAAGAGATATTATTTTTCCTGTCCCAACCTCTTCCTTTTTGTCTCCTCGTAATAATCTAAACGGCAACCTCTTCATAGATCCACTTTTTACCTTTCCACCAACAATCTGTTCTGACCTCTTTGTGAGGAATACTTCTTTTACATCTAATTGCCCAACAATTTGCTCTTCTTCCTCTGGCTCCACTAGTCCTTTTACAAGTCCTTCTACGTCATCTAGCAGCGCATACACAATATCGTACATTCTCACCTCTACTCCTTCTCTTTCTGCTGTTCTAGAAACAGTAGAAGGCACATCTGTATGGAAAGCAATTACAATTCCATCACTCGCAGAAGCCATCATTACATCTGTTTCTGATACTGAGCCAATACCTGCATGAATTACTTTTACTGCAACTCCATCTGTAGATAATTTAGCCATAGAATCTTGCAAGGCCTCCAATGATCCATGTGCATCTGCCTTTAGAACTACTCTAAGTTGTTTTAATTTACCCTCAGAAAGCCTAGTAACTAGGTCTGCAAAGCTTCTTTTCTTTCTGCTTTCTTCTATATCCTTTAATTTATTAAGTAGTCCCCTTGCCTCTTTTTCATTTGAAACAACCTGCAATATGTCTCCAATTTGTGGGACTTCATCAAATCCAGATACTCTAGACGGTGCAGAAAGATTTACTGTGTCTATTCGTTTACCATTGGCGTCCTCCATTAACCTAACCTTTCCTAAAGTTGTACCACAAACAAAAGCATCACCTTTCTTTAATGTACCTGCATTAACAATTACTGTAGCAATAGGTCCAAGTGAACTATCTAAATTACTTTCGATAACAGTAGCTACTGCGTGCCTGTCCGGATTACCTTTCAACTCCTCTAACTCAGCTAGCAAAGATATATGATCTAATAATTCATCTATTCCCTGCTTGGTTTTTGCACTACAAAGTACAACTGGAGTTTTGCCTCCCCAATCTTCTGGTTGTAATCCATTAGCAGACAGATCCCCTTTCACTTTTTCTATATCAGCATTAGGCAAATCAATTTTATTTATAGCCACTAGAATTGGAACCTTGGCTTCTTTTGCATGATTAATAGCCTCTACAGTTGTTGGCATTACACCGTCTTCTGCAGAAACTACAATAATTACTATATCTGTTATATGAGCACCTCTAGCACGCATTGCTGTAAATGCTTCGTGCCCTGGCGTATCTAAAAATGTAATCTTCTTAGTTTCCTTGGAACCAGTTGGAGCAAATTCAACTTGGTAAGCCCCAATATGCTGAGTAATACCACCAGCCTCACCTGCAACTACATTTGTATTTCTAATTGCATCTAGTATTGCTGTTTTTCCATGATCTACATGACCCATTACTACAACAATCGCAGGCCTCTCAATTAAATTTTCATTATCATCATCTTTTAAAATCTCTTCTAGATCTCTACTCATCAAATTTTCTGCAGATGCTTCCCCTTCTTCTTTTTGCACATTTACACCTAGCTCTGCTGCTGCAATTGCGGCTGTGTCAAAATCTATAGCTTGAGTGATGTTTGCCATAACACCATTCTTCATTAGTGTTTGAATGACTTGAGGAACTTGTACTCCAGCCTTTTCTGCAAACTCTTTTATCGTTACCTGTTCAGGGAGTAGTACAACTCCCTTTTTCTTCTTGATCTGCTGCTGATGAACTGTAGCTTCTTTTCTTTCCTTCATTTGATCCATAGCTGCCTCCTCTTTTTTTAATGCATCTTTTTCTTCTTGAGTTGGATCATCACCCATTTGAACTTTTTGCTGCTTAATAGCCTCTTTGGAAACATCATCCAAAGTTAGCTTTCTTAGTACATCTAAATTCTCTTTTGATTCCCTTTCTTTATCAGAGATTAAATCTTTACCAGATTTTTTTGCTGGCTCTACTTCCTCCTGATCTTCTTCTACCTCTTCAGAAGATTCATCTTTTTGCTCTTCATCTTCATCTAAATCAAAAGAAAATCCCAAAGCATCCATATCTATTTCCAAATTGTGTTTTCTAGCGACAAAACGAAGTACACCTTGTGCTAAATTATCTGGAATCTCTCTATCTGTTGGTTTTATACCAAAATCTACAGATTCAAGTTCTTTCCTGAGCTGTTGCCCTGTCATACCCAATGCTTTTGCGACTTGGACGAGACGCATGAAAAATAGTAGAACAAAATTGAACGCGAACAGTGTAACGTAAAATTACGCAGAAGAAACGGGAAATCTAGGTTTTTGAATCAAAATAGAATTTATTAAAATCTATTCACCGGCTGATATTTCTTTTACAACATCTGTTCCACTAGTTGAATCTTTATTTTCTTTATTCTCGTTAATTCCCTTAACTATGTCGATATCTTTATTAATTTGATCATTCTTTAAGGGTTTAGGTACTTCTATTGATTTAACTTCTGTCTTCTCAATCTTCTTTTTATTTATATCTGGAGTTGGATCTTTTTTCTCTTCTTTTAATTCAGGAGTTTCTTCCGCAGCCATGCTTATATCTGATCCCTCATCATCTAATTGTTTTTTCATACCCACCTTCATTTTTGCAACGCAGTCCAAAACTGCTAAAGAGAAATTATCAAATTCCTTTATACGAAAACCTGCAGCTCTAGGGTGACCTCCACCATTAAATAGTTCACCAGCTAGTTTACTTATATCAATCTTCGCACTAGATCTAACGCTTGCCTTTAGCCCTCCCTCCTCTAATTCTGTAAATAATACATACACATCTGCATCTGGAATTGTAGAAATTAACTCATCTAATATTCCATGAGTCTCTTTGCTAGTTGCATTCATTTCTGCCAAATCATCCTTACTTATTGTGGACCATACAATCCCCGCATTTGGATCAATCTGAATTCCATTTAATGCACGTCCCCATATCTTTAGAGTGCTGAGTGGCTTAGTTTTATAGATATTTTGTATGATTTCTTGCTGCCTTGCACCTTTCTCTAGTAACTCTGCTGCGATCTCTAATGACCTAGGTGTTGTATTAGGATTCTGGAAACTCCTAGTATCTGTAATTAACCCCGTTAAAAGCAGTGTTGCTACGTCTGGAGTAACTAGACGCATCCAATCTGGTACTTGATTAAACCAGTTATATAAAACCTCTGTTGCACTAGCAGATGTAGGATCTATCAACTGGATCTGACCATAATTTGAATTACTTATGTGATGATCAATGTTCAAAATAGGAATCTCTGAAAATACATCAATGTTCTCTGTGTATATTGAACCAAGAAGTGAGAGATCTGCCGTATCTACAGTAATGATCAAATCGAAAGGCTTTTCCCCTTCACCAAGTGAGATATCACTAGGTTTAATAACGCCAGACGCGGGTACAACAATAATATTTACACGATTGTCCTCTACGGTATATCGGAGCTTATCTACCTCTACACCATCACTTAAATTAACAGTAATAACAAACTGGCTCTTGCCACCAATTTCATGTGTCATTTGTTCAAAACCTGGCAAAAATTCCAAACATTCAGGCTTGGTATCTGGGCATATTACAGTCACATCTTTACCCAATTCATGTAATACATGATAGCAAGCAAGTGCACTACTTAAGCCATCTGGGTCTACATTAGCATGAGGAATAACCAGTATTCGCTGATTCTCTTGAATCGCTTTTGTAGCTGCCGCAATGCTTTGATTAGATAGTGACATGAATATATTATTATAACATATTTCTCTACTTTTATCAATCCCCTTAGGCCTATCAATAAACAGAGGAAAAATTAAAAGAAGAGCCGATTTTGGCACGTATTTTTACTATTGGCAATGAATTTCTAGTAATTTAAACCATTATTACAATCACTTGAACATAAGATTAGAAAGTGACAAACTCTAAACATCTTCACAAGTTGTGAGGACGCGAGCTTCGGCTCGAATTACTATAATCTGTGGCTAATCGAAAGGTTACCAAGCCATGCGATCCTCAAGTCGTTACAGCGTCCGTTTCAATCAGTAAAGCGACTTCCTCCAAAAAGACCCTCATTGTCACGATTGCAATGGGGGTCAACTTTTTATAAATTAAAATATTATTTCATATGACAAATTACAACCCTACCAGTACTTTTAATATAAGATATTTAACTTTAGGACCCACTAAAACCTTTTAACCTTTCAACTAAAAGGTTAAAAGGTCTAAATCTAATATTCATTAAAAAAAAGGGGGGATGCACATAAGTGCTTCCCTCCAGTTGTTTACAAGGAGAAAAAAACACGAGCGTTGAATGACCAATAGAGCTAGAGCACTAGAGGCGATTGCAACCTAGTCGCCTAATAGACAACTACCTCTTAGCGGTAAGGACTCGTCGCATCGTAGTGGAGTCGATCTTCGACTCATTCAGAAACAAATTCGCAAGCATATAAAAGTTCTCCTGAACAATGGTAATGGTTCCGGATGGAACCAATGAACAATTGGCTTACACACACGTGCAAACCTATAAATAAAAGGTTATAACTAACCTTTTTGTTATGCAATTATTTTTTACTTTGTGATATTAAAAAGATGGTGAGAAGCGCGTTAGCACTTCCCACCGGGTAGGAGATTTCTCCTCCCGTCGCACGCTTCTATGTGCTAGTGGAGGTCTGGCCGAACGTGATCGCGGAAATCGATTTTTGATTTCGGTCGTGCGATGTAACAGCGGAGAACGAGTGGCGATTTTTTTTCTTCGAAACGCTCATAAGACAGTACTCCTTGAATAATGTTTTCTACCACGAAGTGTGGAAGAAATCGGCTTACACTTGCGTGTTAGCAGATAAATATAAGGTTATAACTAACCTTTTTTTAATGCAATTATTTTTTACTTTGTGAATTGGAGGGGCATGCGCACCACTGGGGGTGAAGGGGCAAGCGGGAGGGTTTGGTGCGCAGGCGTTTTGGCTCCACCTTTTTCGCCGGAAAAAGGTGGTGAAGAAAGGAGAAACCAATAATGGTTATACTTTTTTATGATTACCCCCTCTCCCTAAGGGAGAGGAGAGATGAAATCTAATCTTCACTTTGTAATACAATGTATTACAAATAATTACTTTTGTATTACATTGTCACACAAGCTAAAAAACAAATTCATTACATGTTCATTTTTTGTCTTAATACAAAAAACGAACCAAAAAAGATCAAGGCAAGCACAGACTCGTTCGTCGCATACTTGCTAGACATAAGCTTGACTCACAGAGACAAGTCATCTGTTCGTATATCACTAGAAACTATGCCTTGCTCCTCACTCAAACAAGTGCGCTTGCCATTTTGTCTTTCACTTAAAGCTTAAAACTATCTCAATATCTAGCATTTCCTCCTAACTCTTCTTCTATTCTAAGTAGTTCGTTGTACTTACAAACACGATCTGTTCTGCTTAATGATCCTGTTTTGATTTGCCCTGTACGAAGCCCAACAGCTAAATGAGCTATGAATGCATCTTCTGTTTCTCCACTTCTGTGGCTTACAACTGGTTGCCATCCATTGTCTTGAGTCATTTTAATAGCATCTACAGTCTCTGTTACTGAACCAATCTGGTTTAGCTTAATTAGAACTGAGTTAACTGCTTTTTTATCCTGTGCTTGTTTAATCCGTTCTACATTTGTCACGAGTAGATCGTCTCCAACTAATTGAACGTTATCACCCATTTTCGTCATCATTTCTGTAAACCCATCCCAGTCATCTTCGTTGTGACTATCTTCTATAATTACTAGAGGATATTTATTAACTAATTCTGAATAGTATTCAGTTAACTCAGACGAGCTAAGTTTCTTGCCATCTACATCATACTTTCCATCTACAAAGAACTCAGAAGCTGCCGCATCTATTGCTATAGAAATTTTTCCTGTGTATCCAGCTTTGTCTATAGCCTTCATTAGGAAATCAAATGCTTCATCTGCGTTTTTAACCTGTGGAGCAAATCCACCCTCGTCCCCTACTGATGTTGTGTATCCAGCTTCTTTTAGCAGCTTCTTTAGGGTATGAAAAGTTTCTGCTCCTGCTCGCAAAGCATCTGTGAAATTATCGAAACCAGTAGGAATAATCATACATTCCTGAAAACTAAGTCCACTATCTGCATGCTTGCCACCATTAATTACATTCATCATTGGTGTAGGTAATAACGCTGCATCCTCTACGCCGAATTGAGAAGCTAATGATTTAAATAACGAGACTCCCTCAGCTTTTGCTCTAGCACGACAAACTGCCATAGATACTCCGAGTATGGCGTTTGCTCCTAGGACTGTTTTGTTCTTTGTCCCGTCTAAATCTAACATCAATTTATCGACTGCTCTGTGATCTTTTATTTCTACTCCATCCAATGCAGGTGCGATAACGTCATTAACGTTAGAAACAGCCTTTGTAACCGACTTTCCACAATAGATACTCTTATCACCATCCCTAAGCTCCAACGCCTCGTGTGAACCCGTAGAAGCACCAGAAGGCACAGCTGAACGACCAAACGATCCGTCATCTAAAGTACAATCAACTTCTACAGTTGGGTTACCTCTGGAATCTAGAATCTGACGCGCAAATAGAGAAGATATTATAGACATAAATGATTATTAGAAAGATATAACTAGTGTAGCAGTAAAACAGTAAAACAGTGAAGCAGTGAAAAGGAGGGGCATGCGCACCACTGGGGGTGAAGGGGCAAGCGGGAGGGTTTGGTGCGCAGGCGTTTTGGCTCCACCTTTTTCGCCGGAAAAAGGTGGTGAAGAAAGGAGAAACCAATAAGGGTTATACCATAAATCCCCCTCTCCCCAACCCTCTCCCCTCGGGAGAGGGAGACGAAATCCACATAACTTTTTGAAATATTATAAATTCTAAACTAATTCAAAATTAGAATAACTCCAAGGTTCGACCGCAAGCGTAAATTAAACGAGTCTATCTGCAGTCTTCTTATGAAGTGCAGCACAATATCCTGCTGCAAGCAGAACTAAGATTGCACTCCATCCAAAACCAGAACTAGGGAGTCTGGTAGGCAAACTACTTGTTGTACCAATACTTGGTGCACTTGATTCCTCTGAACTATCTACAGCTGCAACGAATGTAGAAGAATCACTACTAGACTCTGCTGCAATTCTTTCTAACTCTCTTTCTTCTACTCTCCTCTCTATACGTTCTCTTCTGCTTTCAATTGCTCTTAAGCGATCTCTGTACTGCTCTTCTGATTCATCCTCACTTGCTTCAAAGTTTACGTCTGCATTTGCTAACTCTGTTCCACCTGTACCTGTAGATGGTTGCCATTTAAGCCACTCGCTACTCCAAAGTAATGATGCCATTTGTGGAGACCAGTCAAAATACTCGTTTGCAACAGATCCAACAGCAAATGGAATAAATGCTACTAGCAAAAGTGCAAGTCTAGATGACCATCTGCGGATTACCTTGAATACAAAAGCAATTATAAATAAGAATCCAATAGTGACTGCAGGCAAAGACCAACCCCATACAAACCAATCAAGTACAACAAACAAACTAGGTAGCAAATAAGCAATGCCCTGTAATACTAACCAAACCCCAAGCATTGCAGCTGGGAACCAGTGCAATAACCTAAAAGACTTATCTGCTCTGTTCCTTCTAAATAATCTAGAAAGAGAAAGAGGATAAAGACAAGCAATTACAAATATGACTGCCCAAGGGATAATTCCATTTGGAACATCCTGCAGAGTTTGCAGCAACATGCCAGTAACGATTATAGATACGGCAAGTACGAAAATCAGTAACGTTTCTGTTGTGTGCTTAAGAGGCATAGGAGGGATATGGTCGTATTTTACCTCTATCTTGTCAAGAATTTAATACGCTGAACTGGTATTACAACCAATGCTTTTTGTAGAAATACGCCAACATACTCATAAGTATCCCCAGCATCATTACAACAATCCCAATAAATACATTTGTTTCAGAGGCAAATGGCAAAGAAACATTCATTCCATAGAGCCCTGTTAAGAATGTAAGTGGAAGCATAGTTACAGAAAACAGTGTTAGGACCTTAACTACACTATTTGTTTTGTGACTAAGCCAAGATTCATGTGTGTCTTGCAAAGCTTCTGATAGCTCTTTGGCTGTTTCTAACAAAGACCATTGGCGCTCAATTGCATCCAAAATATCATCAAAGTACAGAGCTAACTCTTCTGAAACGAATTTCTTGTTCTTGTGTTCTAGCATTGCAATAACCGTTCTTTGTGGAAGCAGGATAGAACGAAGAGTAATTATGTTTCTCTTCAAATTCAAAATCTCTCTAAGTAAATCAATTTGCTCTTCACTTTCAAAAAGACGATCCTCAATAGTTCTTAAGTCTCTTGAAATTGTATCTACAAGTGGAAAGATCCCATAAAAGAAACTATGCATCAATTCATACAAAAAGAATCCAGTCCCATGTTCAAAGTTTTCTTTTAACACATCGTCTGATTTGCGTATCTTCTTAGATAGATCATCTATTTGAGACAAATTGTCTTTATGCAAAGTTACTATAAATTTTTGACCTACAAAGATATTTACTTCCTCCTTTTGGATCCGCCCGCTCTTTCCATTTATATATGGAACATGAATAACCAAGAAAAGGTAATCATCATATTCTTCTACCTTTGGGCGTTCATGAATACTCAGACAGTCCTCTACGTCCAACTCATGAAAACCGTATTTCTCTTTTAAATCTAGTAGTTGTTTTTCGGTAGAGTTAACCCCGTCGTGCCACGTGATGTCTTTGTAAGTGATATCTCGCATAGTATAAAGGCCGTAGACGGAGGTTCTTCTGAACTCATATGCACACAGTTAATATCTAAACATATCAAATAACAAGGACAAACTTGCTAAAACACATTGAAAAAAGAGATAAATATTACTTCTTTTTTGGCAAATATTTACGTCTAGGATCCTCTACTCTCTCGCTTGGCAATACTTCGTAATGCTTAGCTTTAAATAATTTAATTTGTAGAAGAACATACAAAGCTAGAATTAATAACCACAAGACCCATAAGAATCTCATAGAGACATAACTAATATCCTCTACTCTAGATATAACTAGAACAAGACCGATGGCTCCAAACCAAATAAGAGCTGTGGACCAACTTTTACTCAATTTCTTTGTTTGAGTATTGTGTAATCCTTTTCTCCACTTTTTAATAATAAAAGAGGCAACAATAAAAGAAATACAAATTGCTAATATAGCAATAATTTTTGGATTATCGTATCCAACTTGATTAGGTCTAGGCCAAAAGATGTAAGTTAGTAATTGCATAGTGATATTACTTTGATAAAAAATATAGAAAACTGCAAGCACTACTACTTATTTCTTTTTAGGGGTAGTACTTTTAGCAGGCTTTTGCTTCTTTGGTTTAACAGGTTTTTCTAAACTTTTTTGAATTGAAACAAGCATAGAAAACATCTCCTTTTCTCTTAGAGTCCTAGATGGACGGATTAGGAGATATAAGAAAAATCCAATAACAGGAAAGAAAGCTACAAGTAGAATACTAAAAAATGTGAGGATGAATGAATTTGTTCTAAGCAAGATATCTCTAGTAGCAAAAAAAACTAAGAAGACTGCAATCACTCCTACAAGTAATAGTGAGAACTGCAATGCTCTAAATATTGGATCATCTGCTAAAAAAACAAACCAAGGCTCAAACATTGTTTGGAAAAAGGGTGGGATAGTCATGGGATTAAATAGTAGCAGAACGTCTACGTAATGAGTATTGAATTTTCCGTATTACAAAAGTATCCCCTCTCCCCAGCCCTCTCCCGCAGGGAGAGGGAGTATTTTTCCCCTCTCCCACTTGGGGAAGAGGGTCAGGCTTGCCTGCCGAAGCTCAAGGAACGTAGGTAGGGAGAGGGGGTTAATAAGTATAAATATCAAAAAAAGCCCCACAAAGAAGATAAGAAATATGAAATATTATATCGCTATAGATGCGGGTGTTTTCTACGATGAACAATTACATAAACAACAACCCCCATACCAGAAAGTATGGAAAGGAACTGACTGAATCTAAGCTCAAATGTAGGGAAAGGCAAACGGCTTCTTAAAACCAAATAACCCCCAAATAGTACGAGTAACAACAATTGTGAAACAGCTAAAAATGTTTGAGACAAATGTAAATCAAATGCAGCAAACACACCCAGACTAATAAACATAGAGATAAGAACAATAAAATCAATTTTTGTAGCAAACACAGGAATACTAAAATCCCCTCTAAAGTATTCAAAGCTAAACACAGCAATAGCTGTTAGTAAAACTCCAAAAAGAGTTTCTGCTCCTGCCCTCTTTGTATGCTTGCGAATAAGCAATAAAAGAAAGGTAAGGAAGAAAAAGAAGAAGGCGTAATAAAGCTGAACAGGATGTATTGGTGCTACATACCTAACACCTATCGTGTCATAAGAGACGCCCCAAAACATATCTGTTGGCTTACCATAAGATATTCCTGCAAAAAACTTACCTAGCCATTCAAATGCGACTCCAAAACTTGTAGCTGGCAAAAGCACATCTAACCACTGTAAGAATGTTGATCGGTACGTTCTAGTAGCCCAATATAAAACAATGGCAATACCTATTGCCCCTCCAAAATAACTAAAACCACCATCCCAAAAAATAAATATTCTAGATAAGTCTTTTAAATAAACACGGTAATTAGCAATTATAGAAATAACTCTACCTGCAACTAAAAATGCAACCATGTACCTCCATGCGTGATCTTTAAAATGAGCGAGTGAGAGGTTTGCACTCTGTGATAAACGAAAAAAGAATTCAGCAGAAAGCCAAATACCAATTAATAGAAACACTACACGCGTCCAAACAAGGAATGGGCCAATCGAAAACGCTTCAAACACGCGTGCATGTTACATTAAAGATAATTGTAAGTCTCTATTATTTCGATTCTAACTCAATTGATCGGTTATATGCGCTTATGCCCAATTCAATTATGTGTTTTGTGGTTTTGCTATCCTCATTAGAAATAACCTTAGCTGGCCTACCTTTCAATGTTTTATAGTCCTTTATATATGAAACGATAGAATCCTTATCTTCTTTTTGTAGATCAGAAATCTCATAAACATCCCTAAATCTAATATCTGCGATAGGGACTGAAATAATTATATTTCTGGTAGATGATCCTTCATCTGCAAGGATTAAACCAATCGGTCTAACCTTAATTAAGGTACCCGCAGGAGCTGGATCTGTTGTAAGTGCGATAACACCAAGCTCTTTACCGTCTCTACCTAAAGTTTTAGCGATAACGCCATAGTCACCTGGCAAATTAAGTTGATGGTATGGAATATCATCTAAAGATAAAATTCCGGATTTTGTGTCTAATACATATTTACTTTGTGTTCCTTGCTGAATTTGCACAACTAAATTCACTACCTCTGGGGCCATAGGGCCTGGAACTGTTCTAGGATCAATTACAGATGCAACTATAGGGACATTAACTTCTGCAGGCTTAAGAGCTATAAATAATCCAGATACAAAAGCTGCAACGAACAATGATGGAAATAACCATTTCATTATGCTTAGTGTAGAAGTATTTGATTAAAATAAGTAGTGAAGTAAACCGTCAAAGGTCGAATGTCTAATGTCAAAAAGACCTGTGACTTTCGACCTGCCTGTCGGCAGACAGGCTTTCAGACTTTAGACATTATCGTTTCTATGCCCCAAACGATCTATCTAGCGATCTTGAAGATACATCTTCTTCTGTCTTCTTTATAAAATCGGATAATGAAACTGTTACTTGGTTCTTAGTTAATACATTTCGAACAGAAACAGTTTTTGCTTTTTGTTCCTCGTCACCCAAAACTAATAAATAAGGGATGCGTTGCTGTTCTCCTTTTCTAATGCGTTTACCAAGTGATTCAGAAGAATCAAATTGCTCCACACGAATTCCAATCTTGTTTAGCTGCTCTGCAATTTCTGTAGCATACGATGCATGAACATCTGCCACAGGCAATAATGCAACCTGTACAGGAGCAAGCCATAATGGGAAATGCCCAGCAAAATGTTCTATTAAGAATCCTATGAATCGCTCGTGTGTTCCAAGTGGTGCTCTATGAATACACAAAGGAGTTTTTTCTACACCAGTGGAATCTGTATACGAAAGGTTCATCTTTTTAGGCACATCAAAATCAACCTGATTAGTCGCCAGAGTAAACTCACGACCAATTGCACTCCAGACTTCTACATCTATTTTTGGGCCATAGAATGCAGCTTCGTTTGGCACTTCTTCATATTCTATACCTGCAGCATCCATTGCATTCCTAACCATAGATTCTGTTTTCTTCCAAAGCTCTGGCTCGTTTACATACTTTTTACCGAGCTCAGCAGGATCATGAAGAGACAAACGCATTACGTATTTTTCTACACCAAATAATTCAAAGTATTTTAGATACATTTTTGCCACAGCAACAAACTCAGATTCAAACTGATCCTCTGTACAGTAAATATGAGCGTCATTCATAGAAAGAGACCTAACACGCATTAGCCCGAACAATGAACCCGAGTCCTCGTAGCGATAGCATTGTCCATATTCTGCCAACCTAAAAGGAAGATCCCGATAGCTACGTGGTTGAGATGCAAATATTTCATGATGGTGAGGACAATTCATTGGCTTTAAGTAATAGCACTCCTCTCCATCTAATTTCATTGGTGGAAACATGGATTCTTTATAATGGGATAGATGTCCCGTCTTTTCATACAAAGAACCTTTTGCGATATGTGGAGTACGCACTCTTTTGTATCCAGCTGACTCTTCTTCCTCCTTTGCGAGCTGTTCTAATTCATCTGCAATTATCGTTCCTTTTGGTGTCCAAAGTGGTAATCCTGGACCAATTATGTCGCTAAACGCAAAAAGATCTAATTCCTTGCCAAGCTTTCTATGATCACGCTTCTTGGATTCTTCTAGCATTATTTTATAATTTTTTAAGGCATCCTTTGAATCAAACGCAGCAACGTATACGCGAGTTAGTTGTTGCTTCTTTTCATCCCCCCTCCAATATGCACCTGCAAGCATCATAATAGAAAATCCATCTGCTGGGATATCTTTTGTACTTTCAACATGCTCACCTTTACACAAATCTACAAAAACCTCCTCTCCTTTTGCATCAACGCTAGAAAAATGTGTTACCTCTTTTACTCCATCTTTTTTTAGATCTTCTATTAATTCAACTTTGAATTGCTGCTCTTTTTCTTTCCAGAACTTAATAGCATCATCTGTAGACAATGTTTCTGATTTGAATGTCTGCCCTTTATTAATGATTGAGCGCATCTCCTTTTGGATAGCATTAAAGTCACTATCGCTAATTGGATTCTCGAAAAGAAAGTCATAATAACAACCGGTATCAATTGGCGGACCAATTGCAATTTTTGTATTAGGCCAAAGCTTTAATACTGATTGAGCCAAAACATGCGCCAAGCTGTGACGCAAGCGATATAAATCATCAATTTTCTCTGAAGAAGAAGACATAGTAGGAAAAGTATAACAGTTATTGGTAAGTATTATGCATTAAACATTTAGTATCAAGCAAAGCTTTGAGACTTAAGCTTTGAATAGCTTTAAGACTTAAGCTTTGAGCTTTAAGTTTCTTAATTTTTCAATTAATTAGTCTTTGAAATATATTCATTTTTATGCTTATTCTAAAATAGCTTATAGCTTATAGCTTATAGCTTATAGCTTATAGCTTATAGCTTATAGCTTATAGCTTATACAATTATTCCCATATCTCTTT
>Ga0209249_1000667_pt1 | contig 39632 bp, 42 predicted proteins | sample SaaInlV_200m_DNA_4_FD_184653 | JGI IMG/M metagenome (GOLD analysis project Ga0209249, IMG submission 184653) | Marine microbial communities from expanding oxygen minimum zones in the Saanich Inlet - SI037_S3LV_200m_DNA (SPAdes) (version 2) | ecosystem: Environmental > Aquatic > Marine >...
GATCTCATGTTTGACACCTTATCCATCGGCAGGTGTAGGTCGCTGTGGGGCGCATACCTGTTGATGTTCATCAGCATGTTCACGTACGGCCTCTGCCTGACGCCGGGATAATCCGTGCCGAATATCATCTTGTGCATCACGCCCATGTTGAGAGCAGTCAACAGATCCTTCCAAAGCAGGTAAGTGAAGCTAGGGTGGTTCACGTCCCCGTAGGGCCAGCTGATGTCACAGTACACGTTTTTGTGCTTTCTTGCAACGTACAGCGTCTCGTCAACCCGAGGGTAGCCGATATGTGCCAGTACTATCTTGAGCTCTGGGAAGCACTCTGCGATGACATCGATCTGAGCCGGATCGGTGTGGTACAGGTAGTCATAGTTAACGGGCATGCCAGCGTGGTGGAACATGATGGGCATTCCGATGCTTGACGCCGCCTCGTAGACCTTGAAAGCGTGAGTGTCATCGGGCTTGTATCCGTCGCTGCATGGGTAGAGCTTCAGTCCGTGTAACCCCAGCTCGTGCCTCTGCCTGAGTACCTCCTCACCCATCCCGCGTTGGACGGCGTTGACGTACCCGAAACCGATAAACCGGGATAAATCCTGACTGCAGAATTCCGAGACCTGCTCAGGACTTGTACGTGCGTCGCTGAGAACCACGGCTTTATCGATCCCAGCCTCCTGAAGGTCAGCGATAAACTCTTCCTTGGTTACGGCTATTATTGTGGGGTTTGCGGGGTCAGAGTATTCGGTTATGCTTATGTGGCAGTGGTAATCCACCTTTGGAAGACCTGTCTCCCTGATAACCTGCTGCCTCGTCAAAAGTGATGTGTCTACCGATGACAAATGAATCGATAAAAAGGAGTTTGGGGGGGCTTAAAGATTATCCTTCGAGTAAGAGATATCTCCTGTTTTGATTAGGCAGGTTTGGGAAAATTATTCTCAAACGTTTCCCAGTTCTGGATGATCTCGTGAACCACTATACTGCCCACTCTATGCGCTGCATCAAACGAGGGCATTCCCTGTAGAACAAATGGAGCAGTAAAATGCCATTGTACATCCTCTCCCGGCGGCGGGGTGCTATAGTTGCTGGCAGTTCTTAACACAAGAATGCGGTCGTAATCAATTAAACCAGCCTTTGAGAGGCTATGTAATGCAGTAACCGTCCCGTGGTCCTCCATGTTTGCCATGACAAAGGTGCCCTTACCCTCCGTGTACATCTTAACCCAGTCATTTGCCCATCCAGTCAGCACGGGGCCGTGCCAGTACGAAGATGAGCCTAGGATATCACCTTTGAGGACGAATGGAGGTTTGACTGCCTCAGGGAATCCCTCATACTGTGCCCGGAACTCCGCTAGCTCGGGTTCATCAGGAAGCTGATAGTCCCGTGTAAGCTGGTAGGCCCAGTCAACAAGGGATGGGTTTAGCCTGTGCACGATATCGGAATCCGTGGAATGTGGGACCCGGTGGTTTGGCTTTGAGCTTGAAAGAGAAATCTTTCCATAAGGCCAGCCATCGGGCATCTCGCTCGCGTCCACTTCGTGCATGATATCACCGTCAACAACATACTCGGCCCACGCAGCTGAACCGATAGAGGCATTCATGGGGTCCACGCCAGCGATACCTGCGATGAGCCAATAAGTCTTTGATAGGTCGAAACGCGGGTCACAGCCTAGCGCAGTGACTACAGTTGCGGCATTACTTGCTCCCATTCCAGTTAAAACAGCTAGAACGCCATCTTCGTTCATCCTGAGATCAGTCGATCCAATGGGGAAGGGGATAACGGTGTCAAGTTTTTCCCGCTTTACCCATAACTCAAGTTCGCCTACATCACCGTCATCGGGCGTACCCCTTTCGAACATCGTGACCACGACTACCTTAACAGGAATCATTCTGCTGCACCTTGGGATATAGCTACTTAAAATGTTAGGTTGATCGATGAAATTAGGGAAACAGGTCGTGAGCGTACTTTCTACCAGACCGTGATATGAACGCCTCGGCATATCCTACACCAGCTTTTCTGCCCAGTTCCCTGAACCTGTGTGTGTATCTTTCGATGAGCCTTTCCGTGAAATCACCCTGATCAACAGGTGTCTTTCCCCATTCCTGCCACTGGCTCGCATGCTGCCTGAAGGACTTAATCTTGACATCCATGTAATCGGTGATATCGATGTACGTGTCGGGCTCCTGCCCGGAAATTGGCGTGCCAAAGAAGTAGATACAGGGCTCAGGACGATGGGAGGGTAAATCGGTGACGTGAAGCGGTAGGCTCGACTTGAGGCTCGCGTCGCTTGCCGCCTCACCGACCCTTCTATGGTCGTCCCGACCTACAAGCGGGTGAAAGGATAGAACTACATCTGGTTTCAGCTTCCGGTAGACATCAACAAACGCTTCCCGAAGCGTGTCCCCCTGGGGAACGCTCGCGTCCTCAAATTCAAGGAACATCACTTCCGCGCCTAGGATTTTGGCTGCCTTAGTCATCTCCCCTGTACGGATTTGCCTTAACTCATAGCTAGGAATGTCCCAGTGACCTTTGCCGCCCCTCGTGGCGTGGACGATTGTTGCTCTGTGGCCCCTGTCAACGTACTTTGCTAAGGTCCCGCTTGCGAATGTTTCGTCGTCTGGGTGTGCGCCCATGAGTAAAAGATGCACTAGCTCACCTCAAATTGGGGTAGAAGGTCGGCGTGGACCTTCATGAGCTCGTCGAAGGCACTCAGGGCCGCTTCGTGGTCATGTACAACAGGGTCAAGCAGTAACGCCTGTCTTGCTTTCTCCATGTCACCGGAGACACTGGCCTCCACAACGATGCTCTGGACCAGGATCTGGATGTTCAGGAGTGCAGACAACCCATCGGGCATATCCCCGACGACAATGGGCTTGATGTCTCCCCTGGTTATCACGGCAGGAGTTTCCACCAATGCGTCAGTGATGAGGTTCGGGATCTGTCCTCTGTTTGGCAGGTTGACCTGTAATTCCATGTGGTTTGAGCCCTTTATCATACCCGCAATTATATGCATCGCCCTCTCCCCCGACAGCTTACCCTTGATGTCAAGAGGAGTCTTCCCCTCTATGATGGACTTGCTCTTGAGCCAAGTCTTCTGCCCGTTCTCGTCACACCTATCAATCCAGTTGAAACCCCGGTACTTCTCGGGGGTGACGTCCCACGCGTAGGCAAGATACTCGCCCATGTGGTTGTCATCGGTAGAGGGGTACAACCCGAATTGGTCGTACATGGCCCTGCACAGTGGCTGGAAGCCTTTGTCACTATTGAACGCCTCGTCAAGCAGAGGGTAAGCATCGCTCCCATCGGTCAGAGTCATCTCCTTGAACCAGCTGAAATGGTTCAGGCCGGCGGAGACCACGTTGATGAGAGAGGATGGGACACCCATTATTGGAGCAAGTCTCTGTAACTGGTGCTCAACCTCGTGGCACAATCCCACCGTCTTGATGGAAGTATACCTGCTGACTGCCAGGCAAAGCCTTGGAACCGGGTTCGTGTAGCTCAGTAACCATGCGTTCGGGCAGACGTCCTCCATAGTCATCGCGATCTCAAGGACGGGCGGAAGGTTCCTCCATGTGTGGAAAAGCCCTCCTGGGCCCCCGTTCTCCCCGATCACCTGCTTGATCCCGTGTTTGAATGGAATCTCCCAGTCCTGCCGCCATCGGTTCATTCTGTCCACCTCGATGGCCATCAGAACGTAATCGGAGCCATCCAGTGCGTCCCTTTGAATCAATGTCTTAGATATCTCCATGTTTGCCCCGATATCATCGTTCATCCTCTCAGCCAAGCCAGTCATTGTGTCAAGCCGTTCCCCATCGATATCGTGGAGGACAAGCTCCGAGCCATGGAGGTCTTCGATGTTCACGGCGTCAAGTACGCTGTTATACCCGAAGACGCTACTACCAGCGCCCACGAGAGTGATCTTAACCATGGGTACGGGTTAGTCGAATGGGTATATTACGTTAAAGATAGTAGCTCAGGACCATGTATAGGCCAGCGAGTAACAGGATGCCCGAATTGATCTTCCTCATATGTGGCATCAACTGCATGAGCCTCGTGTAGATGATCTCCCTGCTGAACGTCAGGGCAACACTGAGCGGTATAATAACGGTTGCCGCGCCTACCCCATACACCGCAAACATGGATACTATACCGATGAAGCCACCCGTGGTTGACGCCTGGAGTACTAGGAGCACGAAGACGGGAAAACTGCACGCCATCGAGGCAGCACCGTATCCGAACCCATAAAGAAAGAATGATCTATACCCTGTTCCCTTTGGGGTTACGAGGTTTAGGGCAGGGATTTTATAGAACATATCGCTGAACAAGTGTCCGAGCCCAAGAATCATTAGAATAACGCCAATGAAGGGTGCGAGTAGATTGACCTTACTGGCAACCATGTTGATGGCAAAGCTGGGCAGGATGCCGATTATCATGAAAATGGAAAGGAATCCGAACACAGTAATCAGGCCGAAAGATACCGCCGATAACAAGCCACCACCCTTTCTATCATCTTTCACATAGTATGACACGAAGCTGGGGAGCATGGGTAAAGCACAGGGAGCGAGCACGGCCAATAGACCCGCGCTGTATGCTAGACCGAGATTTGTGAACTCCATGGCTATCCCAGTAATGGAGATATTATACTATTGAACTCATTGAACGTTGTCATGAAACCTCTGTGAATGACAATCCCGTTCTGGTCAACCACGAGTATCGTTGGTATAGCACTGACCTCAAATTCCAGGGCGGTCATTGGGCTGTGTCCGAAGAACCAAGTGATCCCCTCATCCGCCGCGAACTCTGCAAGTGAAGTCATGTTGTACCTGTAATCCATGTTTATTGTGAGAACCTCGACGCCGGGCACCGTCTCAATCTCCCTCAGGATGGGTATCTGGTCCTTGCACGGCGGACACCACGGGGCCATGAAATCAATGACGAGGATGCTTCCCCGGTAGTCACTGAACTGTATCTTCTCACCAAATATCCCTACGATCTCCTGGTCAAGGAGAGTATCACCCATATTTGCTCCAATCTCGCCCGTCTCATCGGGCTTAACGAAGTTGGACCAAACGAGATATCCGCCAACTACAATGACCAACGCCACTGCGAGGTACTTGAAAAGGCTTTTTAGCTCACTCATTATGCAACCTCACGGGAACCACGACTAAAAAACATGGTGAAAGAGGGTTACCAACTATGCTACTCGAGAAAGAGGTACAGGTACTCGCAGTAGCCACGCTCCTCCATCTCATCTTTTGATATGAACTCAAGAGCGGCGGAGTTTATGCAATATCTCAACCCGGCGGGCTTTGGTCCATCGTTGAATACGTGCCCGAGGTGTGAGTCAGCTCCCTCGCTTCTCACCTCAACTCTATTCAATCCGTGGCTTATGTCACGAATTTCATTGACCTCGCTGTCCTTAATCGGCTTTGTAAAGCTGGGCCACCCACAACCTGAATCAAACTTGTCTCTTGAGCTGAACAGAGGCTTGCCGCTGACAATATCAACGTAAATCCCCTCCTCCTTGTGTCCCCAGAACTCGTTATCGAAAGCGGGTTCAGTTCCGCTTTCCTGGGTGACGTGGTACTGTATACTGCTGAGTTTCCTCTTGAGCTCTTTTTTACTTATCTTGCCCAAATCATTCACAAAGATCGCTTTGGAACGGCGGGTAATAAGAAAAGGGTGTTATCGGCGTTCCGCCGCACCGGCAAGATAGATGCATGCCCGCAACGCGTTGATGGCTGTTTGGTAGTCGTCGTAGACACCCTTCATCGTCGTCCCATCCACACGTTCAAGACTGGGTATGAGACTGGAGACATCTGCCTGGGTACTTGTGGCTAACTTCACCATGACCTCAACGGGGGAATCAACTACCCTTGGGGCCGGATACGCCTTTGAGAGTGCCTCCTTCGCCTTCTTTTTGATAAGCTTAGCCGCCTCGTTGGGGTGCAGGCACTTGGCGCTGTACCGCCCCATTGCCCACTTAACAGAGGCGGTGGTGATTCCGGGTACGAACTCTGCCGCCTCAACAGTTGCCGCATAGTCGCCAGCGAGGAAAACCGATGGTACGCCGTATCGTCCAGCAAGTGCACTGTTCAAGCCGAACTCGCCGGTCTCTCGGCCGTTAATATAGACTGCCTGAACTGAGCCTCCTGAGATGGTGTGGGCGCAGATGCCGTTCTCTGTACCCTTCATGCTATGGTAGCCCACGTACATGGCGGCGTCATAACCCTCCTTGATGCCCTCCATCATGCTGTTTGGTTTGGGTGAGCCCCTGATGAGGTGCGCTGCCTCATGAACCTCCTCTGGCCTGAGGTTCCTCATGCCACCGTGGGCGTCCGAAACCACAATTTCATTTGCGCCAGCCTCAATGGCACCTTCTATAGCCGCATTAAGGTCACTTGCCATGATCTTTCTTGCATGAGCGTACTCACTGTTGTTCCTGTCTACTTCGGCCCAGCTCACGATACTGCTGATGCCCTCCATGTCGATGGAGATAAACACTTTTTTCGTCAATTTCTATAATCCTCCACTAAACTTCTTGAGTGAAGTATGTTTGTAGTTGATTTAAAATTTGAGAGAACCATCAGGATTTCCCTCCCCCTTGAATATTATAATAATCAGGTTACTGTAACGATTACGACTTTGTTCAGGTGACACAAATAAAATACTTGAAAATGTTCCAATTGACCCGGTGAAAAAAAATTCCTCTTTTTTCTTTACCAATATATTAGGATGCTTTTGATGCACCTGATACATTATATGCTCTTATAACAAACGTATCTCACTTTTTTTCTCATATAATTACTCGTAATGTGGGTCATCCAACTGCTTGGGATATGGGTCAATGGTCTGTCTCTGGACCGCCTTGAAGAGTCCACGCATTCCGTTGGCTGGCCCTTCCAGCTCGACCTCACCTTTGTTGCTTGAGAACTTGAGTATCCCTCGCTTGGTTATTGTTCCCTGTTCAGTGAACTGTAGACTCGTGATCTGGCGCCACTGCTCAGTTATCACGTCCTCCTTCCTGAAAACGAGCCCTTTCTCACTGTAGAGAAGCAGTCTCAAGTTGGTGATGTATACTTTGTACTTTACCTCATTGAAGACAACTTGAAAATCACTCCAGAAGAGCACCTTCTCGTCGCCAAGTAGATAATTCTCAATGGGCATATACGTTAGAATGGCGCGTCCGGTATTAAAATATAGTAAGGGGGAAGTGGCTACCCGAGGATGTGCCTGCCGGCGTCTTCAAGCATTGGCAGTTTATGTCCCCGGTTGGCCTGGGTCACTGTGACGAGGTCATAGTTTTTGAAACCTACCCTCTTCAGGTACTCCTCCAACATGTACAACCCACGAGCAGCTCCGTTACCGCTACCACCGGCGCAAGCTATCCCTATGTATGGTTTGTCGACGTATCTCTTGAACCCATGATGGGTCTCGACACGCCTCAACCTGTCAAGGAAAGTCTTAGCTGATTCACTTAGGTCGTGCCAGTAAACAGGTGTCGTGAAGACGAAGGCATCGGCCTCCTTGATCTTGTCAATGATCTCCGCGAAGGCATCTTTCTGGATACACGTACCCTCTCTACGGCACTGCCCCCAGCCGCCGTCGCATGCCTTGCATTTCTTGATAACAACCTTGTTTAGGTGGATTAACTCGGCCTCATGACCTGCGGCCTCGGCCCCTTTCATGACCTGTTTCGCTGTTTCTGCCGTCAAGCCGTCAACGTTCGGGCTCGACTGTATAGCTAAAAGCTTCATATCCTTAAACTGTAGTAAATGGAGATTGATAAAAGGGAGGGTTACCCGAAGAAACTGTCAAGGGTAGTCTTCTTGGCCCTTGGGACCATGCCTGCCTTCATCTTCTCAATGGCATTCAGGACCCGCTGCTGACTAAAGTTATGCTCTCCACTCAGGAACCCAATGAGTCCAGCCGTGTCCGGTCTGTTCCACTCAAGCACATAGTCATCAGTGGTCCTCGGGTTCACGAAAAGTTCTTTGATCTCCTCAACAGGGTGGGGGAACTCCACGTTCTTGACGTGAGGAAGCGCGTCCTCTAGACTACCATGCTTGTTGATTAGCTTCAATGCCGTCTTCGGCCCAATCCCCTTGATCCCGTCGGGATTGTAATCAGTCCCGACAAGTATTCCTAGGTCGATTAGCTGGCTCTGGGTCAGCCCAAGAGTTTTCCTGATCTTCTCCAGCTCAAGCATCTCCGGCTCGACTTTGATGTAAACGTTCTTTCGGGGCAGCTTCCTGCGGCCTGTGATGGAAAGGTTTCTCACGTGCCTAGGTGCACCATAGAGAAGGCTATCAAAGTCCTGGCTAGCTGCCGCGTAAACCTCTCCTTTCAACGCCATATATGCGGCCTGGGCCTCGCCCTCGCCTGGCGCCTGAACCCACGGGATACCCATGAGTGTGAGCAGGTTCTTGGCCTCCCCTATGATATCTGTGGTGGCAACGACGGATTGCTGGCCGTACCTCCTAGCCTGCTGAGCGTCGCCTGTCTCGACAGCTTTCACGTACGCCTTCTTTGCTTTCTGTCGAGTCTTTCGGCGCCTTGCAAGCACTACTGACTTGAACCGGTGTGGCCTACCATCGAAAACGTAGACGATCTTGATACCCGCCTCCATGAGGTTGCTGTTTCTGTACATGAGACCGCTGAGATGGCTGGTCATTCTGCCCTGGCGGTCCTTCAATGGTTGGCCATCCCTGCCCCTGACTATTGACAAGAACTGGTATAGGATGTTGTTGCCGTCGAAGGCAACTATCTCGCCGGCAAGATCGCTGATGGAGATCTTGCGGGCGTCAACGATATTGCCCAGCTTGACTCCCATATTAATCCCCTATACCAGCTCGATACGGCGCTTTCCCTTTGGCAGCCTGTAGACCCTGACGACACCCCGTATCTCAAGTCTCATGAGAAGGGTGTTCAAGTGCTCCTCGCTGAAGCCGCTGTGCTGCTTCTTTGTTCTCTTGAAGAGGTCAGAAAATTTTAGGGGACCTGTACGCTTCAGGGTGTCAACGATGCTCGCCGGTATCAGTTTTGTGTCCATTCATTTCACCTACGCTATGTCAATCGGGGGCTTGCTCTGCTCCCTGAACCTCTGCTTGCTGTTCTCATACCAGTTCACCATCTCGGGCGTGATGCTTGGCGCGATCTCGGCCATTGCCGCTTCAAAATCCTGCGTTATTACGCTATCCGCCTCGGAGTCCCTGCGAAGCGCGTTAAGACCCGCCTCACGTACTAGGCTGTCGATATCGGCGCCGCTGTACCCATCCATACTCCTGGATATTGAATCCAAATCCACAGAATCGTCCAGGGGCATCTCCTCGGATTTGATACCAAGGATCTTGCGCCTTGCGTCAAAGTCCGGTGGTGGAACGTAAACGCGCCTATCAAACCTTCCCGGTCTGAGCACTGCAGGATCGATGATATCCGGCCTGTTGGTCGCAGCTATCACCACGACGTTTTCAAGGCTCACTAGCCCGTCAATCTCGGTGAGAAGCTGGCTGATGACTCTCTCTGTGACTCTGCTATCTGCCGCTGAGCCCCTTGATGGGACCAAGGCATCGAACTCGTCAAAGAAGATGATACTGGGCGCAGCCATCCTGGCCTTCCTGAATATCTCACGGATGGCCTTTTCTGACTCGCCGACCCACTTGCTGAATATCTCTGGGCCCCTGACGCTGATGAAGTTTGCCTCGGACTCCGTAGCGACTACCCTCGCTAACAGGGTCTTGCCACATCCCGGTGGTCCGTGTAGAAGTATCCCCTTTGGAGGGGTGATCCCTACACGGGTGAACCGCTCCGGTGTCTTGAGCGGCCACTCAACCGCCTCCTTGAGGCTCTCCTTGACAGCCTCCAGTCCACCCACGGCGTCCCAGTGGATGTTGGGTGACTCGATATAAACTTCCCTCATAGCGGTCGGTGTGATCTCCCTGAACGCGTCCCTTATGTCCTGCTGGTTGACCTCCATGTTTTCAAGGACCTCGTGGGGAATCCTCTTCTCCTCCAGGTCGATCCGTGGCAGGTAACGCCTCAGCGCCTTCATTGCGGACTCCCTGCTCAACGCCTCAAGGTCGGCTCCAGTGTAGCCGTGTGTTATGGCTGCTACCTTATCTAGCTCAAAGTCCTCCGCAAGGGGCATACCGCGTGTGTGGATCTGCAATATCTGGCTCCGTCCCTCTCGTCCTGGGATGCCGATCTCGACCTCCCTGTCGAACCTGCCCGGGCGTCTCAGTGCCTCGTCAATCGCGTCAGGCCTGTTCGTGGCTCCTATAACTATGATGTGTCCTCTTCCCTTCAGGCCGTCCATGCTGGCAAGGAGCTGGGCGACAACCCTCCGCTCAACCTCTCCGGTAACCTCGCTCCTCTTGGGCGCGATAGCGTCGATTTCGTCTATGAACAGGATGCTTGGCGCGTTCTTCTCGGCGTCCTCAAACATCTTCCTCATACGGGCCTCTGACTCACCGTAGAACTTGCTCATGATCTCGGGGCCATTGATTGCGTAAAAGTTGGCCTCTGACTCGTTGGCAACCGCCCTTGCAAGCAGTGTCTTACCGCATCCCGGTGGACCGTGGAGCAATACTCCCTTTGGCGGGTCGATTCCAAGCCTCTGGAATATCTCGGGGTGGCGGAGCGGCAACTCAACCATCTCCCTGATACGCCTGATCTCTTCCTCAAGGCCACCTATATCCTCATAAGTGGTCCTGCTAGGCATCTCCAGCTCGGGAACTGGCTCGCTCATTATCACGATCTCGGTAGTGGGTGCTATCTTCACGATGCCTCCTGGCCTCGTGTTCACCACCATGAAAGGCACACTGTGCCCAAGCATCATGATTAGCAACGTGTCGCCTCTTGTGGCTGGTCTATCGACTAGGCGGTCCTTGACGAACCTGATAAAATCGTTGTCCACGCTGATCCTGATATCGACCGGAGCAAGCTTAACCTGTGTGGCATACTCGGCTTCGGCCTTTGTGACTGTGACGTACTCGTTGATGCTGGCACTGCAGTTTTTCCTGATAAACCCGTCGATCCGGATAAGCCCAAGCCCCTGATCCTCGGGGTATGCAGGCCACGCCTTGGCCGCCGTAGGCTTTTTTCCTTCAATCTGGACCACGTCCCCGACGGTTACGCCCAGGGTCTTCATGGTCTCGGAGTCCATCCTGGCTATGCTTCTTCCGACATCACGCTGCTGTTTTGCTTCTGATACTTTTAACTGGACGCTGCTCAAAATATGGCACCTAAATGGATATTACTTTCATGGACACGGAGGGTAATAAAAAGATTATTTGTTACCCTCCGAGATGCCTGGTACTTCTATCTAAATAACCCCAGTGACCTCGGCAAGCTCCTCTGCCTTTTTCTCGTCAAGCTTATGCTTGTTGAGGATCGTGTAACGGTTTGGACGCAACGACTGGGCCATGGTTAGAGCCTTCACAATAACATCTTTACCCACCCCAAGTTCATCAGCTGTTATCGGAGCACCAATTGTTTGCAGGCTGTCACGCAATGCCTCCCAGTTCAATCCATGCAACTTGGCCATCATGATACTGCCTACCCCACACTGTTCACCATGAAGGGCTGGTTTCTCGGCTATCAGGTCCAATGAATGACTGAAAAGATGACTTGAACCGCTGGTAGGCTTGCTGCTACCGGCGATACTCATGGACACTCCACAGCTTACTAGTGCCTCAAGTAGGGTCCTTATCCCTTCCTGGACTCTTGCCTTGATGAGGTTAGCGCGCTCCATGATATGCTGGCTGCTCATGAGGCTCAGGCTCGCGGCGTAGCCACCGTAGTACTCATTATTCTCCCTGTGGGCGAGCCTCCAGTCACGTACCTCAACAGCCTTACAGATCATGTCCCCACAGCCCGACGCGGTAAATCGGTACGGGCTCTTAGCGATGATGGAGCTGTCCATCACAACAGCGAGGGGCGAGGTCGCCTTGACAGAGTATGGTCTATCAGACCCCTTGATGGAGGCCAGATTGCTGGCGATACCATCGTGTGAGGCAACGGTGGGAACGCTGATGAAGAAACGCCCTGATTCATGTGCGGCTAACTTTGCCACGTCAATGTTCCTCCCGCCACCGATACCGAGTACCACATCGGATGAGAACGCCTTGACACTGGAAATTACGTTATCAACGGTTGACCTCTTGGCATCGCCAACTAACATACATTCTGTATGTATCCCGCCTTTGGTGAGATAATCGATAGTCTTCTGACCAGCTATCTTGATTGTCCTCTCACCTGTGACTATCAGTGCCTTCCCGAAGTTCTGCTCAACACAGATATCACTGATCTGGCCTAGTAGGTTCTCTCCAACGAGGACTATCCGTGGGAGAGTTATTCTATGAACTTGACTATAATCGGGATCGGACAAATCTGTTGACATACCTGTTGTTGATACCGAGTATTCACTTTACGAAATACAAATATGTTTTCCCGTTTTAGCAACGTTTTTAATAAAGTGAACTTTTTTATGGTACTAGCTGTCCTGTAAAGGATACCCTTCTAATTGTTTTAGGAGATTATTAAATGTCAAAGGAAGATGGAATCCTTAAAGGCACCACAACTGTCGGTGTCGTCTGCAAAGATGGAGTAATACTAGGCACAGACACACGTGCCACTATGGGCAACTTTGTTGCCAGCAAACACGCCAAGAAGGTGTACCAGATAACCGACAACCTCGCCATGACGATCGCAGGCGGAGTTGCCGTCGCCCAGAGGATAGTTGAGATACTGAAGGTCAATGCAAGTCTCTACGATCTGGAGAAAAATAGGCGAATGCCCGTTTCAAGCGCGGCCAGGCTCGTGCAGAGTATCCTGTTTAGCAACAGGTCAGCTGGAGCACCTCTCCCACTCCAGGCAATCATCGGAGGGTACGATGAGACAGGACCACACGTGTACAACATGGACCCCTATGGGAGTCTAATGGAGGAAGTAATGGTGTCCACCGGCTCGGGTTCACCCTACGCCTACGGAGTGCTTGAGGCACAGTTCAAAGAGAATAGCACCGTTGACGAGATGTTATCAGTAGTTGTCAGGGCAGTAGACTCAGCCATGAAGAGGGATGTCGCCAGCGGAGACAGCTTCGACGTGGCTATTATAAACGACGCGGGTTTCAGAGAACTCTCACCGGAAGAGAAGAAATCTATTTTGAATAGATGAGTTTGGGTAGAATGGATAACAAGCAGGGTCTATCATACAGCGAGATAAGACAGGCAATACTGGACAAAATCCCCGCACAAGTGGGAATCACAAGAATCGAGTTTGAGGGGCCAAGACTCGCTATTTACTGTCAAAAACCAGAGTTCTTGCAGGAGAACAGCCACATCGTCGGCGAGATAGCAGGCATCATCAAGAAGCGCATCGTAATCCGAAGCGACCCATCAGTTAGGATTGGAGAAATCCAGGCCGAGGACATCATCAAGGAAATCATCTCCGAAGCCGGACTCGTCCAGGCATACTTCGACCCCGCGCTGGGGGAGGTAGTCCTTGAGGTCGAGAAACCGGGAGTCGCCATAGGTAAAGGTGGATCAAACGTCGTCGAGATAGTAAAAAAGACCCACTGGAGCCCAAACTTCAAACGCAGCCCACCAATCCCCAGCATGACCATCAGACAGATCAGGGGATTCCTGTACAGCAAGAGCAAAGACAGGGAAAAGGTGCTAAGGGATACAGGGGAATCCATATTCAGGCCAATTTACCAGCAATCAAGCGACGTAAGGATCACATTCCTGGGAAGCGCCAGACAGGTAGGAAGATCCGCCATCCTAGTAAAGACCCGTGAAAGCGAGATACTCATGGACTGTGGTATCAATCCCGGTAGCAGGAATGCCGTTGGGTCTTTCCCAAGGCTGGACGTCGAGGAGTTCGACCTCAGCAGGCTGGACGCGGTTATCATAAGCCACGCTCATCTTGACCACTGCGGATTCCTACCGTACCTGTACAAGTATGGCTACAACGGACCAATCTACTGCAGTGAGCCAACATCAAGCGTCATGACCCTACTACAGAGCGATTATATCGACGTGACCAGGAAGGAGGGAAAGGCACCACCTTACAGCGCTGAGGACATCTCTGAGGCGATACTTCACACCATCCCACTCGGATACGGGGAGGTCACTGACATATCACCTGACATCAGGTTGACCCTTCACAACGCGGGGCATATCCTGGGGTCATCCATATCTCACTTGCACATCGGCAAGGGACTACACAACATCGTCTACACAGGAGACTTCAAGTACGGACCAACCGCACTTCTCCAGCCAGCAAGCAGCTATTTCCCAAGGGTTGAGACGCTCATCATGGAGTCCACCTATGGAGGAGCCGATAACTTCACCCCCAGCAGGGAGGAGACGGAGTCAAGGTTCGTGGACATATGCAACAACATCCTCAAGGGAGGCAAGGTACTGATACCTGTACCAGCCGTTGGCAGGGCACAGGAGATCCTCATGGTCATCAACAAGCACATGAACGAGGGAAACCTGCTACAGGTCCCGGTTTATATCGAGGGCATGATCAGTGAGGCCACGGGTATCCACACAGCGTACCCCGACTACCTGAGTCACGAGGTTAGAGACCAGATACTCAAGGAAGGAGTCAACCCATTCGAGTCAGATTACTTCACCGTCGTCAAACAGCACGACATGAGAGACGAGATCGTGGAGGGAGGGCCTTGCATTGTTATGGCTACCGCGGGAATGATGGAGGGAGGACCTGTTCTAGAGTACTTTAAACGACTCGCACCGGACGAAAACAACGGGATAGTGTTCGTATCGTACCAGGTAGCTGGTACCATGGGACGCAGGGTCCAGTCCGGAATGGGTTCAGCGCAGATGTACAGCAACGACGGTAAGATGGAGATCATTAACATCGCCCTCAGCACACACATAGTACAGGGGTTCAGCGGTCACAGCGACAGGAGACAACTCATGAACTATGTCAGGAGGCTCAAGCCGTCACCTAGAAGGGTCTACGTGGTACACGGAGAGGAGTCCAAGACTGACAATCTGGCGCGAAGCATAAGCAAGCTCCGCGGCGTGAGAGGTTATTCGCCAAGGCTACTGGATACAGTACGCCTAGCCTAGTCCTTGTTTCTATAAATCTGAACGTTTTTCGGGGTTATAATGACCCTTTCCTCACCGAGCCTGGCGATATCCCCCTCAGTGAGGCGGGCGTACTCGTTGAGCTCATTGATCCCCCTCTTGACATCCTCGATGTTTGTCTTTGCAAGGGGTGCCACGTTACATATGACAATATTACCCGCCCGGACCTCAGCCTTTATGATATCGATATCCTCGTACGCCCTGAGCGGTATGGCCTTGATGTACTGTATCTGTGTGGCACCGTTTTCTTCCCCGTTTTTTCCTACAAGTCTATCTAGCAGTCCGCTCAAATTGTGTTCCTCAGGGCTTCCTTTGATATATTATATGGGAGGCGTATAGATATTTTTCTTTCGTTGGCTATAATACTATCTAATTATTCGGTATTAATAGGCAGATTTCAGCGGATTTTTTAAGCGAAAGAAGCATTGAAGGGATGAAAACCATGCTGTTCCTATCAGATAGAGACATCGAGAACAACCTGACCATGAAGGAGACCATCGAGACAGTCGAGATGGCTTTCAAGGAATATGCCAAAAGAAACGTCGTGATGCCCCCGCGTAGCACCATAATGGTCGAGAAACACAATGGCAGCATCAGCTTCATGCCAAGCTACCTTACGGACCTCGAAGCCCAAGCCACGAAGATCATCAGCATCTATCCCGGAAACAGGGAGAAAGGGCTTCCCACAACTGTCGCATGGATCATAGTCAACGATCCCGAGACTGGAATGGTAAAAGCGTTCATGGACGCGACATACCTGACCGCAATGAGGACAGGCGCAATCACAGGGGTAGCCGCGAAATACCTCGCACCCAAGGACGCAAAGGTCGTCGCCATCTTCGGAGCGGGCATACAGGGAAGGACACAGGTAATGGCGGCCTGCGCGGTAAGGGACATAGAGAAAGTATTCGTCTACGACCTTTACCCCGAGGCACGAAAAAAGTTCGCAGAAGAGATGTCAGCAAAACTGGGAATACAAGTCATCGCGGCTGAGTCAGGAGAGGAGGCGTGTAGGGATGCTGACATAGTCCTCACCGCCACAACTAGCCCAAAGCCTGTGTTAAAGCGCGATTGGCTCAAGGAGAGGGTACATGTCAGTGCCATCGGAGCGTTCTACCCCGACTGGAGGGAGCTAGACACAGCGACAGTAGCCGAGTCCAAGCTAGTCATCGATGACATGGAGGGAATCGAGCTGGAGGCCGGAGACATACTGATACCCATCGAGGAGGGCGCTATCACATGGGACCACGTCCACGCCGAGCTTAAGGAACTGGTGACAAGACAAAAGGAGGGTAGGACTAAGGAGGACACCATAACTGTGTTCAAGTCAGTGGGCATAGCCATCCAGGACAGCAGCGTAGCCAACCTGGTGCTTAAAAAACTGGGAATATAAAACTCACACACCTACTCGCCCAAACCCGGGGAAATTATTCTTCATCTTCCAACCTAAGAAGCAGGTCAATCCAGTCCTGCCTCAGAAGGTATGCACCAATTAAAACCACTGGAATGCTGAAGAGCATCAACTGAAATGGGGACAAGGAAACAATATTGCCCCAGATGAACTCAAAGCTGTACCTCCCAGCATACGCCACAATGGCGTTCATGAGAATCTTTCCAAGAAGCATCGCTGAGAACGCCTTCCGAAGGTCATAATTGATCACTCCATAAGTCACAAGCAGAAGATCATCGGGCAACGGGGTCAACGCGAACAAGAAAATCAGAAAAGCCCCATGGCGCTCAAGAAGCCTCCTCGTCAGATCCAACTGCTTACCATATCGATTCATAATTATCTTGCTCCCTCCCATACCGATGAAATAACTGCTGAACTCACCGATGGCACTGCCCACCCCGCTACTCAACCCCAGAAGTAGGGGGCTATGAGTTACACCCATGGCGTAGACGGGCACAACCAGAGGAGCCGGCAAGAAGAACGTGAGGTTACACACAAGGGCAAGGAGGAAAACACCGGAATAACCATAAGAATAAGCCAGTCCCTCAAGCCAGACCCAGATGCCCATTAAAACACCCCGCTCTACAGAAATGAGAAAGGGATATTAAAAATATTTTGAAGAGCATGCGCGTCGTCTGAATTTGACCCGCATTGTTTTAACTGTGGCTGGTTTATGTTCACGAGTTAGCGTTTCGAGGTGTATGGAAACGGCAAAAAAATTCAGTGTGACCATTGATGAGGACCAGTGCAAGGGCTGCCTCATCTGTGTACACGTATGTGAGTCCCGCGGTGGGAAGATTTTGAAGGAATCAGACAAGAAGACGGCCCTAGGCGGTACCCTGCCCGTGGTGGACGGTGTATGCATCGGGTGTAGGTGGTGCGAGAGGTACTGCCCAGATTTTGCTTTGAACGTGGAGGAGATACAGGATGCTTGAGCCGGGTAAACATTTGGTTCTTGGTAACGTGGCGTGTGCCGAGGGGGCTATCAGGGCCGGCCTGGGTTTTTTCGCTGGTTACCCCATTACCCCTGCCAGTGAGATCAGCCACCATATCGCGTTGGAGCTGCCCAAAGAGGGCGGTATCTTCATGCAGATGGAGGACGAGATCGCCAGTATCGCCAGCATAATTGGGGCGAGCTGGGCGGGTGCGAAATCAATGACAGCCACTAGTGGGCCTGGGTACGACTTGATGCAGGAGAACATCGGTTATGCCCATATGACGGAGACGCCTCTTGTGCTGGTTAATGTTCAGAGAAGTGGACCCAGCACAGGCCAGTCCACTGACCCGAGCCAGCAGGACATCTATGCCGCTAAATATGGGGCTCACGGGGACTATGAGGTTATAGCCATCAGCCCGTGGAGCGTCCAGGAGATGTTTGACCTGACGGTGAGGGCGTTCAATTTGGCCGAGACGTACAGGACCCCTGTCATGCTCATGAGTGATGGGCTTATTGGGCACATCGAGGAGAAGTTGGTTATTCCGGAGGAGGTTGAGATAGTCAACAGGAAGAAGCCGACGAGTTTGGAATCTACTCCTTGGGGTACGGATAAACCCAGTGGAGTCCCCGAGATGCCTGCATTTGGCGAGGGCCACAGGTTGCTAGTTACGGGTTCGACTCATCAGCCGAACGGTGTCCGTAACTTTTCGCCGGAGTACCACCAAAGGATCGTGTACAGGATTAGAGACAAGATTCTCAACGCGGAGCCCGTGATAAGGGACATTCACAAGGTTGAGATGGATGACGCCAAGGTCGCGATCCTGAGTTTCGGTGCTTCTGCACGTCCCAGCGTGGAGGCGGTGGAGGAAGCGCGAAAAGAGGGCATCAAGGCAGGTCTTTTCAGGCTCAAGACCATATGGCCGTTCCCAGAGGAGCCGGTCAGGGAGCTAGCTGAGCAGGTTGACGCTATTATCGTGGTTGAGATGAACACGGGTAAACTGGTGAAGGAGGTCCAGCGTGTCGTTGAGGGTGAGACCAAGGTGGTTTCCCTCGCAAAGGTGGGTGGAGTCCTGCCGTTCTCACGTGAAGTGCTTGAGGTAATCAGGAGGGAACTCCAATGAAGAACCTGTATTATTTCCGTGACAAATATGTGAGGAGTCAGCCGAGCGCGTTCTGCCCAGGGTGTGGTGGGGGAATAATCCTCAATTGTTTCCTCAGAGCCATCGATGATCTTGGGCTTGACCAAGACAAGATCTTGGCGGTCTCGGGCATCGGCTGCACGGCTTGGATTCCGAGCCCGAACTTTAACGGGGACACGTTACACACAACTCATGGCAGGGCTATCGCTTTCGCCACTGGGGCCAAGGCGTACAACCCTGATATGACGACCGTGGTGTTCACGGGTGACGGAGATGGGGCTGGTATCGGTGGTAACCACCTGATTCACGCGGCAAGGAGGAATATCGATCTCACCGTCATATTGGTGAATAACATGAGCTACGCCATGACGGGCGGACAGATAGCGCCGACGACCATGCACGGCGAGACAACGGTTACCAGCCCGTACGGTAACCCCGAGTTCCCGTTTGATATCACCAAGCTTGTGAAGGCGGCGGGGGCTAGCTACGTTGCCAGGTGGAGTAATTACCACGTAATCGAGCTGACCAACTCCATTAAGGAGGCGATACAACACAAGGGATTCAGTTTCATCGAGGTGATGAGCCAGTGCCCGACCCAGCAGAGGAGGATATTCAACCTACGAGGTCCACTTGAAAGTCTGCCACCCCGTATCCTTGACATGTTCAAGGAGGGGACTTTTGTCCGTGGTAGACCCGAGAAGGGAAACTACGTCTATGCCGTTCCGAAGGGAGACGTGATGGACACGTTGAATGCGGTTCAGGGTCTGGGTGACCCCGGGATAGTTGACCACATGGGCTTTGGCCAGGTGGTCAAGATTGACGGCGATGCTGAGGCTCTAAGGGATAAACTGGACAAGATACCTGAGGTTAAGTACGTCGCTGACCACGTGGAAGGAAAGGTCGAGCTTGGGTTGTTTGAAAAGTATGAGCGGCCTGAATTGACCGAGAGCCTGCGTGAGATTATCCGCAAGGCGAGAGGTGAGCTGTGATGAAGCAGAACATACTTATCAGCGGCACGGGCGGCCAGGGTATAGTTGCTGCAGGCGCGTTCCTAGGCCAGGCGCTTTTCGCGCAGGACCTTGAGGTCATGTTCAGCAGGAGCTACGGTGCCTCTGCGAGGGGCGGGGCGTGTAAGAGCGAGGTGATGGTCTCGGATGAGGTCATCAACGATTTGCAGTTCGAGGACACGGATGTGTTGATGTGCCTGAGCCTGCCTGCATTCAAAAAGTACCTGCCCATAGCGAAACCCGGCAGTCTAGTCATTGTGGATTCCCATGTCTACGAGAGGGTGGGTAAAGTCAGGGACGACATTGAGATCGTCAGGATCCCCGCTCGGGATATTGCCGTTGGACTCGGTAACCAGATCGTGGCTAACATGGTAATGCTTGGTAATCTAGCTAAGCACAACGAGGTGGTGAGCCTGGACCTCTTGAAGGAGGCCGTGATGACCCACATGAGGGACTCCATGAGGGTTATCAACATAAATGCCCTTGAGTCTGGCTTCAACTTTTAACTTTACTACCTTTTTTAATCTGGGAGGAAGTATTCCTCCGTTATGAGCAGGCTCTACCCAGAACGCCCCATTCCTGGAGTGGCGGCAGTCATTGTTCGTGGGCGGATGGTTCTTCTGGCTGAGAGGGGAAAGCCCCCGAGCCTGGGCAAGTGGGGCATCCCGGGTGGGGCGGTAGAGGTAGGTGAGACTCGCGAGGAAGCAGTAGCTCGTGAGGTTCTTGAGGAGACAAACGTGGTAGTCAAGCCGGTCGAGTTGCTTGAAATATTCAACTCAATCAGCAGCGACGACGAGGGCATAGTTAGACATCATTACATTCTGTTCGAATACCTTTGTGAGTACGTCTCGGGTGAGGTTATCCCAGGCACTGATGCCCCTGACGCCCGCTGGGTACCCATCGATGATCTTGGCTCAGTGAATATCATGCCATACACCCGCAGGTTCATTGAGAAGGTCTTGACGGAACGTGGATTATTTTAACAAATGGTTAAATACTACTGAGTTGGGTTACCATTTGGTACAACATGGTCAATATTGATGTAGAACTAGACTGCAAGGGTATGTACTGCCCTATGCCAATTGTCAAGCTCAAGAAAGCAACGAAGATAATGGAGTCGGGACAGCTACTAAAACTGGTAGCCACTGACCCAGGGAGCGTTAGGGACGTTCCCGCGTGGGCAAAAAAGACAGGCGCAGAGATCATCGAGACAACCGAGTCTGACGGTGAGTACGAGTTTATAATCAAGGTGAGTTAAAAATGACTGAAAAAATGAAACACGCATACGTCGTCCACAGCGGGACACTAGATAAACTATACCCAGTATTCATGCTGGCAAGCACAGGAGGAGCCATGGACGCGGAGGTACATCTGTTCTTCACGTTCTGGGGTCTTGATGCGGTCAAGAAAGGCGGACTGGACAAGGCAAAGCTCCCAGGAATCATGAGCGTGGGCACTGGCATGATGAAGGGAAAGATAAAGAAAGTAGGCGTTCCGAGCCTACCAGAGCTTCTAAAGATGTGCAGGGACACGGAGAATGTAAAGATCTACGCATGCAGCACAACCATGGCGATGATGGATGTCAAGGAAGAAGATCTCATCGACGAGGTTGACGAGATCGTGGGAGCGGCCACGTTCCTAGACCTCGCTATGGACGCACAGGTCCAGATGTTCATCTAGGTGAACACATGGGACGTATGATGATGCTCCTCTGTGAGTCTCCCTTCCAGAATGAGAGCGTGGACCACGTTCTCGGTCTGAGCAAGGCGGCCATTGCGAAGGGGCACGACGTCGATATCTACCTCATGATGGACGGGGTCTACGGGCCTGTCACGTCACAGAGCGGGGACCCATTCCACATGGACAGCGTCAGCGACAGCCTCAAGGAGCTTGTCGAGCTTGGTGTCACTATTAGCGGGTGCAGGGTCTGCATGGAGCTGAGGGGCATCAACGAGGGGATGATTCCGGAGGGTGTCGATATCGGAGGAATCTTTGACCTTGGCGAAATGGTCGCCGAGGCGGATGTGGTATTGAGCATGACGGGGGCGAGATGATTGGAGAAAGACATATTGATCGTGATCAAGTCAGCCCCTTTCAGGAATCTCAACTATTATGAGGGGCTGAGGACGGCCGCAGGGCTCTGGGATCATACGGTCAAGATTCTCTGGACTGGGAAAGGTGTGTTTGGCTCACTGAACATGGTGGACAACACTCTTACAAAGAAGTTTCTAGCAGATCTGCCTGACATTGATATCGAGATGTACGTGGACGAGGTTGCCCTAAAGGAGAACGGATTCAGCGAGGATGACCTTGTGGATGAGGTCGAGATCGCCGACAAGGAGAAAATCAGTGACCTAATCGAGGGGGCCGAGGCCAGCCTCGTGTTCTAGGTGATAATATGAAGCTAATAATTCTAAACACCAATGATCGAGACATTCTTGAGAAAGCGATGTCAGCGGAATCCGACCTGTTTCTCATGCACGAAGCCACACTCTTCTGTAACAGCGGAAGAAAGGACGTGCCTGAGTTCGGGGATAGGAAAGTGTACGCCCTCAAGGTTGACCTTGAGAAGCGTGGACTTGCCGAGAGGATGGTTGACGGTGTCGAGCTTATCGACTATGATGGCATGGTAGATCTGTTATTCAGCGAATACGAAGTAGTGAACCTATAATGACGCACAGAAACGACCATGACGCGGAGATACTGAGGCTGCTTACTAAGGACAGCAGGCAGAGTTTCCGCGAGCTTGCCAAGCAACTGAATATCAGTCATGTCAGCGTGTCCTCTAGGGTCAAGGCATTGGAGGAATCAGGGGTGATAATGGGTTATACGAGTATAACCGATCCCGATAAACTGGGTTATTATCCTCTCTGCCTCAGGATCGCCGCCTCACAGGGTTGTGACTTGAGTGAGATAGGAGACGAGGTTGCGGATCACCCTGAGATCAACGTAGTGATGCGTGTCTCAGGGGACTGCGAGCTCCTTGCATTAGCGATGTGTGAGACACGGGAGTCCGCGCTGGTCCTGCTTGACAAGATCAACAAGATCGAGGGAATCGCAAGGGCTGAGAGCCATATCGTACTTGAGGCCATCAAAATGGGTGGCATAAAGCTCAAACCCTAATTTTTCGTTTATTTTATCCATCCACAGGGCTCATAGTTGTTACTATGTATCGTGTTAGCGTCGATGTGGGCGGAACTTTTACTGATCTGGTTGCCCTCGATGAGGTTTCTGGTGAGATAATCAACATCAAGACTCCGTCTGTTCCAAAGAATCCTGAGCAGGGGGTAGTGAACGCGGTCAATATGTTCCTCGGTGAGCATCCACCTGGATCAATCAAGATGATCGGGCACGCCACCACTATCGCCACTAACGCACTGTTTGGGCAGGTTGACCTTGAGCTCCCGAGGACCGGCCTATTGACCACATCTGGTTTCCAGGACGTCATCGAGATTGGCCGTCAGAGGAGGGCCGAGGTCTACAACCTGTTCTTCGAGAGGCCTCCGATGTTGGTAAAGAGAAGACACAGGTACATCATCAAAGAGAGGATTTCACCTAAAGGAGTAATTGAAGGTAATATTAACCATAAGGAGCTGGAATCCATTATCCAGAAGATCAGAGAGGACAGGATAGAGTCCCTCGCGGTCGGTTTCATCAATAGTTATGCCAACACGACGCATGAGACTTTTGTAAAGGAAGCCCTGCTGAAAGCCATTCCAGGGCTTCAAGTTACTGCGAGCCACGAAATAAGCAACGAATACAGGGAATACGAGAGGTTCAGCACCGCTGTTGTCAACGCCGCATTGATGCCCGTCATCCACACGTACATCACCCAGCTGGAGGAAGACCTGAATGGTCTCGGTTTGGACACACAGCTCTATGTGATGCAGAGCAACGGCGGGCTTGCCCGCAGCAACGTGGTGAGCATGAAGCCAGCCACCATAGTCGAGTCTGGACCAGCTGCAGGAGTCATCGCGGCGGCGTGGCTTGGGGAGATGACTGGGGTCAGGGATATCATAAGCTTCGACATGGGAGGTACAACCGCCAAGGTTGGCACGGTTAGGGGCAGGATACCTGAGGTTGTTCCAGAGTACGAGGTTGCCGGTACTATCCACATGGGCAGGCTGGTCAAGGGAAGCGGCTACCCCGTCAGGTTCCCGTTCATCGACCTCGCGGAGTGTAGCGCGGGGGGCGGAACCATTGCAAGGGAGCATAACGGCTCGCTTCAGGTGGGGCCAATCAGCGCCGGGGCCCTCCCTGGACCTGCCTGCTATGGCAGAGGAGGCTCCGAGGCCACCATCACTGACGCGAATCTTGTTTTGGGGAGGCTGAATCCAGGTGAGTTGCTTGGAGGGGAGATGAAAGTTCACCCAGGGAACGCCGAGAAGGTTTACAGAGAGCTTGGTTCAAGGCTTGGAGTTGACGAGTACGAGGCGGCTGTGAGCGTTATTAGGATCGCCAACAGCATGATGGGTAAGATTCTCAGGATCGTATCAGTGGAACGGGGTTATGACCCAAGGGATTTCTCGCTTGTCGCCTTCGGCGGCGCGGGGCCGATGCATGTCTGCGCCCTCGCAGAGGAGCTTGAGATCAACAGGGTCATGCTTCCGAGAAACCCTGGTATGTTTAGCGCCCTTGGGTTGCTGACGGCAGACCTTTTCCATGATTACAGCAACCCGGTTCTATCAGAAACTGATGATGTTGACTCCGATTCGGTCGAAGAGCTTTTCCTAATGATGGAAGAACGGGGAAGGGGAACGCTTGAGCTTGAGAGTGTTCCAGAGTCAAGGCACAGGTTCCTGAGGACCCTTGACATGAGGTACAGGGGACAGGGATTCGAGCTCAACGTTGAAACAAGTGGGCGGTTCACGGTGGAGAGCATCAAGGATGTGTTGACCGGGTTCCACGGGAAGCACATGGAGGTATACGGATACATGGACGAGGGCGAGTCCGTGGAGATAGTGAACGCGAAGCTCAGGGCGATAGGTCTACTTGAGACCCCCGGCCTGGTTGATAGGGGATTAATGGGGAGGTCTAACCCGAGGGAGACGAGAAGAGTCTACTTCGAGTCACTAGGTGACTGGGCGGATACCGGGGTTTATGATCGAAGAGGCTTGGGGAAGGAGGTTGAGGGACCAGCCATCGTTGAGCAGTACGATTCAACGACGGTTGTCTACCCCGGATGGACTCTACGGCAGGATTGTAATGGTATCATGTCCCTGAGGAGGATCAGGAAATGATTGATTACACAACCGTTGAGGTCATCAAGGGTGCCCTCATCTACGCGGCAGAGGAGATGGGCATCTCACTCAAGAAGTCGGCATACAGCCCCAACATCAAGGAACGTATGGACCACAGCTGCGCGCTCTTCAGCCACAACAGGGAGCTCATTGCTCAGGCGGAGCACATCCCGGTACATCTTGGCTCATTGGCGTTGGCGATAAAGCTGGGCCTGGAGGAGTACGAGGGGGAGTTAAACCAAGGGGACATGCTACTTCTCAACGACCCCTACATCAGCGGCACCCATCTGCCTGACCTGACGCTCATTGCGCCAGTCTTCCACGATGGGAAGATAATTGGGTACGCGGCCAACAAGGCGCACCACACCGATATCGGGGGGAAGACGCCGGGAAGTCTCGCGCCGGACTCCACCGAGCTGTATCAGGAGGGTTTGGTCATTCCCCCAGTCAAGTTTGTCAGGGGAGGGGTGGTAGACAAGGAGCTTTCAAAGCTTATCCGGAGCAATGTTAGGACACCGGACGTCCAGATGGGCGATCTCAGGGCCCAGATAGCTGCCAATTACACTGGGATTAGGAGGGTGCTTGAGCTTGTGGACCAGTACGGTGTTGAGACACTTCACTCTGCGATGTCCCAGATTATGGACTATAGTGAGCGGCGCATGAGGCAGGAGATTTCAGCCATGCCTGATGGCGTCTACGAGGGGTTTGATTATCTGGAAGATATCCCGCGAATGGGGATGGATGTCGAGATAAAGGTCAGTGTGACCAAAAAAGGGGACTCATTGACGTTCGATTACGTTGGCACCTCTCCGCAGGTGGAGAGCCCAGTCAACGCCCCCCTCGGCGTGACCGTCGCGGGCATCTACTATACACTCATCAGCACAACGGACCCCACAATTCCTGTCAATGACGGCTGCTTCAGGCCCATCACCCTCAATGTCCCGTTGGGATGCATGATGAACCCCAACAGACCGGCACCTGTTGCTGGTGGAAACGTTGAGACCAGTCAGAGAAACGTGGACGTCATCATGAGAGCGCTCAGTAAAATGATACCTGACAAGGTGCCAGCTGCCAGCCAGGGGACCATGAACAACATCACCATAGGAGGGATACTTGACAACGGTGAGCCTTGGACCTTCTACGAGACAATAGGCGGCGGAAACGGCGGTCGGCCCGTGAGTGACGGCGTTGACGGGATCCACATCAACATGACCAACACCATGAACACGCCCATCGAGACCTTGGAGGCTTACCTGCCGTTCAGGTTCAAGGCGTACAGGCTCAGGCCCGACAGCGGTGGTCCGGGGGAGTTCAGGGGAGGGTGCGGCATCGAGCGGGTCTGGACTCTCACAAGCGAAAAGGCCACGTTGAGCATCATGGCGGAACGGAACAAGATCAAGCCCTGGGGGCTAAAAGGGGGCCACGGAGGCACGCTGGGTGAGTTCATCCTCGTCAAGAAGGACGGAACGGAGACAAAGCTGCCGTCGAAGGTCACGGTCGAGCTCTACAGGGATGACACTCTCATCATCAGGACTCCTGGAGGGGGAGGTTACGGTGACCCGAGGGATAGGGCTCCTGAGAAGGTGAGGGAGGACGTGATGAACGGGCTTGTAAGTTTGGAGTCAGCCAGAGATATCTATGGTCTGAAAGACTAGTCGAAGTAGCTTTTCATCGCGACCACGATGACGGTACAGACCAGGGTGAAAGCCGCACTGATGTAAAAGACCCAGTCGATGGATGCCACAGTCAGGACTCCGCTCATGACGAACATCCCCACTGAGCCGCCCAGGCTCAGGATCATACCCCAGACGCCGGTGGCCGAGCCCCTGTCCTCGACCGGTAGTGCCTCCATTGTGGCTGCCTGGGTAACCGGGAATACCAGTACGGCGCAGACGCCGAGCACGGCGTTGAGCACGGGGAGCATCCACAACGATGACGCGACGGGGACGAGTGCAAAAGCTACTACGCTTACCCCCAGCCCGACCACGATTGGTAGGAATCTTCCAACCTTGTCAGAGAGTTTCCCGACTATGGGCAGGCTGACGGCTATCATGAGGCTGTTTGCCGTTAATGTGATCCCGATTATGAACTCGTCATAGCCCCTTCCGGCTCCAAGCATGGGAATGAACGTGAACAGCCCGAAGTGGCAGAAGGCGTGGGCGAAGACCGCGAAACTTGAGGCGAGGACTTTCCTGTTGGATAGTAGTCGTCTCATGGTAGTGGGGAACTCTTTGATTATCTGCCTGGCCTGTTCCGTGGGATTCATGGGGCACGAGTCCCGCCTGTCGTCCTCTGTGTACCTCCACGCGACGAAGAAACCGATGCAGGTAATCACCCCGGAGATCACGAACAATGGCCTGTACCCTGAGAACTGACTCGCGATGAATCCGCCCACGATTGGTCCGATGACGCTGCTCACCGCCCAGCTGAGGTGGAACTTGCCCATGGCCTCCCCTGCCTTCTCAGGCGGGAAAACCTCGCTTGCCAATGCCTCGCTCGGTGGGAAGTAGATGCTGAGTGCCAATCCGCTGGCCATCATCGCGGCGACCGGTATCCAAGGATCCGTCGCAACGCTGTACATGAAGGGTACCAGAGCGAACAGGGCCAATCCGAAGAGCATCATATTCTTCTTTCCGAGGCTGTCGCTGATGGTACCCGCTGCGAGCCTGAGGAATGTCTGGATGATGTTTCTGATATTGTAGATAAGCGTGAGCACAGCGGCACTGACCCCAAGACTGCTTATGAACTGGGGCTGGAAACTCATGGGTATGGTCTCGCCGAACATGGCGAAGAATGTAGCCATGAATATAGCCCAGAAGATTCGTTGTTGCTTTTTCTCCAAAGATGCTCACGTGATAGGCATGGGAATACTTGTGCTCAATTTAAACCATCCCCAACCCGAACGATTATATTCAGCCTTCCGTGGTTTCTCCATGATATGTGTCTAGCGGTTCCAGGTCTGGTTGAGAGCGTTGACGGAAGGATGGCCATCGTTGATTTCGGTGGCGTTAAGCGTGAGGCCATCATTGACCTCATGGAGGAGGGAACCATTGTGCCCGGCGTCTATGTATTAGTACACACTGGTTTTGTCATCCAGAGGCTGGAAAAGGAGGAGGCTCTTGAGACTCTGGCGATTTGGCGTGAGGTGCTCACCGCTCTCGATGAGCCTGAAAAGGTAGTTTAGATACACCTATATCCGAGGATTCATTTTTTGAATCGATTCTATGGTTGATTACTGGCGGGACTTTGACAGCGGCCCCAACGCGCCTGACACGATCTACGTGGTAACTGAGATCCAGAGGAACAGCCGCAACAAGTACGAGTACGACGCACGCATGGGCGTGTTCAAGCTCAACAGGGTCCTTTACACGTATTACCCGGCAGACTATGGTTTCATTCCCAGGACACTGGACGATGACGGTGACCCACTTGACGTTGTACTGTTAATCAACGAGCCTACCTTCACAGGATGCGTCACCGTCGCACGACCTGTAGCTAACATCAAGATGATCGACGACAAGGCACAGGACGACAAGATCGTTGCGGTCAGCACCACAGACCCGTTCTACAAGCACATCAAGAACATTGACGATCTACCTAGGAGCGTTATCGACGAGCTCACCTACTTTTACAACAACTACAAGAGGGCTGAGGGAAAAATCACTGAGGTTCTGAAATGGGAGGACGCCGACGAGGCGAAGGAGCTCATCGAGTGGTCGAGAGGCCAGTACGATGAGAAAGAGGGAACTGCCTGAATTGAATAACTCTTCTCTAAAACCCTATATTCACTCGTCCACTGGTTCTATTAGCTCCGGATGGGAACCAGAATAAGCAACTACTCATTTGACGATAGGCTGGACAGGTTAAGGAAGACAAAGGTCAGACATGCTCAGAGGAAGGTAGAACTCCTGGGCCCACGTGATGGCGATGAGCAGGGAAATGTTGCGCTTCCACTTGACCAAGCCATCATCGTTGATGCGATTAGCGGCTCGGGCGTCCCTGTCAAGGACATGCTACTGAAGGGATACGAGCCTGAGACCAACCACCCCAGCGGCGGCTTCTTCGGAGCGGGAATTGTTGGCAGGAACTACAGGAAGCTCCTGGAGGTCCACCCCACATACATCGACCCCGACAGCTCAATGGCCGGGGTCTACATGGTGAGCTTTAACAGCTACAGGAAGCCCGACTGGAAACCGGATTATGATTACAGCCACCTCCACGAGGACCAGGAGCGGTTCGGGATTGATGCAGGGATCGGGGGATTGCAGCACTTTTGCCCCGATCTGAAGATCGGTCTTGATCTTGGATGGGGCGGGCTCCTGGACAAGGTGAGGAAGTACAGGGAGATCAACTCGGACACCGAGTTCTATGACGGTTTGGAGGATATCATCCTCGGAATGCAGGACTGGATTCGCCGCCATGGGGAGGAAGCAGCCAGAATGGCGGAGGATGAACCATACAGAGAGGTCAAGGAGAACCTGCTTGCAATCTCAGAGATATGCCTTGCACAGGTCAATGACCCTCCGGTAACGTTCCGCGAGGCATGCCAGTGGCTCACCTTCTTCCAGGCAGCCGCAAAGATGTACAACGGCAGTGGCGAGTGGGGGCAGCTAGACGAGCTTCTGAGGCCGTTCTACGATAGTGATAGGATGGAGGGAACCCTCACCGATGACGAGGCCATATTCCACATCGCGTGCCTCCTTCTGAGCGAGACTGCGTATATCCAGCTGGGAGGACCTGACCGGGACGGGAACGACCTCACAAGTTCTGTATCGTACCACGTACTGGAGGCGATTCACAGGCTCAAGACTCCGGCAAACATCGGGGTAAGGGTTGGGCCGAACGTTGATCCGGGATTGCTAAAGCGAGGAGTTGAAATTCTCCTTGAGGACAGGATGGGTTTCCCCAAGTTCATCGGCGACGAGCAGGTAATTGAGGGTTGGATGAGAAACGGGTACTCAATCGAGGACGCCCGGACGAGAGTTTACTCGGGGTGCCACTGGCTGGCGATACCCGGCAGGGAGTACGCACTCATGGACATCATCAAGATCGATTTCGCAATGCTCTTCGACACCACGTTCTGGGAAATGATTTATGGCGGTGAAGAGAAGTCAGTTGACATCCTCTGGGAAATGTTCAAAGAGAACCTGATGAGGGCTGTTGAGATCACAGCGGAGGGCATTGACATCCACTTTGAGCACATGTACAAGGTCTTCCCGGAGCTATTCCTAGACTTATTCTGCTACGGTCCGCTTGAGAAAGGGCTTGACGCATCCAACGGTGGCGTCGAATTCTACCACATTGGAGTTGATGGAGCGTCACTCGCAAACGTGGCAGATTCCTTTGCAGCCATCAGGCAGAGGGTCGAGGAAGAGAAGAGACTCGGCTGGGATAATATGGCTAACCACCTTAAAAAAAACTGGTCCGGGGCTGACGGGGAGAGGGTCAGGCTGATGATGAAGAACATCCAGAGATTTGGATCAGGTGGCTCTGATGCAGATGAGTGGGCTGCTAGAATCACCGATGAGTTCACTAGGATTGTTAAGGAAAAGCCAACGCCCGGTGGTTACCAGATGGTACCCGGGCTGTTCTCATGGGCAAAAGTCGTCCCGTTCGGTAAACGGCTTGGGGCAACTCCAGATGGCAGACGTGCAGGTGATCCATTATCACACGGTCCTAACCCATCACCAGGTTTTAACACCGGTAAGGGAGGGTCACCAACCCAGATGGTCACATCAGTTGCGGCCGTCCAACCTGGTTATGGCAACACTGCCCCACTCCAGATTGATATTGACCCCAGCCTGGGCGATAGCGAGGAGTCCATCGAGAAGGTCGAAGCTCTCATTAGAAGCCATTTCAAGATGGGAGGTACGATGGTCAACATCAACGTGATGAACAGGGAGATGCTTGAGGAGGCGCACCGGAACCCGGTGGATCACCCGGATCTTATAGTCAGGGTGACTGGTTTCAGTGCCTACTTCTCTAGCCTATCGCAAGAGCTCAGGCAATACGTTGTTGACAGAGTAATCAACGGTGACTAGGATGACAACTGGACTTGTATTTGATATCAAGCATTTCGCGGTACACGACGGCCCCGGCATAAGGACTACGGTTTTCGTCAAGGGATGCCCATTGAGATGCATGTGGTGCCACAACCCGGAGTCACTTACATCGGAGCCACAACTCATGTTCACACCATCAAGGTGCATCGGGTGCGGATACTGCATGAAAATTTGCGATCATGGTGCGCATATCACGGTCAATGGAGCACACGAGGTTGACTGGACCAAGTGCGAGGCGTGCGGTAAATGCGCGGCCGAGTGCTACTCTGGTGCCCTTGAGATTGCGGGAAGGGAGGTCAGCGTTGACGAGGTCATGGAAGCTGTACTGAAGGACAAGGTTTTCTTCGAGAACTCCAAGGGAGGGATGACCATATCAGGAGGGGAGCCGTTGAGCCAACCTGAATTCACGGTGGAAGTATTCAGGAGGGCAAAGGAGAACGGGATCCACACATCGCTTGATACATCTGGATACGCCGCTTGGAGCGTGATCGAGAAGGTCATCGAGCACGTTGACCTGGTCCTTTATGATATCAAGCAGATGGACTCGGAGAGGCACAAGGAGTACACGGGTGTGTCGAATGAGCTAATAATCGAGAACCTGAAGAAAATCGACACAAAAGACATACCCATCTGGGTCAGGATACCAACTATACCGGGACTCAACGATGATGAGGACAATTTCCGAAAGATCGGGGAACTCTTATCATTGCTCAAGCATCTGGAGCGGGTTGATATTCTCAGGTACCACAAGCTGGCTGAGTCCAAGTATGAGCACACGGGACAGGACTATAGGCTCAAGGGAATGAACACGCCTGAGAAGGACGAGGTAGAGCACCTCAAGGACATTCTCGAAGGGTATGGGTTGTCAAACGTCAGCATAAGCTAGGGTTAGCATTTGTCGCTGATGAGGGAAAAAGTCACTTACATATCGTTATTAATCAAGATGAAAGACAGGGATTCGGGTAAAATACCCAACGGTGAGCCGTGTATTTCCGGGATGGTAACGATATTTGACGTTTTTCTGTCACAGCTAACTTTAGTAAAATACCTACAGTTAAAACATAGCTTGTGACAGAGTGGTCGATTGTGAACGGTTTAGGCCCCAATAGGCCCATCCCGGATTTCGTGGATTCAAAAACTATCCACATCGCAAACCTGTTATTCACTCCAATCCATTCATTTTCTGATCGTTATGAAGGAAGGATTTCTGGAAAGTAAAGGGTACAAGATCCACCACTGCGGGTGGGGAGACAAAGGACCTAAGGTATTACTCATCCACAGCATGGGCATGGACGGCCACAGCATGGACAAGCTGGCCGAGAGCATCAAGGACAAGTACCATGTACTGAGCCTCACCATCTTGGACCATGGGGACAGCGACCCGCCTCGGGGATCAATCAGCCTCCCCGACCACGCCGAGGTCATGAGGGAGTGTTACATGCAGCTGGGTTTCGAGCCCAGTGTCCTCATCGGCCACAGCGTGGGCGGCATGATGGGCATGGTATTGACAGCTGATTACCCCGACGAGTTCAAGGGGATGATGCTTGTAGATATCGCGCCCTTCGAGTCAACGGGAAGGTCAAGCAGGCCAACTCCACCCGAATACTTCGAGTCACGGGTCGAGGCAAAGAAATGGCTTGCAGACAGATACCCCGGTTTCACCGAGTACTACGTCGAGAACAGGCTTGAACACGCGTTCAAACAGATGAACGGTAGGTACTACCTGAAGCCCAGAGGTGACAGGGTCAGGGGTGGGCTCGCTACGAACCTTTGGCCGTACCTTGAGCGCGTGAATTGCCCGGTCCAGTTACTGAAAGGTGTAACCAGTGATCTTGTGACACCAAAGACGCGTGCTCGAATCGAGAAGATGTCAGGTTTTGAGATCATCGATGTTGAGGGGACGGGGCATATGATTCCCCAGGATGTGCCCGAGAAATTCGAGGAACTCGTCAGAAAATTCCTGAAAAGCGTCTACTAGGTGTTCATTCCAACAAACCTTTTTTCAAGCCCGTTTTAACGTTAGACTCAGTAAAACATACCATAATAGGTCATAGTTAATGAGAAATATAATAGATTAAACAAAATAGAGAGGTTTAGGCTAGACCAGAGGACGCTGGAATGCACCGTAGCCGGGTTTTCCGATGACCTGGCCGTCCTCGTAGATCACCTGGCCCCTAACAAGGGTCATTATAGGCATTCCTTTACCCTTCATGTCCTCGTACGGGGTGATCTTTTGGATGGTCTGCAGGTTCTCGCCCTTGATGTGGAACGGCATGTCCATGTCGGCAATGACGATATCTGCGTCAGCGCCTAGCATGAGATCGCCCTTCTTCGGGTATAGCCCGTTCATCATGGCGGGGTTGGTGCTGAAGACCTCGACGAGTCTCTCAAGGCCAATCTTGTCGTTGTTGACCGCGTCAAGCATCAGCGGGAGGCTAGTCTCGATGACAACGCCGCCGCTTGGGGCGTCGTAGATGTTGTCAAAGCCCTTGTCTTTCTCCTCTTTGGTGTATGGAGCGTGGTCCGATGCTAGCACATCGATTGTTCCATCATTAAGTCCCTCCCACAGACGGAGCTGGTCGTCCTTGGATCTGAGAGGTGGGTCAACCTTGGCGTATGGGCCCCTCTCGTTCATCGCCTCCTTGGTGAAAACCAGGTAGTTGGTGCTGGTCTCGCCCGTCACTAGCTGGTCGATGCTCTGTGCCCACTCTAGTATGTCCACTGTTCCACCTGAGCTTATGTGGCAGATGTGAAGGTGGCAATCAGTCTGGGCCGAGAGAGTAATACACCTCATCACTGCCTCGATCTCGGCGATGTCCGGCCTGAAATCACAGTGGGCCATGGGGTCCGTTCTACCCGATGCCACCGCCTCCTCCATGAACTTGTCAACGAGGTCACCATTCTCGGCGTGGACTAGCAGCGGCCTGTCTAACTCAGCGAGCAGCTGCATATGCTTGTATAGAGTATAATCGCTTGCCGCCAGCTCCTTGAACCTGGCGATTAGGAAGCTCTTGAAGGCCGTTGCCCCCGCCTCTGCCAGCTCCTTGATGTTTTTTGGAGGAACCTCGCCCGCCCCACCTATGAAGCCAAAGTCAATTAGGCTCTTGCCGTCGGCTATAGCTTTCTTCTGGTTGAATGCCTCAAGGGTAACAGTGGCTGGTACAGTGTTTGGCATGTCGATGACGGTGGTAACTCCACCAGCAGCGGCTGCCCTTGTCCCTGACTCAAAGTCCTCCCTCTCTGGGAAACCTGGGTCCCTAAGATGGACGTGCATGTCTACCATGCCGGGGAGTACCACCTTGCCCATGGCGTCTATTACCCTGTCCGCCTTGGGCTCGCTTGATTTGAGAATACCTATAATCTTGCCGTCGTCGATCACAAGGGAGCCCTGTGTGATGCCCGATGGAAGAACCATTAACCCATTCTTTATGACGATATCAACTGTCAAAGTGTTGCACGGGAGAGTATGCGGTCTCGCGTGTTTAATTACTTTTCATCAAACTGATGAACTCTTGTCCGATGACTCATTAATTGATTTGAGTGGACAGCTAATATTGTATTTCGAACCTTTTTCTAATTATCACAAGGCGCTGGGAAAGTTTTATGTAACTTCCGATTCAATCCTTGGGCGTGAGAAAATGAGTCTAAATGACCTATCAGACGACTTCCCGATATGTAACACTCTCAATTACCTGAACGCGGCAAGCATTGGTCCAGTCCCCCAATCTGTCATCGATTTTTCAACAAGCTTCTCAGCGGAAATCGCCAGAGGGGGAACAAAGACCCTGAGTGAGGAGAAAGAGGACATGGTCTATGATGGGCTCAGAGACGAGGGTGGGAAACTTTTCGGCTGCTCACCCGAGGATGTGGCAGTATTCAACAGCGTATCGGAGGCGTTGAACTGCATCGCTTGGAGCCTTGAGCTGGATAAGGGAAAACTCATTTCAACAAATATTGAGTTTCCGTCGGTCACGTATCCGGCGCTGAGGATGGCCCAGAAGGAGAAAGGGATCACGACGAAGCTGGTCAGTGCCGTTGACTGGCATGTTCCAGTGGAGGACATCCTTGAAGAGATAGATGACACTACCAAAGCGGTGTTTATCACACATGTTGAGAACCTGACGGGTCAGGTACATGATATCAAGAGGATCTCAGAAAGGGCACACGAGGTCGGCGCAATGGTGATTGTAGACGGTATACAAGCCGCTGGGTACATACCCCTTGATGTCAAGAAGCTGCAGATTGACGCCTACATCACTGGCAGTTATAAATGGCTGTGTTCCCCGTTCGGGACGGGAATGGCGTACGTATCAAAAGAACTGTACGATAAGCTCACCCCGCTGTTTGTCGGGTGGCGTACCGCGGAGGAAATATGGGACTTTGATCCAAATGTCATCAATTACCCCTCCACAGCAAGAAAATTTGAGTATAGCACTAGCGCGTACGGCGTCAAGCTGGGGATGGTTGAGTCGATAAAATACCTGCGCAATATCGGGATCGACAAAATATACGAGCACGACATGAAGCTGGATGGGATTCTGAGGGAAGAACTGGGGCAAATCGAAGGTGTTGATATCATCACCATTGACGAGCACGGCCCCATAGTGACCTTCAAGATCGAAGGAAGGGACAGCAGAGAGATCAACAACAGATTGAGGAACTTGGAAAGGCCGGTTGAGCTCAGCGTCAGGTTGGGACTGATACGGGTCTCACCCCACCTCTATAACACCGTGGAGGACATCGCTCAACTCATAGACGGCATACGCCAGGTCGTGTAAAATCCCGGTTATTTAACCAAACGGGTTTTACGCCCGTTTTTCTGAGTTTAATAAGGTAATCCACATGCATGATTAGGTAGATGAAAAAACCCGTGGAGTGAAACTACCACGTGATTCTGTAGGGCATCTCGTTGAGGCAGGTGGCCCCGTTCTCTGTTATCAGGATGATGTCCTCGATGTGGCCGCGGTAATTTGTCTCAGGGTCACGCCGGTTGGGCTCGTAGGTTAGGGTCATGCCGGGCTTCAATGGCTGGTTGTCAGTTTCAATCGGCCCAAAGCTGGGAGAGTATGGCATGGTATAGTCATGCACGTCAAGCCCTATCTGGTGGCCGGTGCGAACAGTCTCCTTGAAGCCAAGCTCCCTGTTGAGCTCGTTGGCTATGTCCAGGACATCGTTGCCGGTCATACCGGGCTTGATCCTGTTGATTGCATCCACCTGGGCTGTCATGGCCCTCTCCATATAGTTCTCGGTTGATTTCTCCCAGGTCACGTGCCAGTTCCTGCCCATGTCGCTGCAATAGCCATTCCTCAGCCTGACCCCAACGTCTAGGCTCAAGGCGTCGCCGTGTTTAAGGTGCGGAGTGTTGTTCCCTTTGATGAACCCGATGCTGCTGTCAAAGCTGAACTCGTATGCCCCCAGCTCGATCATATTGGAGTCAAGCTCACGTTTCAGGTCCGAGACGCTCTTCCCTGGTGTCGTGTCCTCGATGAGTACGTGGAACGCTGTCTCTGTGATCTCGATGGCCTTGCAGATCTGTTCGATCTCGTACTCGTCCTTGATGGCCCTCAGCTTGAACACGTGGTCGCTGATGTCCGCCTCCGGCGCGGGGCTGATGCCCAGCTCGCCGGCTATCCTAAACCACATCTGGGCGGATACAGTTGACAGGTCGAAGCAAATCTTGTCCTTGGGGTATTTTTTCAACGCTTCAAGGGTGCCCTTGATGTGGTGGCCCTTCTCCTGCTTGACGGCGATTACCTCGTTGAACTCACCTGAGGATCGAACCCTCTCCGCCCCCCAGTGGGGCATCACCAGGGTGGAATCTCTGTTCGCGTCCAGGACCAGGGTCTGGTGCTCGTCCCCCAGGGCTCCGGGCATCGCGTAGATGGTGTTGCTGGGGTTCTGCCTGATTACCTCGTTGAAGAAGACCACGGCTTCGTATCCCCTTGCCTGGACTTCCTCCAGGATCGCGTTTCGTCTCTGTTGGAGTGACTGCTTCGCGTTCATAAATATCATTCAAATATATCATTGAGCGAATTTGACGTTTACCTTCTATGCACGCATTTTTAATCGCGGGATACGATATTTCAAAACGTGAGCAGGAGACAGAGGACTAGGAGGAGGCGAAGGCGACTCTCTCCCATGGTAACAGGCATAGTGATAGTTGTAATGCTTGTTATTTTTTGGAACTTGCTGGCGACATACGAAGGCGGCGAGTTCATTGATTTCAACGAGACGGATGAGAACATGACATCGGTGGTTGAGGTCATCTTTGAGACCACGCTGTGGATTGACAAGGGAAAATATGAGATGTTCATGTTCGAAGTTCGACGCGGTGATAACTTGAACATCACGGTGAGTGTCCTTGATGGAGGAGGTCCCATTGATTACTTTGTGATGGAGGAGAGGAAGAAGCTGCAGTTCGACGGGTGGCTCAACGGGACAGAGGTTAAGTTCTACGCCTACGACAACGCAAAGGCTCTGAACATTACCTACTCGAATATACTTTTCACGATCCCCAGGACCGACCGTTGGTACCTTATTCTCAACAACTACGGGCACATGCTTGAAGGGGCGTACCCCATGGATGAGGTCCATCTGTACGTCAAGGTCGAGAACGTCGGGTTCACCGTGGAGCAGAGCTTCGGCTAACGTTTTAATAACCAGATATCAACTTTGAAGCCATGTTCGGGCTTAACGGCTCAATCCTTATCATCCACCACTGGGACACAGATGGCCTCTGTTCCGCCGCCCTGATCCTTGAGCAACTGGGTGAAAGGAAGGTCGAGACGTGGACACCGCCTCTTGGCACTTTCTACCTGACGGAGGACCACATTGAGTATGCTAGGGGCTTTGACAACATCATCATATGCGATATGGCGTTGCCTGCTGGTAACGTCAAAGCGATAGCCGAGCATGCAAAAGTCATCATGTTCGATCACCACCACCAGGACCCTATCGAGGGTATAACCCACATCAATCCGGTGGCACACGGCGCGTCAGAAAGCGATTACCCGTCAAACACGTGGGTAATCAAGGAACATCTTGGACTACCAATGAGACTGCATGTCCTCATGGGATTCATAGGAGACAAGGAGCAGAAGATCAAGGACAACCCTCCGTTTTGGGGTATCGTGCAAGAGTACATGACTGAGAACGGCGTCTCGTTCGACGAGCTACTTGAGCTGGTCTATCGCATCGACTCCAACTACAAGGTTGGAGACAGGGACTCGGTTGCAGAGTCACCTCACTTACTCAGACAGTACAGGACAAGGGAGGATATCCTCGGAAACGAGAAGTGGAGGTCAAACCTCGTTAATCTGGATGAAAAGATTGACAGGGTTCTTGCAGAGCCCCCCGAGGAGGTCGGGGGCGTCCAATTGAAGTGGCTTGACACCCCCTTCGCCATCATCTCTCAGGTGACAAGAAGGCTCGCATGGGGGACTGGCATGGACACAGTCGTGGTAAACACCGGTTTCTTTGATGATCTGGACCAGATGTATAGCAGGAGTGGTACTGTTGACTACCGCGGCCTGATAACCCGTGCCAAGGAACTGGGGTTCAACGCTGGCGGCAAGAAGGACGTAATAGGGGCAATAATCCCAAAACCCGAGACAGAGAAATTCTTGAAAGAGACGATAGATTATATAAAAAAGAATAGGTGAGGGCTAGACCCTCTTCACGATTCTACCGGGTGTAGCGCCCGTGTGCGTGCCTTTCTCAACTACGACCACGCCGTTCACGAAGACATACTCGATTCCATTGGGGTGCTGGCTTGGCTCGACAGGTGTACCAACCACCTCAAGCTTGTCGTAGTCGAACACCGTGATGTCGGCATAGCTGCCCGGCGTGATTGTGCCCAATCCCTCCAGGTTGTGGTGCTCGGCCGCGGCGGTGCTGATCTTATAGATGGCCTCCTCCAGGGTGAAGATCTTACTATCCTTGACCATCTGGTTGATAAAGCCGGGGAAGGCGCCGAATGCGTTTCTTCCTGGCCTCCTGTATGGTGGCCTCTCCATCTTGTAGTCAGCGTCGAAGACGGCCTGGTCCAGGCTCAGACTACCAGCCTTGTGCTGGAACATGAGCGCCCTATATGGCTTCCACGGGAAGTTACCGGTGTCCGCTGTCCCCGCGGCATAGCCCATGGCGTCAGGGTCCTCGCAGATGAGGTCGAACCATGTGTGAATCTTGTCCGAGTCCCTTTCTGCAGCAATCATTGCCAGGTTCTTGCCTACTAGACTTGAGTCCTTGTGGCCGCTGATCCAGATGTTCTCGGCCCACTGGGGGTTCGTGTTGGGGTTGTAGGCCAGTCTGATGTACCACTTGCCGTTCTTGAGTGCGTCAATGATCTCCTCGCGGTAATCCGCCACCTTGAGCCACTCCGCGAACTTTTCCCTGCTGCCGCACTCTTTGAGCCACGGGTTAAGGATGCTGCTGAGGTAGGGCATGACGTCGAAGCCTGCTCTTAGGAACCATGGCATGCTGTCAAAGGTGAGTACCATGCCCTCGGCGATGGCCTCATCGAAGTACTTGAGGGTTGCACGTATGTTGTGCTCCTCCAAGTAGTCGTTGCCCTCGGGGGTGAGTCTCCAGCCGGGTGTCAGGTGCGCGATGTTTGTCGGAACTCCCGTTACTCTGCATGTGTTGATGGACTCTAACAGCCCGTCAACCTTATTGCTCCTCGT
>Ga0209249_1000676_pt1 | contig 39346 bp, 34 predicted proteins | sample SaaInlV_200m_DNA_4_FD_184653 | JGI IMG/M metagenome (GOLD analysis project Ga0209249, IMG submission 184653) | Marine microbial communities from expanding oxygen minimum zones in the Saanich Inlet - SI037_S3LV_200m_DNA (SPAdes) (version 2) | ecosystem: Environmental > Aquatic > Marine >...
ATTTTTCCTTTTTAGAGTTGCTAAAATTTATGCTTAAAAACAAAACCAACCCGAATTATGAAGTGAGCCGTTATTCCAATATAATATTTATCAAGTTTACCAGAATACAAAATATAGCAGTAATACATGGCACAAAAATAACAAAAGCCACTCGTTTTAACGAGTGGCTTTTGTGGGAACTACTGGATTCGAACCAGTGACCCCTTGGGTGTAAACCAAGTGCTCTAAACCAACTGAGCTAAGCTCCCATATTTTGCTCTCTAAACCAGTGACCCTCCCGATGTAATCGGGATGCTCTAAACCAACTGAGCTAAGCTCCCAAAATATATTGCTTTTCCTAAACGTACTTCCTTTGTTAAAAAGCGATGCAAATATAAAACCTATTTTCAGTTCTGCAAAAAAATTGCTGAAAAATACTTACAATATTTCCGCAACCACAAAAGTACTTCCTCCAACAACAATTAAATCATTTTTCTGAGAGTTATTTTTTGCAGCCATAAACGCCTCCGACACAACAGGATAGCTATTTCCTTTTAATCCAAACCGTGCAGCTTTTTCAGCTAAAATTTTATCATCTAATGCACGTGGAAGATTAGCTTTTGTAAAATAATAAGTTGCATTTTGGGGCAATAGTCCTAATATTTTTTCTGATTCTTTGTCGCTAACAAGACCAAAAACAAAATGTAAATTTTTAAAGGGAGTTTGTTCTATTTGGGCAACAACTTCAATTATTCCTTCCTGATTATGACCAGTATCGCAAACAATGAGAGGATTATTGCCAATTACTTGCCAGCGTCCTTTTAATCCTGTTGACTTCGAAATGTTTGCCAGCCCATTATAAATATCGTTTTCAGAAATTTGCCAGCCCATTTCCTGCATTAATTCAAATACCTTAAGTACAGCGGATAAATTCTTTCTCTGGTAAAATCCTTGTAAATCAAGCTTAAGTTGAGGGAATATTTTTTTTCCTCTCTTTTCTATCGCCACCACTTGTTTTCCATCCAAATCAACCAGGGAATAAACGACTGATATTTCCTGATCGGCAAAATAAACTAACGATCCAGCTTTTTTTGCAGCATTCAAAAAAACGTGTTTGGTTTCAACCTGTGTGGTACCGATAACTACTGGAACTTCCGGTTTTATAATTCCTGCTTTTTCAATTGCAATCTTTTTTAATGTATTTCCGAGCAAATCTGTATGATCAAAACCAATATTAGTAATAACACTAATTTCCGGCGAAATAATATTTGTCGAATCCAGCCTTCCACCCAAACCAACTTCAACAATTGCAATATCCACTTTTTGTTTCGAAAAATAATCGAATGCCAGCGCTACTGTCAATTCAAAAAAAGAAGGTTCGATATTCCATATTTTATTCATTGTTTTATACCGGCTGACCCAATCCACAACTTCATCCATTGGAATCATTTTACCATTCACACGGATTCTTTCCCTAAAATCTTTTAAATGCGGCGAAGTATATAAACCGGTTTTATAGCCTGCTTTTTGAAGAACTGCGGCCAGCATGTGCGATACCGATCCCTTCCCGTTGGTACCAGCTACATGTATCGATTTGAAATTTTTGTGTGGATTAGAATAGAAACCATCCAACTTAATTATATTTTCAAGACTGTTTTTATAAGCAGCCGGCCCGGTGCGGTGAAACATTGGCAGCTTATTAAATAAATAATCTATTGTTTCTTTATAATTCAATGCAAAAAAGTTTATTAACCGTTGCAAGTTTATTAAAATTATAAAAAGGTGTAATAAAATATTACTAATTTTTCTACATTTAAAAAATTCATATTCTAAAATATGCCAAATACTAATAATAAAAGTAAAATCTTCATTCTGGATACGAATGTAATTTTACACGATCACACCTGTATTTACCAGTTCCAGGACAACGATGTAATTCTGCCGATAACCGTTCTTGAGGAGCTGGATAAATTTAAACGTGGAAATGGGTTAATCAACTTTCAGGCTCGCGAATTTGTTCGGGTTCTCGACGATATTGTTGGTGACGAGTTGTTTAATGGTGGAAAATCGTTAGGTAAAGGAAAGGGGAAACTTCGTATTGAAACCGGCAAACCCTTTTCAAATGCTATAAAAGCATCATTTAGAGAGGATATTCCAGACCATCGGATTTTGGCAATTACCGATCATACTGTTAAAGCTTACCCAAAACGAAAAACCATTTTAGTTAGCAAGGATATCAACTTGCGAATGAAAGCAAAATCACTGGGAATTCAGGCCGAAGATTACAAAACCGACCAAGTTACCGATCAAAATGTTTTGGATAAAACCATAACTACCTTTGAAAATTTCGAAGATCGGCTAATCGAAAAATTGTACGACCAGGGTTCGTTTGAAGAAGAAGAAATGGGCAAAGGATTTAATGCAGATGCAAATGAATGTTTCATCCTTAAGGGGATAAATTCAAGTGTCTTGGCGCGTTACGATATGAAATCAAAACGTATTTTCAGGGTTGAAAAAAAATCGGCTTATGGAATTAAACCCCGAAATGCAGAACAAACTTTTAGCATTGATATGCTGATGGACCCCGAAATAAAATTAATTGCCCTAACCGGAAAAGCAGGTACCGGAAAAACATTACTGGCTTTGGCAGCTGCAATTGAGATGCACAAAACCTTCGATCAAATTTTACTTGCCCGGCCTATTGTTGCACTTAGTAACCGTGATCTGGGTTTTCTACCAGGCGATGCGTCCGAAAAAATAAATCCTTACATGCAACCACTTTTCGATAATCTTTGTGTAATAAAACACGTGTTTAACCCACGTAGCCAGGAATATTTGAAAATAGAAGAATTACAAAAGGAAGATAAACTGGTAATCACACCATTGGCATTTATTCGCGGACGAAGTTTATCGAATGCTTTTTTTATTATCGATGAAGCACAAAACCTGACCCCCCACGAAATTAAAACTATTATTACACGGGCAGGGGAAGGTACTAAAATGATATTTACAGGCGATTTGCAGCAAATAGATTCACCTTATTTAGACATGAAATCGAATGGTCTGGCGTACATGACCGACCGGCTGCGCAACCAGGATATTTTTGCACACATAAATCTTGTAAAAGGCGAAAGAAGTTATTTGGCAGAACTGGCAAGCAACCTACTTTAACCGATTTCCAATAATCGACTTTTTTCTATCTTTGCAGCCTATTTAGAATGATTCAAAATGGATTACAAAGGGAAAAAAGCTGCTTTTTATACACTTGGGTGCAAACTCAATTTTTCTGAAACCTCAACAATCGCTGCATCTTTTAAGAAAGTTGGTTTTGAACCTATTGATTTTAAAGAGAAGGCTGATGTTTATGTAATTAATACCTGTTCGGTAACTAACCAGGGCGACAAAGCCAGCCGCAACATAATTCGGCAGGCGGTGAAGAAAAACCCTGAAGCCATGGTAATTGTTGTGGGGTGTTATTCGCAATTGAAACCCGAAGAAGTGGGTCATATTGAAGGTGTTGATTTAGTTTTGGGGACTCAAGAGAAATTTCACATTCCTGCATTTCTTGGTAATTTAGAAAAAAGGGAAACTACCGAAATAAAAACTACCCGACTGGCCAATATCAAAAACTATCACAAAGCATTTTCGTGGGGCGACCGCACCCGGAGCTTTCTTAAAATCCAGGATGGTTGCGACTATTATTGTTCGTTTTGCACCATCCCTTTTGCACGTGGAAAAAGCAGAAATGACAATATTCAAAACACCGTTGCCGAAGCAAAAAAAGCTATTGAAAAAGGATTTAAAGAAATAATTTTAACCGGTGTAAATATCGGGGATTTTGGAAAATCCACCGGGGAAAACTTCCTGAATTTATTGAAAGCTCTTGAAAAAGTTGAAGGACTGAAAAGATTGCGTCTCGGATCAATCGAGCCCAACCTTTTAAAAAACGATATAATTAAATTGGTTTCAAAATCGAAAGTAATAATGCCGCACTTTCATCTTCCTTTACAATCTGGTTCCGATGAAGTTTTGTCGTTAATGAAACGAAAATATTCTACTGGATTATTTTCACAAAGAATAAAACGAATCCGCGAAATTGTCCCGAACGCTTTTATCGGTGTCGATATTATTGCAGGGACAAATGGTGAAACAGAAGAACTTTTTCAGGAATCGTACGATTTTATAAACAGTCTGGAAATATCACAATTACACGCTTTTACTTATTCCGAAAGAAGTGGTACTCAGGCACTTAAAATTCCATGGAAGGTAGAAGTAAAAGATCGTAAACGCCGGACACAAATGTACATCAATCTTTCAGAAAAAAAACTCAGGGCCTTCTACGAAAATCATTTAGGGACTTCTCAAATCGCACTTTTTGAAGCACAGAAAAACAAAGAAAAAATGGTTGGTTTTACTGGAAATTATATAAAAGTTGAAGTCCCCTACCAGGAAAACCTTGTGAATAAATTGGGGTCAGTAAAATTAAACTCAATTTTACCCAATGGAAATGTTGCGGTAGAAATAGAATAAAGGATTGGCAAGATAAAAGACAAATAGAATTTAGACACAAGATTTCACTCGGCTCAATAAATTTCAAAATATAATTCTTATTAATTTGGAATAGTAAATCATAATCTCACACCAAACGATGCAATACTTTTGAAAACAGTAAATCTTTTCCTCAAGCTTCCAGAACCATGCAATGGTAACCCTCCTTTTAAACATTTTTAATATACTATGAAACGTTAAATTTTAGCATCCATACAACGCGCTGAACTTCAACACACTACTCCACCCATAAAAAAATCATATCTGTTCTCACATGGCAAAATAAATTTTGATTTTACAAAAACATGTTTTAACTTAGTTTTAAAATACCAGAACAATCCCTGCTCTTCGTACCCCGAATTACAGGAACAACAAGCAATATAATGGTTCTATTAACTCTTAATTGTAAAAATAAATTCATTGGGTAAGCCTCTCCGGGAGCTGGCTCACGTCTTACTTTGCTCCCGGCCCGGAGAGGCAGGCAGTTTTAGTAAACCGCCCACACAAAACTACCATTCGGGACGCACTTTTGCAAACCGTATTTAGTATTACCGGCCGGTTACAAAAGTTGGGGCATTTGTCCGGTGCTTAACACTTTAAATTTTAATGTTATGAAAAAATTGAGTTTTGAACAAATGGAAAAAGTTCAAGGTGGTAAAATTAGTCTTGGGTGTGGTCTTGCCATAGGTTTATATGCTGCAGCATGGGGTTCAGCGATCTTATTTACTGGTGGAGCTGCCGCAGCTGGGTTAGCCATATTTGGTTTATATGGAGGAGCATTGAGCCTAATTGCTTGTGCTACAACATGAAATTAAAAAAAATGAGAACAATATTTTTTATTTTGAGTATTTTTATTTTGATAATTTCAATTTTATATGTGATAATTAAAAGAATATCAATTTGTCAAAATTTTGCAATTTATATTGTAATAATATCTTCTTTAGCTCTTGTTGCATCATATCTGCTTAGAAAGAAACGTTAATGAATATTTTAGATTTTATTTTATTGATTAGTGTAGGAATCTTTCTTGCACTAATTTCTTTTATATAAATTAATCTACATGGTATTATTAATTTTTTATTGTTCAACAAATTATGAAATACATTAAAAAGAATTTACTCGCTTTATTATTGATAATTGGGTTATTTTCAGGATTTTATTCAATTTACTACAGAATGCATTTTGGTGAAACAACACCATTATGTATTACAATTTTGATTTTTTCGCTAATTATTTATGGAATTTTTTACGACAAATGGAAAAGAAAGAAAACTAGTTAATAGAATGACTAACTCTTTAAAAATCAAAAACTATAAAATCTATTTTACACTGCTATTTTTTACTGTGATACTTGTTTTTGCAATACAATATATTTTTTTAAACAACGATAATATATTTTACCAAACATATAACGAGCAGCTTTCACTAACCCGCATCGACCAAATGCTCGAACTATCAAAAAAGTGGCAATGGTTTGGATATGCAATAATCCCTGTGGTTATTTTATTACGTGTTTTTTACACCACAATATTCCTCTACATCGGCGTATTTTTCACCGAACTAAAAATAGATTTTGGTAAACTGTTTAAAGTTGCCCTGCTTGCCGATTTTGTTTTTGTTTTAGCGGCACTCGCCAAACTTGTAATCCTTATCTTTTTTAAAGAGGTTTCCACATTGGAAGATTTACAGTTTCAGCCACTTTCGGTAATGGAGTTGTTGAACAGTAGCACGGTTGACATTCTGTTTGTTTATCCGTTAAGTTTGCTTAATGTTTTTGAGCTGGGGTACTTTATTGTAATGGGGTGGTTGCTTGTTTCGGTTTTAAACGAGGCAAACCCTGAGCAACCCATTAAGTTTGGCAGGTCGTTACAAATTGCGGCAACATCGTATGGCAGTGGGCTTCTTTTATGGGTGCTGTTTGTAATGTTCTTAACCCTTAACATGAGCTAAAATGCGCAAAATTCTCAAACTTGTTATTGTAGTGCTACTGTTGTTAATAGTTGGCTATTTAATTTACAATGTTACTGCCGGATATAAAAACAGCATAATTGCGGAGCAAAAAGCACAAACGTTACCCAACGTTCAGTTTATTTCGTTGGAAGGCGCTTCTGTTAATCTACAAAGCTACGATAAAAACATTCCGCTGGTTATCATCTATTTTCACCCCGGGTGCGAGCACTGCCGGTACGAAGCAAATGAGGTTGGACAAAATGCGGCAGCTTTTAAAAATTGCCAGTTGGTAATGGTAACTGCCGACGATTCGTTGCAGCGCGTTAAACAATTTTGCAACACTTACCATTTGTGGGAAGTTGATAATATTGAAGTTTTATTAGACAAAAACAACCTCTTCAAAAAAAACTTTGGCAAAGCAATTATCCCTTCGGTGTATATTTACAACAGAGAGCGCAAACTAAAAAAGAAATTTTTGGGTGAAACAAAACCAGAAGCTATTATTGAGGAGATACAAGATTATTAGATTTCTATACACAAGATTTTTTGACAACATTTAGTTTTTTTAAATAAACCTTAAACAAATTTATTATGACAAAATTATTTTTTTACCTCGGAGTATTGTTGGCAAGTTTAATCAGTTTAACTGCTAACGGGCAAACCGACGATTTTGAAAAAGACATCGAAAAACTTTTATCAATTAACGGCAGTTCGGCTGCTTACGACATGGCATTTGACCAGATGGTTGCCCAATTTAAAATGATGAAACCCGATGCACCCGACTCCATTTGGAAACAGGTACGCACCGAAGTGTTCGACAAAGAAATTGTTGTACTTAACAAACAGTTAATCCCGATTTACAAAAATCACCTCACCCACAACGATGTTAAAGGATTGATAAAATTTTATGAATCGCCATTGGGTAAAAAACTAACCGTTGCCATAAGTGCAATAACAAAAGAATCGATGCAAATAGCGCAAACCTGGGGCATGGGATTGGGGCAAAAATTAACCGGCTTTTTAACTGAAAAAGGGTATTGAGCTAAATAAAGATGAGAGGAGAAAACCATATAAACCATAAAACAATGAGCATTGCATTTCAGTTTTGGTAGCCCCTCTCGGGGGCAAAGATACAAACTACAAACTCTTTTTTGAGAGAAGAAATTTTTGTTAAAATTATTTAAATCAAAATAGTATGAGAGAATTAAATTTTGAACAAATGGAAGAAGTGCAAGGAGGAGGAATTTTTGGAAGAAACGATGGTGTTCTTCAATGTGCTGCTTCATTAGCAGTCTTTTCGTGGGTAGTAGTTGCAGCAACTGTCGCAACGGCAGGAGTTGGTGGTGTTATTGTATCAGGAGGATTAATGCTTTGGTGCATGGGATCCTTAGTTTATGATTAAATAGTTAATTAATCCCCTTGCATATTTTTGCAAGGGGATATAAAAAGTTTAAAAATGAAAAAAAAATATATCTTACTTATCTCGTTGTTACTTATAGCAATAACTCAAATAGTTTACTTTTTTATTATTCAACCAGATAATATTGTACCTACAATTTCTCTATTTCTAATCTGTATCGTGGTATCCATAGATATTCTTATTAGAGTAAAGAAAAAATGATTAGTTATAAGTCGCGGTGTGAGTTGTACATCGATACCTTTATAAAATAATAAAACGAGTGCAGTTAATTAAATTACTCACGCTGTGACTATTAAAATAATCCAAAAGAATATGCAAAGGAAATCCACTATCAACCACATAAAAAAAACTTTTGTAAAGCAGCACAGTCAATTTTATTGTGGATTGGCTTGTCTGGCATCGGTGGTAAAATATTACAGTGGCGAAACTACACAGGATAAATTGCGCGAAACAAGCGGAACCACTTTAAACGGGACAAGTTTGTTGGGATTATACCAGGCTGCAAAAAAATTAAACTTCGAAGTTGCCGGGTACGAAGCCGAAATTGATACCCTGAAAGAGTTAGATGCACCGGTTATCTTACATTTTATTAAATACAAAAGGCTGGAACATTTTGTAGTTTATTACGGATTCGAAAACGGAAAATTTACCATTGGCGACCCCGGCTCCGGAATTACAGAATATACAGAAAAAGAGTTAGAGGCAGTTTGGAAAAGTAAAGCCCTGTTAAAACTCACGCCCAATCAAAATTTTGTTACTCGTAAAAACAAATCACAAAGTAAACGCAAATGGTTTTTACAACTTATTATTGACGACTATCCTATATTGGGAATCGCTGCATTTCTCGGAATTGTTATTTCTATTTTAGGATTGGCAACAGCTATTTTTTCGCAAAAACTAATCGACAAAATTTTACCCGAAAAAGATATCCGCACGTTAATTTTAGGTGTTATTATTTTTGGATTAATTTTATTGGCAAAAGCGTTAATTAGTTATGTCCGGGGAATTTTTCTTGTTCGCCAAAGTAAAGAAATGAACATACGCCTGATTTCCAGCTTCTTCGGCAAATTACTTTATCTGCCCAAACCTTTCTTCGACAGTACATCTACCGGCGATATGGTTGCCCGAATGAACGACGCACAACGCATTCAACGTGTGGTTGTAAACATGAGCAGCCAAATTATTATCGATATACTAATTGCATTTACCTCTGCCGGATACATTTTTTTCTACTCGTTTTCTACTGCAATGTTAAGTTTACTTTCAATCCCATTGTTTGGGTTGTTGGCTTGGCGATACAACGGCAAAATAATTATAGCCCAACGTGAAACAATGCAAACATACGCCGCCACCGAAAGTAAATACATCGATACATTAAACGGAATAAAAACCATAAAAACGTTTAATCGCGAAAACCTGTTTTCGAAAGTAATAAACTCAGTTTACGGTTTTTTTATGCAAAAAATGTACGATTTAGGACTTCTTGGAATACAACTTAATTTGTGGATTACCATTGGCAGTTCTTTACTGATTACCGGAATTATTTCGTGGAGTGCCTACCTTGTTTTAAAAGAGCAATTGCTACTTGGGCAGATGATGGCAATTATTACGCTTGTTGGAAGCTTGGCTACATCGGTGATAAATATTGCTATGGCAAATATACAGTTGCAGGAAGCACGGATTGCTTTCGACAGAATGTACGAGTTTGCATCGGCTGAGCCGGAATTTATAATCGAAAATAGTGACAGAGATTCAGACAATATTCAAATTGAAAAAATTCAAATTGGAAATCTTAATTTCCGTTTCCCGGGTAAAAGTTTGCTTCTGAAAGATATTAACTTTTCGATAACAAAAGGGGAGATTGTAACATTTTTTGGAGAGATTGGCTGTGGAAAAAGTACCTTATTGAGTGTTTTACAACGGTTTCACTCTTTCGAATCAGGCACGATAAAAGTAAATGGAGAAAACTGGAACAGCATTCCAACCATGGATTGGCGCAATCAGGTAGCTTTAGTTTCACAACACGTTCAACTTTTTAACGGAACTGTTTTAGAAAATATTTCTCTCGATGAACAACCGGATGTGGAAAAGTTGGTTCAGTTTTGTCAGAAATATGGATTTCATAATTTCATTATGGAGTTTCAACAGAATTACTCAACCATAATAAACGAAAACAGCACGAATCTTTCGGGAGGGCAACAACAATTAATTGCACTTGCCCGTGCACTTTACAGTCAACCGCAACTTTTATTGTTAGACGAAGCCACTGCAGCAATGGGACGTCGCTCGGAACATTTTGTTATCGATTTATTAAATCAACTAAAAAAAGAGATGACGATTATTTTTGTTACACACCGCCCTCAACTTGCCCGCCACACCGACAAAATATACATTATAGAAAATAAAACTATCTCGGTTTCGGGCAGCCACAATGAAGTGTTGAAAACAAATCAGTTTTACCGGAGGGCTTTTGAGGAATTGATTATTTCAAGCTGAAAATTCCAATTATATCACCGACCTTGAAAATCGGGTGAATGAATTGGATTTTAAAATTTAATCTTTATTCTAACCAACAGAAATAATGCCTTTGATTTTTAGGCTCAATATTTTATTTACTTTTACCTCAAACTTTCAATAATGGATTACAAAAAACTTTGTGCCCAGGTACAGGAAATTGCACGCGAGACTGGCAATTTTATTCAAAAAGAGGGTAAAAAAATTTCGTCGTCAGATGTTGAGATTAAAAGTGTTGCCAGCCTGGTTACTTATGTTGACAAAACTGCCGAAGTTTACATTGTTTCTGCCCTCAAAAAATTAATTCCCGGTTCAGGTTTTGTAGCAGAGGAAGGAACTGCTTCCCGTAAAAATGAAAGATTTGTTTGGTTTGTCGATCCTCTTGACGGAACCACTAATTTTATCCATGGAATAAGCCCTCACTCGGTTAGCATTGCTTTAATGGAAGCTGATGAACTGGTACTTGGAGTTGTTTACGAAGTTGGTTTAAAAGAAATGTTTTATGCCTGGAAAAATAGCCCGGCTTATTTAAACGGGACAAAAATAAAAGTGGCAACAGCAAGCACTTCGGAGGACACACTTATTGCAACCGGGTTTCCGTACTACGATTTCGAAAAAACAGAAAAATATATAAAAGCACTCCGCGAATTTATGAAATCAACACGTGGAATCAGGCGGCTGGGATCTGCTGCAGTTGACTTATCGTACGTAGCTGCCGGACGGTTCGATGGTTTTTACGAACATGCACTTCATGCCTGGGATGTGGCTGCCGGGGTTTTCATTTTAAAACAAGCCGGTGGTAAAATTTCCGACTTTAATGGTAGAGAAAACTGGCTTTTTGGAGGTGAAATTATTGCAGCCAGTAACAATTATTTCGACGAATTTTATAAAATAATCAATAAACATTTGGGTGACAAATAATACCAATTGTACTTTGAAATGCCGCATGGCAATTTCGAAGTTTATAATGGTTAATGCCGATACTACAACAAAGGAGTATGCTGAGTAAAACGAAAGTATGCGACATTTAGTTGTTAAATCGGTATAGCTACTTATTTAGGAATATTCTAATCCATAATTCCATGTTGTTTAGTGTACTAAAATGAAATTAAAAGCGATTAAGCAAAACACTTCGATATATCACCGGCTAGAAATTAGTCTAAACTGAGCAGAAGACTAAAATCCTAAACAAAACCATATTGACAGATAAGACTTAAAAATTTCTTAGAGAATCTCTTTATCATTATAATTTGGTAAATTGAGCTTCTTTCTAAAAAGTTACTGCGATGAGAATAATTTTAACAGTTCTTTTTCTTATAATAAACTTTGGGGAATGGCAAAGTGAGAAAGTAAAAATCCTAATAATTGGAGACTCAATTTCAATTGCTTACACACCTTTTGTGCAGGAGGCATTGTCGGATAATGCGATTGTGGTACACAGTCCGGGGAATGCTCAACATTCAGGAATCGGCCTTGCAAAACTAGACGAATGGATAGGAGAAGAACAGTGGGATATTATTCAGTTTAATTGGGGTTTGTGGGATATTTGTTACCGTCATCCCGATTCTGAAATACAGGGGAATCGCGATAAAATTAATGGCACCCAAACCTTTTCGTTAAAAGAATACAGGGCGAATTTATCAGAACTTGTAAAACGCCTTAAAAAGACCAATGCAAAACTCATATTTATAACTACATCGTATGTTCCCGAAGGGGAGGCCGGACGTTTTTCCGGTGATGAAATTAAATTTAACAAAGTAGCCAAAAAAGTAATGTGGGGAAACGATATTTTAGTGAACGATATACACAGGGCTTCAAAAAATATCCATTTAAAACATGCAAAGGCACCTGATGATGTTCATTACACAAAAGAAGGCTCCCAAATGCTGGCTGTTGAAATTGTTAATTTTCTTAAAAAAGAAATTTAAAAGTAATATTGTGAAAACTATTTGTCTATTAATTGTATCATTTTTTTTCTGTGGAATAATAAGTAGTGCTCAACAGAAAATGGTAAAAGAACAAACTGTTCGTGTATTAACTTTTAATATTTTACATGGAGCAACTACAAAAGGGGATTTTAATTTAGATGCAATTGCCTCAGTGATTTTAAAAACTAATCCCGATTTGGTGGCATTGCAAGAAGTTGATTTTAAAACAAATCGGGCAAAAAAGTACGATTTAGCAACGGAACTTGGCTGGCGGACAAAAATGGCTTCCTTATTTGGCAAAGCGATGAATTATGATGGTGGTGCTTATGGAGAAGGCGTGCTTACCAAAATGCCCATTATTGCCAGTCGCAATGTACCACTGCCACACTCTCCGGGCAACGAACCGAGGGCTGCACTTGAAGTTACAGTGGAATTAGATTGGGGTGATACAATTTGTTTTATTGGCACTCATTTGGAACACCAACGCAATAGTCCCGATCGTGTTGACCAGACAAAAGAAATCAACCGGGTATTTCTTTCCAATAAATTCCCTACAATTTTAGCAGGCGATTTAAACGATATCCCGGAAAGTGAAGCCATTTCAATCCTAAAAAAATATTGGATCGATACTTTTGGTGAAAACCCGAAACCAACATTTTCGTCTGCAGATCCACGACGAAAAATCGATTATATTTTTTACAGGCCAGTAAACCAATGGGAAGTTATTGAAAACAAAATAATTTGCGATACTATTGCGTCCGATCACTGTGCGGTGCTTTCGGTCTTAAAATTTGTGAAATAATATTTACCGTTTTTATTTATCTTTTACAAGCCTGACTGAGAAACCAAAATCCAACTCACCATCGATTCTAAAAACTTTTGGGGAAGCCGAAGATAAACCCCTAAAATAGCCATAAGTTCCGTTTGGAGTAACATTGGGGGTTGATGTCCACCAGGCTCCGCCAACTCCAATTCCAATTGGGAAAGGTGTACCTCCAAAATCCAAAGTTCCACGAACGCCGGCCGGCAATGCCCCAAAACAAACTTCATCGGTTCCCGGGAAAAGTGAATCTTCCCATTCTCTGCAATATTTTAATTTGGTTCCCTGGTCGGTTCCCCTTAAACCCAAATTATCAATTTCGTTTTGAGACATACCCAATTCACTTTCCATCTTTTTCCATTCTTCGTCGGTAGGCAAACGCCAGCCATTCCCGATACTTTCGGCTGCTGATTTAGCTGCTTCCCAATTATAAAGCACACCAAATTTTTTAAAATTCTCAGTAGTTTTTGCTTCGGCTACAATATTCCCATCATAATTATACACGTAATAACGCGGATCGATCCTCGAACTATCCTGAAAATGATTTACTGAAGGTAAAAATGCTAAGTTTTCGGCTAACCAGATTTGGTCTCCAATTTCAATGGTTTTGTAAACCTTGCCATCGCGTGGGTCGGAATATGTTTCATACTTACAATCGTTACATTCGGTAATAAATGAAACTATATTAGCAGATGAAGTCCCTTCGCTGTTTGTGGCAAATGCAACAACAAAATACTCAGTTCCCGGGTCGAGGTTTGTAAGATTCAATTTTAAGGTGTCAAAACCATTCATCACAATTTCCGGAATGGTGTTTAATAAATTTTCAGAATCTGTTGAAAGATAAAATCCGCTTTCGGTAATTTCCGCACCACCATCATCCAGAATCTGCCCTGATAATGTAGCATTTGTTGCTGTAATATTTTTTACCGCATAAGTTTCAACTTGTGCAATCCCCGACAAAGTGGTGAATTCAATTTCTTCACCATAACCAACGCCTTCACTATTAATTGCATAAGCTTTTACATAATAAGTTTGACCAGGATTTAAACCACTTACGAGTTTTAAGAATTCGCCTAAACCTGCACCGGCTATAATTTTAGTTTTGCTTGTGTCTATTCCAGTTTGCATCTCATAGTAAAATCCCCGTTCGGTAATTTCTTCGCCGCCATCGTCAACTACAAATCCATGAAATGATGCTGAAGTATTGTCGATATCGGTAATGTCGTTTGTTATTACAATTGGTAATTCGCTTGGGAAATTAAATAACAAACTATTTACATAGTTGCTTTTATTTTTATCGGCCACGGCAACAATCCGGTAAAAAAATGCAGAACCAGGTTGATAAATTGTATCTGTAAATTCTCTTTTTTCTTTTTCAACTAATTTTGTTGAAATGTTGTTCCAGTTAATACTATCTGTACTTCGTTCGATTGTAAAACCGTCGAAATGTTTTTCGTATTGTTGCCATTTCAATAATACTCCCTCCAATGATTTTTCTGCTGTCAGGTTTTCCGGGCTCCAGATTTCCGGTGGGCAATCAGAATCGTATGGGTTTATCCAGTCGCGTGTACAAGAAAAAATTGCAAGGCTCATTAAAAAAGCAAAAATATATATTAATCGTTTTCTCATTTTTTAAAATTTATAAACAAAACTTAATCCCGATCCCTGGTTAACCATTTGATATTGAATCGCCAGATCATTCATTTTGTTTTTATGTTTTACCTGAATAATTACACCGGTTGCCCCCAAAACCCCGGCAAGGCCAAAAGCAATATTACCCAGCATGTCGTAGGTTTTTATTTTTGAATGCTGATTATTTGCTTCATTTGTTTCCGATAGCGAAGGATACTCGTCGTACAAGGCATTAGATTTCAAGTAAGATAAAGCACCTCCGGTAGCAGAAACCCCGGCAGCCACAAACCACCAGTTCATCCATTTTTCTTTTTCGGGTTTAAAAGTTGGTATCGGCGTTTCAATTATTTTTTCCTCGAAAAACGAATTAACAATTAAATCGGCAACCACTTTTGCATTAATAATCGTATTTGTTTTTGTAAAACCATCGGCGGCCATATTCCAGATAATTTTTTTGTTTTCGCCCGGTTGGATATTATTGCCAACATCACCAAAAATAGTTTTTGTATCGATAATATTTCCGGTAGAATCCATAACTTCAATATGTACATTATTCAGTGGAACCTCTCCGACAATGGTGAAATTTATGATTAAACTATCACGCGATTTACTTAATTTGATTGAAGTATTTTCTATGGTTGAAACCTGTGCTTGAAGTTGAAAAAGTATCAGGCTAAAAATAATCAGTACAATAAGTTTCTTCATTTTTTAATATTATTTAGGGATGATACTTCCAAATGCATCATGAATTACTATTTCGATTGAAACTCTGCGGTATTTCCCCCCCTTAAAATCACTTACCAAAGCTTTGTAGAAAAATTTATTTTGAGTAATCCAAAATTTTTCAATATTCTTCAAAATATAGTTTTTAACGGAGTAGGCACGAATAAATGCCAGTTGATAATTGCTTTGAATATCAGTTTGTTCATTAATTTTATAACGGATTGTACTTCCTGTAACTTCACATTCTTCATTTATTTCAGGACCAAATTCCCCGTTGTATTCAATAACTCCCCTGAGGGCTACCGCATCTGCATTCCCCTGTATTGTAAACGATATTTTTTGCCCGGCATTTGTATATTTTGCCAGTTGTCCATTCATGGTTTTTTTTATGATTGAAAAGGTAACCAGGGCAGCATTCGACTGTTCAACCCGATATTCCCCCAAGGGGAAATCATCGGTTTGAAATTTCATTGTATCATTTTTCAATGAATATTCATATATAACTTTTAAGTCTAAAACATCATCTCCAATCACCTCTAAACTAACATCGGTTATTACATTGTCGCTGATGAACTGCTGGTTTTGCATGTCGGCAACATAATCGCGTAAATCCCGTTTCATGCTGGTTTCAACATTTCTGATCTCCTTTTTGATTTCCTCTTTTGTAGGAATATGTAAAAAAATAGTCTGACCGGAAATTTTAACCGTGTCAGACTTAACTATTTTTTGAGCTAAAAGAGCTGTTGAAATCAAAAGAAGGTAAATCAATAAAACTGCTTTTTTTGAGAAAGTCATATTGCTAATTGTATTGTTTTTGATCTTTGCAAAATATGGAATTAATATAAAACAGCAATTTGTTGAACTATTGAGTTTTCAACAGTTTTTTCAACTTTGGCCTAAATGTTTATGCCAATACGCAATAAAACTTCTTAAAATGCAATGTTATTAACATTGTGAAACTTAAGCCTCCAGATTAATGGGTGTGGCGGTTTCCAAACCGCCATTAAAAAATTGCGAATCGGAACTCGCATCACCCAGTTTTACAAATCAATTTTTTCTAACAATACTCCGGAACTTCTTCGTACACTTTCTCCGTAAATGTAATTCCGTAATTTTTTAATTCATTTAAAACAAGTTCATAAATATTTTTATGCGTTGGAATGTACATTCCTTTCAAATTCAATTTTCCGGTTAATACTAATTTTGCTGCAATTGCCAATGGCAAACCTACTGTTTTCGACATGGCAGTGTGCTCGCTATTTTCTCCGATAACTGCAAGCGAACTGGTAAGTTTTACTTTTTTGTTGAGACTTGAATCGTGGTAGATAAATTTATGCCACATCACAATCATATCTTTATCATCGGACTGAAGTTGCCACTTTTGTTTTAAAATGTGTTCCAATACTTGTGCCGGCGTTGCGCGTTTTAGCCTAATTTTGGTGTCATCGAAAATACCCAGCCAATTTAATTTATAGATAATATCCGAATCCTGATCGATGTGCATCGCACGATACAATTTCAAATCCACCGAATCGGTTGACTGAAAATATAGAAATGAATTAATGAACTCGCAATTTGTCATGTTTTCGATATTCTCCAAATAATAAGAATCGTCGGTTGCACCCAATTGAACAAACACATCCCATGCACGGCAATAGCCAGGACGGCGTAGTGTTCCACGAAAAATTGTGGGAATTCCCTGCAAATTGTATTTTTCGATGTAGTTAAGCGAATCCCGGTTTGCATAACCTTCAAACATGCCAAAACCTTCAATGTCAATAATTTCTGTTCTTCTGAAAAGCCGGTTATACGGAATATATTTAAACTTGCCATTTTGAATAAATTTTGCCGGTCCGTCTTGTCCAGCGAGAACTACATTTCTCGGGTTCCAGCTAAATTTATAATTCCACGGATTGTTATCCGATTCAGGCGCAACCAGCCCGCCTGTAAAAGATTCGAAACATTGCAAATCGTGACCTTCCTTTTTAATTTCGTCGATTATCTTCATTGCCGACATGTGATCGAGTCCGGGATCTAAACCACATTCATTTAAAAAGAAAAGGCCCTTTTTTAGCACATCCTGCTCAAAAGTTTTTAATTCTTTTGTTTCATAGGAAGCGGTTAGCAGGTTTTTTGAAAACGTCACACAAGACTGTGCCACAAATTTATGAAAACGAGCGGGTAACATTGAAATTACCAAATCGGCATTTTTTACCTCTGAGTCACGGGCAAGCTCATCTTTTACATCCAAAATCGAGTAACTGATTCTTGAATGATCTTCTTTCCCATTTACTTGAACATCAACAACTTTTATCTTCCAATTAAATTCATTGGCATTGTCGGAGAGATATTTAATTAATGTGTTACTTGAACGACCCGCTCCGAAAATTAAAATATTTTTCATTCTGTACTTATTACAATCTTATATTTTACATTGATAATAATTTCACGCTTCAGCCCTTTCAGGGCTTTATTCACGTTGAGCATTTCTACATAGGGCTTTGCCCTATGCTTTTAACTTTCGCCCCGTTGGGGCAATCTTTTTCAACTGTTTGTTAAATATTTTGATCCAATAATCTTCCTTTTTTATAGGTTGAACAAACATGCTAAATATTATTCAAAAACATTTATAGTTTTCGTGTGTCTGATAAGAAAATTCCAAGAATGAGGCTTTCGCAGTTTTGAAAATAAGGAGTTTACTATTGTAATCGACTGTTTTCAAAACAAGAGTAACGAAATTATTGGGATTTGCTTGCAGACATGAGTTAAACGTTAAACTCTATTCCTTGCGCAAGAGGAAGTTCAGTTCCGTAGTTAATTGTATTTGTTTGTCGGCGCATGTATGCTTTCCATGCATCGGAACCGGATTCCCGTCCGCCGCCAGTCTCCTTTTCACCACCAAAAGCACCACCAATCTCAGCTCCCGAAGTACCAATATTTATATTTGCAATTCCACAATCAGAACCTTCTTGCGAAAGGAATTTTTCTGCCTCCAACATATTTGTTGAAAACAATGCCGATGACAAACCTTGTGGTACATCGTTTTGAATTCGAATTGCTTCTTCCAAATCGGTGTATTTTATCAAATATAAAAGTGGCGCGAAAGTCTCTTCCTGAACAATCTCGAAATGATTCTCCACCTCGGCAATACATGGATTTACGAAACAACCAGATTCGAAGCCTTCTCCTTCTAAAGACTCGCCACCAACTATAATTTTACCACCTTCAGCTTTAACTTTTTCTATTGAATTCTGAAAATCCTGAACAGCATATTTGTCAACTAGCGGACCAACCAATGTTTTAGAATCGAGTGCATTCCCAATTGGCAACTTCTTGTAAATAGCTACTAATTTTTGTTTGATTTCCTCATAAATTGAGGTGTGAACAATTATTCTTCGTGTTGATGTGCAACGTTGTCCGCAAGTACCAACAGCACCAAAAACCACGGCTCGAAGTGCCATTTCCATGTCAGCATTTGGCGTAATAATTATTGCGTTGTTACCTCCCAATTCCAAAATAGACCTTCCCAGACGTTCGCCAACCAAACGACCTACTTTTTTTCCAATTGGTGTTGAGCCAGTAAACGAAATTAAAGGAACATCTTTATTGCTGAAGAATTCGTCGCCTAAATCTCTAGAACTTGCAATAACTAAATTCAAAACTCCTTCGGGCACATCGTTTTCTTTTAAAACATTTGCAACAATATTGTGTACAGCCACCGCGCACAACGAAACTTTCGACGAAGGTTTCCAAACAACAACATCGCCAGCAATTAAGGCAATCATTGCATTCCATGCCCAAACCGCCACCGGAAAATTAAATGCCGAAACAACACCAACAATTCCAAGCGGGTGATATTGGTCGTACATCCGGTGTTTTTCGCGTTCTGAGTGCATAGTAAATCCATACAACTGACGCGATTGGCCAACTGCAAAATCGCAGATGTCAATCATTTCTTGCACTTCACCCAAACCTTCCTGGTAAATTTTACCCATTTCGTAGGATACCAATTTTCCCAGGGGCTCTTTGTATTTTCGAAGTTCCAATCCAATTAGCCTCACAATTTCGCCACGTTTTGGAGCGGGAACCATTCGCCACTTTTCAAAAGCCCCTTTTGCGGTATCAATTATTTCTTTGTAATCTTTTGGAGTTGCCAGATTTATTTCTGCAATTAATTTACCATCCGAAGGCGAAAATGATTGAATTGCTTTTCCCTCTGTTTCTTTCCAATTCGTTCCTGTACTTGCACCGCTATTTACTTTTCCGATGCCTAATTCTTTTAATACTTCGTTCATTTTTGTCTGTTTTATTTATAATTTATGTTATTGTCTTCTATTCTTTCAAATTACTATTTTATCTCTTTTTAATTGCACCATGCTTTAGCTTGGTTTTTATACAACCAGGTGCTGAATTCTGGCTTTAGCCTTAAATTTTTCTTTTAATATCTTTAACTATTAACGGCTAAAGCCGTGTTTATTTTGCTTTCATCATCACCGCCCTAAAGGACGGTGCTAAACAGATTCTCATTAAATAATTTAAACCTTTTCCAGCACCATTGAAATTCCTTGTCCAACACCAATGCACATTGTACAAAGTGCATATTTTGAATCGGAATTTTGCAACTGATAATAAGCTGAAGTTATCAATCTGGCTCCCGACATTCCCAGTGGATGCCCTAAAGCAATGGCTCCTCCCAGCGGATTTATTCTTTTATCGTCATCGTCTAAACCAAGCTCGCGGATACAGGCAAGAGCCTGTGATGCAAATGCTTCATTTAATTCAATAATCCCCATTTCGTCAAGTGACATTCCCAGTCGCTTTAGTAATTTTTTTGTAGCGGGTACTGGCCCAATTCCCATAATACGGGGTGGGACTCCTGCTGCTTGCGTTCCTAAAATTTTAGCTTTTGGGGTCAAATTGTACTTTTTAACGGCTGCTTTCGAAGCCAATATAATTGCAGCCGCTCCATCGTTGATTCCCGAGGCATTACCTGCCGTAACTGTTCCATTTTCCCTTGTTACAGGTTTCAAAGTAGCAAGTTTTTTTGTTGACGATAAACGGGGATGTTCATCTTTGTCAACAATAATTGGTTCTCCTTTTCTCTGTGGAACTGGAACGGGGATAATTTCATTTGAAAGTTTACCATTTTTTTGAGCTTTTGCCGCTTTCAACTGGCTATTGTGCGCAAAGTAATCCTGGTCTTCCCGGCTTATATTATATTCATCAGCCAGATTTTCTGCGGTTTCTATCAACGGGTCTGTTCCAAATACATTCTGGAATTTTTTATTTACAAATCTCCAACCAATGGTTGTATCATATATTTCTGCAGCTCTTGAAAATGCTGAAGTTGCCTTTGGCATTACTAATGGCGCCCTCGACATACTTTCAACACCGCCGGCAATAATAAGATCTGCTTCGCCCGACATAATTGTTCTTGCTGCCATTCCTACAGCTTCCATGCCGGAGCCGCATAAACGGTTTACGGTAACACCAGAAACAGTTTCCGGAAAACCTGCCAACAAAAGTGACATACGGGCAACATTCCGATTGTCCTCGCCAGCTTGATTCGCACAACCATATATCACATCGTCAATGGCAACCTTGTCAATTTGTGGATTTCTTTCAATTAAAACCTTCATAGGAATAGCTCCTAAATCATCTGTTCGTACCGATGAAAATTCCCCACCGTATTTTCCAACAGGAGTTCGTATCGCGTCACAAATAAAAACTTCATTCATATCTTTTAATTTTTTTGTACCCCCCGTTCTCGCCTCATCCCGCCAAGCGGTCTTGCGGCTCAAACTGTCCCCCTCAATTGAGGGGGACAGTTGAGGACAGTGGAACGGCTCGACCGTGACACTTCCAAAACAGGGGGTAACTTGATTTAATTATCATACAGTATGCAATAATTATTTTGCCTTAAATATTTCATCTCATCATAATTATATTTTTTAAAAGTATTCAATGGAACTCGCAGAATAATGATTCTCCTGTGTGCCAATATTTGCCATACTCGTTTCATATTATCAATTATATAATTCTTCAATTTTAGGTTTAAGAGCTTTAAATGCATTCAGCAAACCTTCTGTTAGTTTGTCTATTTCTTTTTGTGTCATTACAGTTGAAAGCATGCAGGAAAATGTATTTATCATTAGAATATTTTCCTTACAATACATGAAATCAAGAAGTTCTTTTATTACATCATTAACTTCTTTAGTCTGATATGTTTCGCGATATGTATTCGGCGGTGTTGACCTCAAATGCATTCGAAACATTGAACCGGCTCCGGTAATTGAGACCGGCACATCAACAAGCTTTATAACCTCATGAATCTGGTTAATGGCTTTTTGGGTCAAGGCATTTAATTTCTGAACTGCCTCGCTGTCGAAAAATTCCATGGCTTTGTAACCGGCTGTCATTGTAATAGGATTAGCTGAGAAAGTTCCGGAATGAGGGAATAATATTTTTCTTTGATGGGGGTCGAAAACTTTCATCACATCGGCCCTGCCCGCAACAGCTCCTACAGGGAAACCACCCCCAATTATTTTACCCATAGCAGTTAAATCGGGCTTTACCGAATAGTTTTCCTGTGCTCCCCCATAATTAACTCTTAAAGTAATTACTTCGTCGAATACAAGCAAAGCTCCGTTTTTACGGGTCCAGCTATAAATTGCTTCAATAAACTCACTCTTTCCGGGTATCAGCCCAACTCTGTGAGGTACTGGATCGATAAGCACACAAGCAATTTGGTCTGCCTGCTTGTCAAGAATGGCAATTGTTCTCTCAATATCATTATATGGAAAAACAATAACATTATCTATAACCGCATTAGGTGTTCCATGAGCAAGCGCTACACTTGTAGGGCTATCAATATCGCCCCAGTTTGATGGATTTGAAGTCTGGCTAACTTCGGCAAAATCGTAAGTGCCATGATATGTTCCTTCAGCTTTAGCAATTTTCGATCTTCCGGTATAAGCTCTTGATGCTTTTATCATTGCCATAACCGCTTCAGTTCCCGAATTAACAAACCTTATTCTTTCAAGTCCCTTTACCCTTTCGGTTAGAAGTTGTGCAAAAGCCACTTCAATTTCAGAAGCCAGTGTATAGGCTGTTCCTTTTTGAAGTTGTTCGGCAACGGCATTAATTACCGGAGGATATGAATGACCATGGATAAGTGCTGCCATATTGTTTGCAAAGTCAGTGCGAACATTGCCTTCTACATCGGTTATATAACACCCATTTGCTGTATTGGCATAATGAGGATGTGGTTTACGAAAAATTGTATTCCTACTCACGCCTCCTATTATTACCTTTCTTGCCTGCTTGTATATCTCTTCGCTTTTATTGTTTTTGGACATGACCATCAGCTTTAACTACCTTCTTTTGCAAGGCTTAATTTCGCTTCCGTGTTTTGTTGTAAATATTTAAAAGTTACCTCTGGGGCAAGTTCTCTTACAACTAATTCCTTATTAATTACATCAATAATGGCAAGGTTTGAGTAAATCCGACTAACAACATTTTTCCCGGTAAGCGGGTAAGTACATTGTTTTACAATTTTGGATTCACCAGATTTGGTGCTATGTTTTGTTATCACAAATATGGTTTTAACACCGGCTACCAAATCCATTGCACCTCCCACGGCAGGTATATCATTCGAATTTCCCGTTGACCAATTGGCAATGTCTCCTTCTTCAGAAACCTGATAAGCGCCAAGTACACAAATATCAATATGTCCACCCCGAATCATGGCAAAACTGTCGGCATGATGAAAATATGCTGCACCTGGAATGGCGGTTACATACTTTTTCCCTGCATTAACAAGCTCCGGATCTTCAGTACCAATATTTGCTGTTTTTCCCATTCCAAGTAAACCATTTTCGGTATGATAGATAACTTCACGGCCTTCAGGAATAAAACCGGCCACAAGTTCAGGCATTCCAATTCCAAGGTTTACATATGCCCCATCGTTAATATCCATAGCTACTTTCTGCGCCATCTCAGTTACACTCCACCCAATATTTTTATTATTTAATTCCATGGGTACCTCCTTTTTTCTTCAACAAGTTTCGACTCATCAGCCGGATTGGTGATTTCCACAACGCGCTTTACAAATATCCCCGGAGTAATAACACATTCGGGATCGATCTCGCCAACATCAAGGATATTCTTTGCCTGAACAATTGTCGTTTTTGCCGCCATACACATTATTGGCCCAAAATTTCTGGCTGTTTTATTGTAAATAAGATTGCCATATTTATCAGATGCCGAACACTTTACAAAAGAGAAATCGGCTTCAATTGCGTGTTCTAAAACGTAAGTTTTATCATTAAAAACACGTTTATCTTTTCCTTCGGCAAGAGGAGTATTAACCGATGTTTGCGTGAAAAATGCAGGTATTCCTGCTCCAGCTGCCCTTATTCTTTCAGCAAGAGTTCCCTGTGGAACCAGTTCCAGCTCGATTTCACCCTTGCGGTACAGTTCTGGAAAAACCACTGAAATGGCGGTTCTGGGAAATGAACAAAAAATTTTCCTAACCTGCTTATTCTCTATAAGAGCCGCAAGACCAACATGCCCACTTCCGGCATTATTGCTAACAATGGTGAGGTTTTTGGCACCCTGATCAACCAAAGCATGGATCAGTTCAATTGGGCTACCTGCTTCACCAAAACCGCTAATCATTACAGTTGCACCGTCAAAAATATCGGCCACCGCCTCCTTTGCTGATTTGTATATCTTGTTAATCATTAATTATTACATCTTATTTATTTCCGATTCCAAAGCTTCAGAAAGTTTGTTTTCAATTTCAATTAACTCATCTTCATAAAAATATTTATCGGTGCCGAATGGTTTTAATTTTTCGATGGTATTTTCTTTTTCGTCATATTTTGCAAAAAATACCCTATCCATCCATTTCATGTTTCTAGCTTCGTTAAACTTTAACACAAACACTTTTTCTCCGTTAATTTCTGCCGTTCCCAACAACGATGTTTTCCCTGCAGAAGAGGTCATTGTTATATACCTTGACGGACGGTTTATCGATGCAAGTTCTCTGTAAATTTTGCTGAATATTTTTGTGATATCAGCCAATGGAGCTGTAAAATAATGGTGTTCGCCTGTTGGCCTGGCACAATACATAGAATGAAACCCTACGCCCAAAACAGCAAAAATATTCCCTAGGTCTATCCAGTTTTGGGCAGTTTTATCAACATCAACCTTTCCATTTTCGTCATAAAATAAGCTGAAATGATTCATTATCGGGCTCTGGCTTTTTACTGTAATCCCATATTTCTTTAAACGCCTGATTGCAGCCAGTGCACCCGGATTTAAAACCTCATTTGGCGTTGATAAATGCGCCACCCAAACCACCTGAATCCCGTTATCAATAAGCTTCTGCCATAATTCCAATATTTTTTTGAACTCATTACTCAGAATCAATTCCGGATGAAATGTAATCGCCCTTGAACCAATACGGAAAGTTTTAATGTGCAATAAATCCGGATCGTCTAACAAAGGCTCAACATACTCCGAAAGGCGCTCGAATGAAATATGCGCTCCATCGCCGCCGGTAATTAAAATATCGCTTATTTCTTTATGTTTTTTTAAGTAATTATGCACCTGGCCCACATCCCGCTGAACAAACATATCTTCATCCCCTCTTACCTGAGCATGCCTGAAACAATAAGTACAAAAGGCAAAGCAGCTCTGAGTAGTTTTATCAAAAATCAGTTTTATGGGAGGGTATTTATGCTGACTTCCCAATAAAATTTCCAATTGTCCTTCGTCGTTTTTGTACCAGGGTTTATTCAGTTTTTGCTTGCCATCGTGTGGGTTTGTTTTTTTCTGATAATCTTCAACAATCGTCTTCTTTTCTTCATCAGTTTTAGCATCGATATACTTTTTAACTTCCTGGTGTTTAATCATTCCAGGTTGGGGAAATATTAGCTGATAAAGCGGATCCTTTTTATAATTGCTCCAGTCGATTGCATTCAAAACATACTTAGTTGCAAGAAACCTGTAAACTTCTATAAAAAACTCGCGATCTTTTAAATGGCCTATATCAATTCCATGGTCTTTGAGTTTTCCAACAATCTCCCGAAAACCTTTTAATCCCGAATAATTAGTCTTGTCGGTAAAAATAGCTTCATCAGAATTTAAAAATCCTGAATATTCTGGATAACTGGAATGAAGCCTTTTTATTAGTCCTGGTGGAAGTAAGTTCTCATTCACAATATTATTTATTGTTTCAGAACTAAGATTATATCTCACCATCATTTTCTGAATATCAGATGGTTCCACATTTATTTTTTTATCCTGCAAATTCATAAATATTGATTATTATTATGATTACATATTGTCTAATTTACTTTTGAATGAAATTGATTTGAATAAATTCCTATTTTCAGATATTTCAACAAATCAATCGGAACAAACGGCTACACCACTATTCGCAGATGAAATCTTCATTTAAAAAAGTTTAAGAATCCTAATTCAATTTTTTGTATTATTTAATTGCGTGTAAACACAATCAATTCGAAGAGCAAAAAGAACATAGGAAAAAAGAGAAGCTACGAGTGTAGCTAATGAGAAACAGTATCGTCATCGAGACATTCGGGCATCCCGAGGTAAAAGAAAACAGGACATGAATACGATTGAATCATGTGCACAAGTTAGAAAAACTTATTCTTAATTCATCCTGAGGTGAATATTTTTTAATAAATTAATTTGTTGATAAGGCGCTTAAATTTTTATGGTTCGACAATATTGGTATAACAACATAAGTTGTTCTGTACGTAAACCAGCAATTTTAAAAAGAACTACCAAATGCAAAACCGGAATCAGGGATAAATCTTAAAAATCAATATTCAAGTGTTTGAACAGTTTTGAATATTGAAATTTCTTCCGTTTGCTATTTAATTGTATTTTGGTATTTGTGGATTGAGATTTTTTGGATTTGGATTTATGGACAGGCACAATTCAAAACCTGAAAACCTGGTGCGTGCAGGAACAGGCAGGGATTGAAGTGATAGCTTGCCGAAGCAGGTGAGGGTGACGGCTGCCCGGAAGTGGCGACCTAAGGAAGCCCACTGCCGGGCATTGCCGGAACCGGAACCTGCAAGGCAACTAAAACGGAAAGCCCGGCAGCCTGCCAAACCTAAAATAATTGAATTTTATTGCAACATTTTTAATGGGTATGAGTCTGATGTAATAGTTATGAATGATGCCGAACTGGTAGTACAAATTTTAAACGGAAATAACAACGCGTTCAGGTTTCTTGTTTCGAAACACGAGCGCTTAGTTTTGCACGTAGTTGGCCGGGTTGTTCAAAGGCAAGAAGATGTGGAGGATATTTGCCAGGAGGTATTTATTAAGGTTTTCAGGAAATTGAAACGTTTTAAGGGCGAGTCGAGGCTTTCGACATGGATTGCAGCAATTGCTTACAATACAAGTATTTCGCACATTAGAAAAAAGATTCGGCAAAACGAGCATTCGTATGACGAACACCCCATTTTGATTGCAGCCGAAGAAGATGATGCGCTGAACCAGAAAATAGTGGAAAAAGAGGAAGCGAAAAAATATCTTCTTGAAATGATAGAACGTTTGCCTGTTAATTATCGGACGGTGTTGACATTATTTCATTTAGAGGAGTTTTCGTATAAAGAGATTGAGCAAATTACCGGGATGCCGGAAGGAACAATAAAAAGTTATTTGTCGAGGGCTCGGAAATTATTAAAAGAGAAGTTGGAACTTGTAGCAAAAACTGAAAAAACAAATATCTTTGTAGATTATGTTGAAGGGTGAAAAAAATATGGACTGTGAAAAACTGTTGGATGAAGCTTTAATAACTGGCCCCGGCTATACTTTATCCGATAATTTTGCCGATTCGCTGGCTTTAAAAGTAGGGCGCAAATTTGCCTGGGAACAATATTTTAAAGAATTCCTTATTTATCTTGGCGTAATTTTAGGTATTTCGATTGTTTCGGTGGCGATGGCTTTTATATGGTACGATGCAAACTGGCAAGAGTGGTTTAACTTTATTATTTCTAACCTGCCGCTCGTAACTGGCATTAATTTTATATTGATATTTATACTGTTTACCGACCGTGTTTTGCTGCGCTATTTTTTTTATAAATCATCGATGGGGACGATTAATTAATTTTTTTCCTTTTGTGTAGAAAAACTATTTGTCCGGGTTCGGGTTCCTGCCCTAAATTCATACGGTTCCTAAAAAACAGAGGTTTTAATTTAATCGCATACATTTGCGAAATATAGTGCATGGTTTCCCCATTTTGCGCCGTGTGCGTTATTTTGTCTTTTTGTGTTTTTCGTTTTTTCGGCTGAATATAAACTACTTCGTTTGCTTGTGGGATGTATCCGGGGGGCTGGTCGTTAAATTTGTATATTTCCCAGTCGCTTAAACCAAATTCCTGAGCCAAAATTTCAAATGTATCCCCTTTTCTTGCAACAACCGATTTTACGCGGTTCCGTTTTTCTACCATACGGGTTTGGTACGGATTAATGGTGACACTGTTTGAAATTCCCGGATTACCGATTCGTTTTTGTTCAAACACCGCCAACTCATTAACCGAAGTTTTGTAATCGAGTTGGTATAACTGGTACTTTTCTATAATATCAATTAAACGTTTATCGTAAGTTTTGGCTGTGGCATATCCCGCCTTTTTTAATCCTTTTGCCCAGCCTTTGTAATCGGTTGTTTTTAAACTGAAAAGAGATGAGTAACGTGGATTGTCGAGTAGGAAATTGGTGTGATCGATGAACGATTCTTCGATACTTTTATACTTTCTAAAACATTCATTTTTTGCGTCATCGTCGAAATAAACCTTTTTACCTTTCCAATCCCATTTGCATTTTATACCAAAATGGTTATTCGATTTTTTTGCCAGTTGACTATTTCCGTCTGCCGACTCGAGACAAGCCTGTGCCATTTTTATGCTGGCCGGCACCCCGCTCCTTCCCATCTCCTGAATAGCCAGTAATTGGTATTTATTAATGTAATCGTGCCGCGATTGTTGTGCAAATGCTACAAAACCAATAATTAAGAACAGTATTGAAAGATGGATATGTTTCATATTTTTTGTTTGATTTTGAAAACGGCTTAAAAATAGATACTTCATTTAAAGTTATTTTATTTAAAATGGATTTTTTATAAACATATTTACGTGAATTACCCAATTGAAAAAGTTGTTTATTTTATGATGCAGAAACTTGCTAATATAGATTTATCATTAAAATTGTACATTTGACCAAAATAATCGTTATGCGAACGAAGGAACTAAGGATTTTTGTTTATGAGTACGACACGGTTTTAGAATTACCCGAAACCGATCAAAAACTGGTTTTTGCAGCCCGCGATGCTTCAGAAAAAGCGTATGCCCCGTATTCTAAGTTTCAAGTTGGGGCAGCCTTACTTTTAGCTAACGGCGAAATTATTCAAGGGAACAATCAGGAAAATTCAGCATTTACAAATGGTCTTTGTGCCGAACGGGTTGCCCTTTTTTATGCCAACGCCAATTTCCCCGATGTCTCGGTGAAAGCACTTGCGGTTACCGCAAAAAATATAAATGGTTTAGTTGCCGGGCCTGTAAAACCATGTGGGTCGTGCCGTCAGGTTTTGGTAGAAACTGAAGCGCGGTTTAAAAATCCAATCCGTCTTATTTTAGATGGAAAGAAAAAAATACAAATTTTCGAAGGTGTAGATAATTTGTTACCATTTGCTTTTAAACCAGATTCACTGGGCTAAACCGGTTATTCCTGAATAATTTCATAAATTCGTTCCAAACAACATCATCGGGAGGTTCAGCAATAATTGTAAGCATTTCTTTTTTTACCGGGTGAACAAATTCAATTTTTCTTGCATGAAGATGGATTCCCCTGTCGAGGTTTGGGCGCCGGAATCCATATTTCAGATCGCCTTTAATATGAAGGTTAAGTTGCCTTAGCTGAACCCTGATTTGATGGTGACGGCCCGTGTGTAATTCTATTTCCAGCAAATGGTAACGTTCTATGCTGGCAACATGGCGATACGTTAAACTGGCAAGTTTTGAACCCTGACGATGTTCAGTGTAACCATAACTTCTGTTTTGTTCCTGGTTTTTTATGAGGTAATGTTCCAGGGTGTCTGTGTATTTGGGTGGGCGTTTATCAACAACAGCCCAATAAGTTTTGTTTACCTGATCTTTGGTTTGAAAAAGTTTATTTAACCGAGGTAAAACTTTACTTGTTTTTGCCAGTACAAGCAATCCACTTGTTGGCCGATCGAGGCGGTGGGGCAGGCCTAAATACACATTTCCTGGTTTTTTGTATTTTTTTTTCAGGAATGCTTTTACAATGTCGGGCAATGTTTTATCCCCGGTTTTGTCGCCTTGCACAACTTCGCCACAAGCTTTGTTAACTATAATTATGTGATTATCTTCGTAAATTACCTGCACTTTTCAACAACTATCTTTAACTTTACTTAACCAGGGAAACCTTAAATCTTAAACTTTGCATTCCTTAAATTAATATTGCTCTTTCTCGTTTGGGAAATCCATCGATTTTACGTCGTTAACATAATTACCAACAGCACCTTTTATTTCGGCTGCCAGATTGTGATAACGCCTCAAAAACCGGGGCGAAAATTGTTGCGTAATCCCTACCATGTCATGAAAAACAAGTACCTGGCCATCGACACCGGAACCTGCACCAATCCCGATAACCGGAATTTTTAATTCCGCAGCTACTTGTGCGCCAAGTTTAGCTGGAATTTTTTCAAGGACCAACGCAAAGCAACCTGCTTCTTCCAATAATTTTGCATCAGAAATAAGTTTTTCGGCCTCGGCTTCTTCTTTCGCTCGAACTGTGTAAGTTCCAAATTTGTGGATCGACTGAGGCATTAAACCCAGGTGTCCCATTATTGGGATTCCCGCCGATAAAATTCGATGAACTGATTCGATAACTTCAGAACCGCCTTCAAGTTTGACCGAATCGGCAGCCGTTTCTTTCATAATCCTGATGGCGGAACTCAGTGCTTCGCGCGAGTTGCCCTGATATGTTCCAAAAGGGAGATCGACAACAACCAAAGCCCGATGAACTGCTTTTACAACCGATGTGCCATGATAAATCATTTGGTCGAGTGTAATTGGTAAGGTTGTTTCGTTGCCAGCCATAACATTCGAAGCTGAATCGCCTACTAAAATTACATCAACCCCGGCTTCGTCAACCAATTGTGCAAGGCTAAAATCGTACGAAGTCAGCATTGCAATCTTTTCACCGCGCAATTTCATTTCCGACAAACGGTGAGTAGTTACTTTCCTTATTTCTTTGTGTACCGACATTATTAATTTAATTGAATCTACACGACAAAAGTAACCAAACCATTTTATCTGCCCAAAGTAAAATTTCATTCAAAATCGAAAATAAGCTGGGTTAACGTTTATTAACCGCAATAATTGATCAGTTTAAAATAGGTTTGTTTATTTTGAGTCTTCTTATAATTTTAAAAGATGAAGAATAAAATAACAAGCGTTTTTATTTCAATTATATTATCTGTTTTGTTTATAATCGGGCTGGTTTACTCCGTGGAAGCCGAAAAAAATGATAGTACAAAACAATTTTATTTTATAAAAAATGAGATTAATTCGGGGGTAGTTTTTTCTGGTAACAATGAACGCGAAGAACTCAGGAATGATTTATTCACTATAAAAGAGGAGCTTTTCACAGGTTCTGTTAAATATCGGATTGGCAGCCAGTTTTGGAATTTATTGGATAACAAACAGGAAGAACTGAATTTTAATTTTGAAACGGGACCATTGTTTGGCAGCGGTAGTTTTATCGATAGTTCGGCAAATAATGTGATAAAATCCGACCATAATATTTATGGTTTGAGAACAAATGCCTCGCTTGGTTATTCAAGTCGTTTTTATTACGATCGAAAAAATTACACCCTTGTAAATATAAATGGCTGGGCACGATACGATTTGTACAAACAGGCGTCGGAAGGTACGCTGCTTGATTCAAACCTGGTAATCTCTGATTATAACCAAACTGACAATAAAGATAAATTGAGATATGGATTTCAGGCAAAGGCAGGGTGGGGTTTTGGTTGGTTAAACCCAATGAACCATTTTATGGTTGCAGAATATTTAATGGACAAATATTACAAAGGACGCGTTTTTTCGAAAATTGAATTAGAAAACCTGGCTTATGAAATAGGTAAAATTAAGCTTGCAAGAAATACAAAATCGGAAAATTTAAGCGAAAAAGAATTGGAAACTATTTCTGATTTTTTAAGTTCAAAGATGATGCTTTCGCCCCCCGAAAACCTGGAGAAAGATTGGGAAATGGGAGAATTCCGACCGCGTTTAAACGGAAAACGTTTTGAATTTGGGCCCTTCTTTAATTATTACAATCGCGAGCCTGATTTTATTTATGGCGGTTTTATTGAATTTAAAAATCATGCTTATCAAAATTTTAACCGGACCCGGAATTTAAGTGTAAATCTTAATTATAACCGATATAAAAAACAGGATTGGATTTTACTGGAAACCGATTTTGGATGGTCAATTTATCCAAACCTGAAAACTCAATTCGATTTTGGTTTGAAATATGTTCCGGGGGTTGTAGTAAATGGTTTTGAAAATATCGAAACAATAAAACATAATTTTATCCCCTACATTGAATATTTTACACAGGTAAATTCAAAAGCAAGGGTAAATTTTGCATTTGCCTGGAAAATTACCGACAGCGATCAGTTTATGCTTGCCGGCCCGGAATTTTCGCTTGCTGTTTATCGGAGTAGATATTGATTAAACCCGAAGGAATATTTTTTTCTTGTACATATAATAAAGTAAAAGCCATGTTAATAGTAATCCTCCAAGCATCAAAAGCACGTTGCCATTTTCACCCAATGGTTTAGCAAGCCAACCAAAAAAGAATTCAGTAATATTTCCGACATCAACAATTCTTGTAAACAAGTAAATAAAGATGGAGTTCATCCCAATTATTCGGAAATAGAAAGCCCAGCCACGGAATCCCCAATGATCAATTATCAGGTAAAAAAATGCAATTAATAAAAAGCTAATTCCCCCGGCAAGTAAATTAAATGTTGAAGTCCAGACACTTTTAATAATTGGATAAAAAGGAGAAAGTATTAATGCCAATAGAATTGAAACTACCCCGGAAAAAACAAGATATCCTATTTTTTGCCAGTCGCTAGTCCTCTTTTTACGTAGTATATTTCCGGCAACTGTTCCCATTAATGCGATTCCTGTTGCAGAAAGACTGCACAAGATACCTTCGGGATCGAAAGTTCCGCCGTGCAACCTTCCAGGTAAAAGTAATTGATCGATAAATCCATTTATCGATCCTTCCGGGGTTAAAACCCCGGCTCCAAATCCAGGTACAGGAACCAAAAGCTGGACAAGACCATAAACAAACAGAATTCCACCAAGCCAGATTAACCTGCTCCTGAACGATTTAAAATAAATAACAATAAGCGAAGCAAAAAAGTAGGCAATTCCAATTTGCCCCAAAACGCTTGCAACTCTTCCACCATCGAAACCACGGCGGAAAGTGCCATTGTACAATATTCCTAAAAGTATCAGAATTGTCATTCGTTTAAAAACCTTCCAAAAGAGTTTTGTTTTTGGAACGTTTTTTTCGAGTTTGGCTTTTACAGAAAAAGGAATGGCAACCCCGGCAATAAACATGAACAGTGGAAAAATCAAATCCTGAAACCGGAAACCTTCCCATTTTACATGGTGCATATGCGATTCGAGCCAATCAGCCCCGGTAATTTGTGAAATGGCAATGGCCAGAGCTCCCCCGCCGGTTATCCAAAACATATCGAAACCGCGAAGGGCGTCTAACGAATACAAACGTTTTTGTGGTGCCGTCCTGAGTGGCTTATTTGTCATAATTTGTCGTTTTATAATAATTCGAAATTAACAAAGTTTTGGTAAAAAATAAAAATGGAATTTTTTAAAATAAGAAATTACAAATTGATGTTTTATGAATGATGAATCTTTTTTCATACTATTTGAATACTTAAGTTTGTGTAATTTTATTTTTCAATTGGAATAATCTTTGTAAAATTGCCGAGCAAATTAAAAATCCAAAAATCATGAGATTTGTTTTACCCTTTGTCGCTTTCTTTTTAATAAGTTTTGTCTCATTTTCACAGCTTGAAAATTTCGATCTCTCAAAATATAAATTACCTGAAATTAAAAGGCATCTGATGGATTTTGGATTTAATTCGGATGGTAGTACCAGGAATACATTCTATATCTATGAAAACGGAATTGATACATTTAAGGACCGGAGTAAAAATTTTTCATGGACTTCAAATCTTAACTATTCAATATTTAGCAGTTCAACTCAATTTCAAAAAACGCTAAATACAAATTTATATTCGAATGTCGATTTTACAGACAGTGAAAGTAATTATTCAAGAGATTATATCCAGTTAGATTATCAAAATCGATTTAATTTTTCTTATGACTGGAAGTATTTCATAAATAACAAGATGTGGTTTATAAATCTTGTTCCTTCAATATATTCATCTTTAAGCAATAGTAATAGTTTGTTAAATTCTGATGATGGCAAATCGTACAGTTATACAAATCAAAGCTCCGTAGGAGTAGGATTTGGCAAAGGAAGAATTGAACAGGTTCAGGATTTCAGACAAGCAATATTAATTTTCAGGGAATTAGAAAAAAAAGGAAGTTTGAAACGAAATCCAACTGAAAAAGAAGTAGTAGAATTGGCTACGCTAATTTCGAAACTTAAAAACCAAAGAGTTTTTGATTCAAGAAAAAGAAAACAAGCAGATCTTACTGAAATAAATTCGTATTTAAATAAAAACGAATTAATTACTAAAACAGATATTTTATATTTTATTGGTTTAGAAGATATGTGGGTATTTGGTGGTTTGCAAACTCGCGAAAGTGGAAATCAAATTAAACTAATTTTTACACCAGAATTTAATTATAATATTTCAGGAATCCAGAAAGAAGATCCTAATTATGAAACGGGTTCCTGGGCGGTAAATACTGATTTTATTTTTATCTCGAAAATTCCACTATCAAATCAATTTCAAAGTAATTTTGAAATAGGAATGTATAACAAAGTTTCAGACCACTATAAAGTTTCCAATGAATCAGAACCATATAAATCATTCGTAACGGATTTAATGGGAACATATTCACTTGGATTTTATCCGAATACCAGAACCTATTTAAACATTACAAGTATAGCGGGCATTGGTCATAGCAGTTTTGAAAAGATTTTTGAAAATGGTTATTTTAATAGTTGGTTGTCTTTTTCTTCAAATGGTTATTATTATATTTCTGAAAGACTTAGAATTGGTTATCAAATTTATTTTGACAAATGGATGAATTACATTTTCGATGAACAAAGACAAAATGAAAAGTTTTCCAGATTTAACTATACACTGAATTTCAATTACGCCATCTTTTAAAATTCAACATTTAATATTCTTTATTCAGCATTCAACATTCAAGCTTCTGTCTTTTTGTCACCAGTTTTGACAGGATTAAAACCGTGATTTCTAAAATATGTGTCAGTTTTGCGTTTAATTTTGGTCATATTCCAGTGGCACAATCATTGATTAAACCCAACCGTAAAATTTTCAGAAATAATAAATAAAATCATATAATAATGGGAAAAATTATCGGAATAGATTTAGGAACAACAAACTCGTGTGTTTCTGTAATGGAAGGTAACGAGCCTGTAGTTATCCCCAATAGCGAAGGAAAACGAACAACACCATCAATTGTTGCATTTGTTGAAAATGGGGAACGTAAAATTGGCGATCCAGCTAAAAGACAGGCCATCACAAACCCAACAAAAACAGTTTCTTCAATTAAACGTTTTATGGGCGAAACTTACGACAGGGTTTCAAAAGAAGTTGCCCGGGTACCATACAAAGTTATTAAAGGAGACAATAATACACCCAGGGTACAAATTGATGACAGAAAATATTCCCCACAGGAAATTTCAGCCATGGTCCTTCAGAAAATGAAAAAGACTGCTGAAGATTACCTGGGACAAGAAGTGACAGAAGCTGTAATTACAGTTCCGGCATATTTTAGTGATTCACAACGGCAAGCCACAAAAGAAGCCGGTGAAATTGCAGGTTTGGAAGTTCGCAGGATTATCAACGAACCAACCGCAGCATCGTTGGCTTACGGAATGGACAAAATGGACAAGGACATGAAAATTGCCGTGTTCGATCTTGGTGGCGGAACATTCGATATTTCAATTCTTGAATTAGGAGAAGGCGTTTTCGAAGTAAAATCTACCGATGGGGATACTCATCTTGGTGGTGATGATTTTGACCAGGTAATTATTGATTGGTTGGCCGCTGAATTCAAAAAAGACGAAGGGATTGATTTAAAAAGAGATCCGATGGCTTTGCAACGTTTGAAAGAGGCCGCTGAAAAAGCTAAAATTGAACTCTCAAGTTCAAGCCAGACTGAAATCAATTTACCATATATTATGCCGGTTGACGGAATTCCAAAACACCTTGTAAAAACATTAACCCGTGCGAAGTTCGAACAATTAGCTGATTCATTGATTAATGCAACTATTGAGCCATGTAAAAAAGCAATGAAAAATGCAGGTTTGTCAGCCAGCGACATCGACGAGGTTATTTTAGTTGGAGGATCTACACGTATTCCTTCTATTCAGGAAAAAGTTCAGGAATTTTTTGGCAAAGCTCCTTCGAAAGGAGTAAATCCTGACGAAGTAGTTGCAGTAGGTGCAGCCATTCAGGGAGGTGTTTTAACTGGCGAAGTTAAAGATGTGTTGCTTTTAGATGTTACCCCACTTTCATTGGGAATTGAAACTATGGGTGGTGTTATGACAAAATTAATAGAATCGAACACAACTATCCCGACAAAAAAATCGGAAACTTTTACAACGGCAGCCGATAATCAACCCTCTGTTGAAATTCATGTACTTCAGGGCGAACGTCCAATTGCAACAGGGAATAAAACAATTGGCAGGTTTCATTTAGACGGGCTTCCACCGGCACAACGCGGAACCCCACAAATTGAAGTGACTTTCGATATCGATGCAAACGGGATTCTGCATGTTAATGCAAAAGACAAAGCTACGGGTAAATCGCAATCAATACGTATTGAAGCTTCCTCTGGGTTGTCGGATGATGAAATTACAAAAATGAAGGCCGAAGCCGAAGCCAATGCCGAAACAGATAAAGCTGCAAAAGAATCGGCTGATAAAATTAACCAGGCCGACAGTTTGATTTTTCAAACTGAAAAGCAACTGAAAGAATTTGGAGATAAACTTCCGGCAGACAAAAAACAACCCATCGAAGATGCGTTGAAAAAGTTGAAAGAAGCACATGCAAGTAAAGACATGGCTGCAATCGATACATCGATGAATGAGTTGAATACTGTTTTTCAGGCGGCTTCACAAGAAATGTACAACGCTTCTCAGGCGCAGGGTGGAGAAGGTGCCCCGCAAGGTGATCCAACCGGAGGAGCACAGGCAGGTCCAACTGATGGCCAGCCCAAAGAGGACGGTGAAGTTACAGACGTTGATTTCGAAGAAGTAAAATAAAAATATACGCAATTCAGTTGGTGATTTAAGTTTCCTTATTGAATTTTCTTTTTATAAAAAGCCTTTCCGCAAACAAACGGAGGGGCTTTTTATTTGTATGAAGTTCAATCAGAATAAATATCTATTTTTACAGTTTTAATAAAAAAAGTAATTATGAAGATTGTAATATTAATATTCATCTTTTTACCTTTTTTCTCTTTCTCCCAAATCAATCAATCCGATACAAATGGATTAAGACAGGGATTTTGGAAAAAGGAATATCCCAACGGTGGCTTAATATACAAAGGGAATTTTAAAGATGGTAAACCAGTTGGGGAGTGGAAACGTTTCTACAAAGGTGGCCAGAAAAAAGCCATCATAAATTATTTTGAAAATTCTGACACTGCTTACACACAATTGTTTGATTTATGGGGAAAGAAAGTGGCCGAAGGGAATTATTTTAATGAAAGAAAAACAGGGCATTGGATTTTGTTCTCAAAAAGTATAAAGATTGCGGAAGAGCAGTTTTCGAATGGAAACAAACACGGTGTTTGCCGTAAATTTTACAATACCGGGGAATTACTTGAGGAAGCGGAGTGGGAGCTTGGAAAGCAGGAAGGGAAATACCAGGTGTTTTATAATAACGGGAAACCATACATGCAATGTAAATTTAGCAATAACATGCGAAACGGGCTTTGTATTACGTATTTTCAAAATGGGAAACTGGAATTGGACGGTAATTACAAAAACAACCTGAGGCAAGGCAATTGGAAATATTATAACGAAAAAGGCGAACTTTTATACAATTTGAAATACAACGAAGGGAAATTGTTAAATCCCGAAGTGCGCGACAGCATTGATAACCTGCAAATGCAAAATTTGGAAAGGGGTAAAAACTCACTTCTCGATCCTGAAAAATTCATGGAAAACCCTTCGGAATATATGCTGAAAAATAAAATATACCGTTAAGAAGTTGCAGATTATTCATTAATTTGTTTTAAATTCTATATTTATTGAAAAGCCGGATTAACATGAAAAACATAATATTTTTCTTTTTTGCAAGTGTTTTTATTTTTCAATCAGTTCAATTAAAATCGCAGGAATATTTTTGGCTTGAATTTATCGATAAAAATAACTCAGGATATTCCTTTTCTCAGCCCGAAAAATTTCTCTCAGAAAGAGCAATTCAGAGACGGGCAGTGCAAAATATTGCAATCGATTCTCTCGATCTTCCAGTAAATTCAGAGTATATAAATCAGGTTTTACAACTGGGTGTTTCGTTCGTCCATTCATCGAAATGGTTAAATGGCATAACAGTAAAAGTTGAAATTGACAGTTTCGAAACAAAAGTTTTCCAACTTCCTTTTATTAAAGAAATTCAGCTAACCAAGCCAGCACAAATATCTAAAAGTGCAATAAATAAATTTTATGAAATCCAAACACTGGATGATGATTTGTATATTGATACTTCGTTTTACGGCGCATCGGTTTTCCAGGTGGGACAGTTAAACGGCCAGTTTTTGCATAATCTGGATTTTCGGGGACAAGGGATGCAAATAGCTATTTTAGATGGAGGATTTTTGAATACCAATGTTTATCCGGCATTCGATAGTCTTTGGGCAAACAATCAGATTTTAGGAACAATAGATTTTGTAAATCCGGATGAAAATATTTTCGAAACGTCTTATCACGGAATGAGTATGCTCTCTTGTATGGGTGGAAATATTCCGGGCGAATTAATCGGAACCTCGCCAAAAGCTTCGTATTGGTTAATGCGTACCGAAGATACAAATTCAGAATATCTTATTGAAGAGGACAATTGGGTGGCTGCCGCTGAATATGCCGATAGTGCAGGGATTGATGTCATTAACTCTTCGTTGGGTTATTATTTGTTTGATGATAAGAATATGGATCATTCTTATGTAGATATGGACGGCAAAACAACCCGTGTAACAAAGGGCGCCAATATTGCGGCCTCTCGTGGGATTCTTGTGTTTGCAAGTGCCGGGAACGAAGGGAACGATCCCTGGAAATATATTATTGCACCGTCGGATGGAGACAGTGTACTTGGAATAGGAGCAGTTAACAAAGATGGTGCGCCAGCTTATTTTACTTCGTTCGGCCCGGCTTCCGATGGCGATATAAAACCAAATGTGTCGGCAATTGGCTGGAATACTTTTTTACAAAAAAGCGACGGGTCTTTGGGATATAGCAGTGGAACATCTTTTTCGTCGCCGGTAATGGCAGGAATGG
>Ga0209249_1000682_pt1 | contig 39006 bp, 52 predicted proteins | sample SaaInlV_200m_DNA_4_FD_184653 | JGI IMG/M metagenome (GOLD analysis project Ga0209249, IMG submission 184653) | Marine microbial communities from expanding oxygen minimum zones in the Saanich Inlet - SI037_S3LV_200m_DNA (SPAdes) (version 2) | ecosystem: Environmental > Aquatic > Marine >...
AAGCCTTTACTAATATTCATAGAATGTTCTTTAGAACGAATTCTTCCTTTTAATGATTTGCTTTTTTTCTTATTTGATTCTTCCGAAAAAATATGATTAAATCCACCAGTAGTCATATTATATCCGGTTCCCTCATCCATAAAAGTATTATATTCTTTAATATAATATGATTCCATTTTATTTAACTCATCCATAGAATTACACTCACATATAATACCCCACTTAAAATTTTCTATGCCATATTTACGAAGTGCATTATGAAAATAAAAATTTGAATTTCCATTAAATGCGCTCTGGCAATGACCTTTTTTTCTATCTTCCAATGTCTTAATCGTCTGACCAATATAAGATTTATCATTTATTTCATTGTGTGCTCGATAAATAATCATTTTAATTTCTCCAGCTTATCATGAGATTTTTGAACTTCCCCGTTTTGATCACATCTCCCACGGAAACATCTATTGTAATTGCCATTATTTTTTCCCCTTTGGTAATAAATCAACTAATTTATTTCCTTTCCATTCTCTACTATCTACTCTACCACCTATTCTATGGTCTACCCATTTTCCCCATAATTTTTCATTTTTAGCAAATATAGACTGACCACCTTTTTGAACTTGTCTATATCCACTTGCACTTCCCATTTCCTTAGAACCCGGTTCTGGTGTTGGATCGATTCCACCACTTTTAGTTCCCTCTGGAGGTGTAGTTGGTTTAATCAAAGTTTCCGACGTTGAATGGAAGTTTGAGGTTTCTGGTGGAATTGTATATTCTTGTTTTCTATGAAATCCGTGGATTCCATACATTCTCTGTTTTGGTGCTAATGGTGGAGTGTCGTCTCGTAATTCATTTGCCATTATTGATGCGTATTCTTCTGGACCACTTAAATAACGATATACCATTGCTTTATCTCGTTCTGCCCGTTTTAAATTATTTAGACTTCCGTTACCACCGTAAATATTGTCCGATGCTGGAAAATCAATTTGTGTCATACCACGAGTTAAACTTGCAGGTCCCACTACTCGTCTCTCTCCACGTTTAGTGTAAAGACCGTCTGGCCATCCATCTCCAATTTCACCTAAACCTGTACCATGTCCGCCAGCTGATGACCCTTCATTTATAAGTTTTAACATTTTCGTTTCAAATTTATTCATTCAATCTTCCAATAAGTTAGTCTTCCACCATTCAGGTGATAAATTCTCTACATGAAGTCGCGGTCTACCTCCACTAAATTTTGGTGATTTCTTTGCGGGGTCTGATGTATTACGTATGTTATCTTCTATACGACCTTCAGCGTCAATTCCAGATGCTACAGGTGGACCAGCAAATAATACATTCTTATCATCTACTCCCAACCATTTAATTACACTCCAACCTAAATTTTCTATCACATCACGTAATCTGTTTTTATATTTTTTCTTAGCTCCGTATGAAATTGCTGGAACTTCTCTGTAGTCCATAGTATAATCTTCTTCTGGATCCATTGCACCGTCACTTAAAATATATCCAATTACCTTATATCCTAAATCATTCTGTAATTGCTTAACCCAGTCTTTGGTTTCTTGTTTATATTGATCCAATGATTTGTAAAATGTTCCTGGACCGTCATCTACTGGTGCTTTTCTGGTACCTGCACCTTCTTTTATGATAGAAATTATATCATTTTCTACTATAAAATCTCCTATTTTATCACCACTAAACTCATTTAAAATCTTTTTATGCAATAATCTTCTCCAAGATATACTTTATCACTTATAAATATCAATTTACTTAACTATTAGACAATTCTTCCTCAACTTCTATTTTCATTTTGAGTAAATCTTTGAGTGCGTCATCTGCCATTTCTTTTACTTTCTCGTCACTTTGAGTCCATTTCTCTTTCTCTATTTCTACTGACTGGACTCCAACTTGATTGTAAAATTCGGGTGTGGTCTGTGTTTTCCAATCTTCTACACTTTCTATTTGTTCGTTTAACCATGAAAGTTTATTTTTCAACACTTTTTGATTTTCCCAATCTTCAAATGTTCCATCTACCCGAAGTTTATTCTCAAATTTTACTTGACAATCAAAACATTGATTGTATAATCTATACATCTTATCATCAAGTTTCAATTTCATTATTTTATCACACTTTGGACAAAACCATGGCATCTTTGCTTCTTGTAATACCTCCATTCTTCCATTTATTCTGTCTCTTTCGTCTTGTATCTCTTTTTTACGAGCTTTCTTTTCTTTTTTATCTTCCGTGACCACCATTATTCTTTTATTTGGCGTTTCATTTCGTAAAATGGATTCTCTTGCCTCTACGTGTCTTTGATGTTCTCCCATAACCGTTACCTCAAATGTTTGTTTACTATTTTAACTGCCTCTAAAGCATGTTTTCGTGTTTGCTTTATCATTTCAAATGACTCTGGCGTTTCTGCTTTCTTAAATTTTGAATTCGATAATTGTTTCTTTGTTTGTTTTGCGTAATTACTTCTAACATTCTTTATGAATTCCTTTGAGTTTTTCATATTACTCAATCCACCTTTACCAAGAACTCCATTTTGTTCTAATGTCTTTGCCATTCCTATAATTCCAATACAGAAACTTTTTATGGATACATTTTCGGTATCTATTCCCTTATACTTAATAAGTAGTGGGTCAATCTTTATTTCTTTAATATTTATTTTTGGGTCGTTTAGTTTAACTAAAAAACGAGTTGCGTGATACATAAACTTACCAATATCTGTTGAAATTAACTTAAACTCTATTCCTTTTCTATTTCTTGACGTAACTAAAATGTTATTCTTGAATCTTCCCAAAACCCCCTCTGTTCCAAATGACATTGTTACTGTATTTCCAAGAGCACTATATAAATTTCCAATAGTAAACCCCTTTAATCCATATTGTGGCTTATATCTTCCACTCATCCAGTCTGTATATGGTTTGAATGTCAATATCAAATCAACTTGACTATAAACTTCCTCTCCCAAATTGAAAATTACTGAATTTCCTTTGGTGTGTAATGTATCAGTAATCTCTACGTTTTTTGGAGCCTTTGTTTTTACATAAGTAAGAAAAGTTTCAAGATATTTTCGTCTTATTGCATTTTCCTTCTTTCTAAAATCTTTTTGGTCTATAACTGAAATTGGTATTTCTACCAACATATCAATATCACCATATATTTTATCAACTTTATGTTTCAAATCATGCTTATAGTAACTTGTAGATCCAACTGGAGTTAATTTACCAAGTGGTTGTAGTCCACTCGTTTTCAAAAAAACATTAAAATTTTTAACAAACCTCTCAAACTCTTTTACTGACGCCTTCACTATCATTGGAGTTAATTTAGTTTTCTGGGTTTTTACTGTTTCCCATCCGCCCATTTTTTATAACTCCTTTGGAATTGGGAATTTATATCTTGTTAGTGTAGTTTTGTATGCATCAAATATTTTCCTATTCAACTTTTTAAATAAAAAGTCCTTTGACTTCATCAACTTATATAATTTTTCAAATGAATCAATATCTTTAAACGTGCGTTTTGATCCGAATAAAAATTTTGCTAACTTATCCATATCCCCAATTACTTTTCTTATTTTTAGTTTAACTCGTTTTCCCTTTTCGTTTGTGGTAAAATCAACTAACTCTACACCATTTTTCCAATTCATTTGAAATTTTCTCTTAACGTCAGGATCTTTTGTTTTTAATATCGTTTGAGAAAAAATATCTGCAATTAATAAATTACGATATACTGCTTTGTATTTACTTCTATAATCTGATGCAGAAAGTGCTTTTTTCATGAATTCTAAATCACCAATCATAACATCAATCTGAACATATCCAGGATCACCTAAATCATTTCCATCTTTATCTACAGCGTTTAGTTGAGTACCACTTTTATCTACAAGTGGGGTGATGAAGTGAGCCTGTTTTAATCCCTTATTAATTTTATGATCCTTAATTTTAGTTCTACCTAAAAACTTATCTAACTCTCCCCAAAATTCAGTTGCTTCACCGTTAAACTTCATAATTTTAGCCATGACTGATACATCTACTGCAATATCAATATCCCCTAAAAATGGTTTTTTATAGTTTCCTATGATTGTGTATTTTAATTTTTTTAGACCAGCATCTACGAGAGATTTTTTGATTGTAGCATCCAGATGTTCACTTGGGACTACTGAATTTACATCACTAAAAACATTACCACCTTCAAGTAATAAACGTTTAAAATGTCTCTTTATTTCTTCTCGTATTAATTTTCTTACACTATTTTCCGTTATCATCAATTCTCTCCCTAATCTACATTACGGTCTAAATACATTTGAGATACAACTTCTGGAGTATTTTTCTTTAATAAGTTTTTCATATTCTTAATTCTATTAATTGTCAATATTATACTTTTTCGTGTATCTTCACGTTTCTTTGGAATGGTTACTAATTCATCACCATCACTTTTAAATTCAGCGGCTATTGATTTAACACTTGCTTCAAGTTTAACCAAATAACCTTCAAGTCCAGTTGGGTCTACCTTAATGCGTTTAACCAACTCTTTTTCTGCGTTCTGTAAATCATTCATGTATTTCCAATTGCGTTCTTTACGAGCAGTAAACTGATTTTTATCTACTATCTTGACCACATTTCCATCAGGAACATATAATACAAGTCCTTCATCTTCTTCACCAAATGCACGTTGAAAATCTACTTTCAATACTTTACCTTTCATCTTTTTACCAATCAAATTTGCTATTCTCTGTATTTGATATTTGATTTTTTTATGGTGTGGTTTTCTTGCTGGGGTATTTAATAAATTTCCATATTTTTCAATCATCTTACTTAACAAAATTTCATAACTTTCTTCAAAATGAACTTGTTTTAAATTTACTTTTGGATTTGAAAAGAATTTAATGGTAGTTTTCTTATTTGCTTCTTTAGCAAATACATCGTGAAATGCTATTGGAGTTTCTACACCATCAACTATTATTTTAAATAATACTACTATACCATCACCAATTTTTTCTGGATCATATAATACTATATTGTAATCCCATGATGGTATTGCCTCACATTCAATAGATATGTTTTTAGTATTACCTTCAATGCCAAATTTCTTTGCATATTTATCTACTATTTTCTTATATGGAATTTTCTTTAATAATTTATGATACTTTACGAAATCTTCATAAAAATATAATGAAGGATAATCTTTTTCGTGTTTAACAGTTTTAGTTTTTGATCCTGAATAAAACCCTCCACCCCTTATTCCAAATTGGAAAAAGTGACCATCTACCTTTTCATTAACTTCAAATTTTGTATTGTCGGCATTCCACAGTTTTAAGAAGTTTAATAAATCCTTTGGTTTCATATCCTCTATATGTTTAATACCTTCTGTTAAAACTCCCTCTGTGATACCAAATTTCGTCTTAAAGATACCATATACGGACTTATTAACTTTACCGTATAGAGTTTTAAATGCATCCTTTGGATTATCACCTTTGAATGCATTTCTAACAACAGTTCCACTAATAGTTTTTCCATCAATTTTCATTTGAAGTTGTGGGACAGTAATTACATATCCTTTTGTTTCAAAACTTTCCATATCTTTACCTGTATATGGGTTATAATACTTTCCACTTAATCTACCAGCATCCTTTTCACCGAGACCAACTACCAACGCAGTAGTTTTCTCATCAAACTTAGACTTTATCTCTACAGTATTATATGGATTTTTAACTTGAATGATGTTAGATTTTGGAACTTTAAACATTTTAGATATTATAGCTTCTTTTTCCTTAAAATCAAATGGTGATTTACCATCAGTTTTATTTGAAGTTCCTATAAATACATTTTTCTTACCGAATTTTTTAACTAAGAATTCGTATGCGTGATGATGTCCTTTATGATATGGTTGGAATCTACCGGAGTATACTGCTATGGTTTTTTTTATTTCACCAGTATCTTCCAATAATTCTTGTATTAACTGTGTTGCTAATTTACTCATCTTCGTCCACCTTTATCAAAGTCCTTTGAAAACTTCTGTAATTTACCAAATGCTCTAAACTTTTTCATTTTCTCTTGTTTACTCCATTTCATTTTATCAAATACTTTCATTCTCTCCGTTAGTGGAAGTAGTGATGACAATTTAATCATATTTTACCAACTGTGACTTCATTTTTATATGTGGATATTTCCGTTTTAATTTCTTTACTGCATTTACATTTTTATTGGAATCATCGAAAAATGCTATATCATCGTATCCTTTTTTGATTTGGCCTTCTACCCAATCCGCTTTCTTTTGTGGATTTGCATCTGCAAGTGCTACTACAAATACATCTCCGTGGCCACTATCCTTAAAAAATTGTCTGACTGGTTTATATTTTGATCTGGCTGTAAGTATAGTTAGACGACGATTTCCAACTGCACTATGTATTCTCTTAAATACCTTAAACATACTTTTTATTTTTTTAGGGTCTATTACTTTATCAAATTCTGAAAAATCTATTTCATCACCTGGTTCTGGTTTATATACTGCGTATAGTCCTGGTGTCATTGTTATTTTCTTTCCATTACGCATTAAATAAACTTTAGAATTAGATTTTACTAGTGTATCATCAAAATCAAATACTCGGAGTTTTTTTTCTATTAATAAATCTTTAAGTTTTATCACTACCTAATTCCATCACATAATATAGTATTACAAACACCACCGCACTCAATAATAAAAAATCAAATTTTGCTACTATGAAATCACTAAACATTACTTATCTAGCTTCCAACGTTTATCTGCTATTTTCTTCATACTTTTAAGAATAGTTTCTAATGCAACTACACTCTGATAATTATGTTTCCAATTTGGTTTAACAAAATCTTTATTTGTCCTGTTGGCCGTATTAAATATTTTATTAGCATGACCAAGAACTGTTTTAGCATATATTCTAAATTTTTTAGTTAGTTCTTCCCTTCCACTTTCACTAATAATCTCTCTAATCTTTTTTCGTAATACTCGTTCTTGTAATTCATCTTTTGCCATCATCATCTCCCGTTTAGATATTTTAACTTTTTGTTTTCCGATTTCTCTCGGTTTGTCTATGTGAAATTGTGCTATTATTTTATATCCCAAGTTTTAATAGATTTTAAAACATAAGTAAGCGTTCCAACCTCATAATTAAATGCCTTTGCTAATTTATCATTTTTAAGATGTAAAATCATTGAGTATTTCTTAAATGTTTCTATTGAAGATTTAAGTGTTTTTACTATAGCCATTTTATTTCCAGCACCTGCATATTCATTCAAAAGTTCTTCTCTGATGAGTTCTCTTAGTTGTGTTTTAGTTATTTTCATTTTATTTCTCCATTAAAGTGTATCACTCAAATTTCATTGGTTCTTGTGCCACTTTGTCTGCAAGTGTACCTATACCAAAACTGACCTGGGATAAAAGTTCAAGCCAAGAATCCAAATTTTCCTTTCCTTTTATTGAAGATTTTACCTCTTTGATAGCCTTACCCAACATCTTTTCATAAACCAGTAAATGTTTTAATAATTCCTTTTTCCTCGTTGGGTCATCCCACCCCTCATTTAACTCTTCCCGAATCATTTCTTTTAATTGTGTTTTAGTTATTTTCATTCTACTATCCTCCAAACCTACTGTTTTTCCACATCAACTTCTGCAATCTTTCATACTCACGTTGTTGTTCTGGTGATATTTTAATTGTTTTCAATGGCCCAAATATTCTTTGTTTTCTACTGTTTTGTTTATAAACATCATCCATCTTCTTTTCATCTTTATCTACTGCAATTACTTTTTTAAGGTTGCTACTTACCACTATCCAATATCCAGCCTTTCTCATTTCTTGTGCCTTGTCAATAGTAATGTCTACTTTTTCGTTTAGTAAATCTATTAGTTTAATCATTTTATACCCATCAACTCTAATTCTTTTTCCCAGAATAATCCGTATACGGCTAATGCATTGACTTTAACTAACACATTCATTGTGTTTCCAACGTGAAATACTTCTTGTTCATTTCTTTTTAATCCAACTTCTTTTCCAATCTTACCTAACCACTTATAATTACCAACAAAATTATTATCTATTTTAGTAATAATAATTGATTCTGGATAATCGGGCTTAGCATTATATTTAGCAAACTTTTGAGCTAAATCAAAATTATATGTAAATGATTGTACTGGTCGTCTTGACCTATACTTCATTTTTAAAAACAACCATTTGTCATCTCGTTTAGCTATTTTTAGTTTTTTTAAATCTTTTTTAGATATAGCCGTTCCTCTATACACTTCACCACTAATCGGGTTTAATTCTTTTGAGTATTTAGATTTTTTTGAATACAAAGATTTAATAGTAGAATCTATTTTAGTAGTTCTTTCACCGCCAGCTTTCATATACTTTTTTAACATTTCTATTTCAGTATCTAAGTTTTCTGTCAATAAATATTTTAGTTTGATCATAATTTATCTCCTAATAATAAAAAGCTATGTTTAGTTTCAGTTCTTACAATATGTACGTACTTTTGCCAATTGCCGTTTTGTAATGATATCCGCATCTAATAATAGGTGCCCTAATTTTGCATCACCATTCACTTTACTTCTCCTTATTTACCCCTTTAATAATTCGTGATATAATTTGTCAAGCATAATTTTGGTAAAAGCGTCATATTCACTTAATGCACTTTTAATCAATTTATTTGAAGCACTCGAATATTCTTTTGATTTGGATTTAGCGAACTTTTTTAATTCCTTACCAAAATCTTCAGCTTTATTTCCAATAGCCAAATACTCATCGTCATCATGTGGATGATAATAATCATTCTCATTCAAGAGCTCTTCCCGAATCATTTCTTTTAATTGTGTTTTAGATATTTTCACTTCATTTCTCCAATGAATTTACAATGTTCATAATGCCCTTATTTCGTTTTTGGGCTCCATTATGTGTGGATAATCCCTTTTTACCTGCAAAATTCTTTTCCAATGACTTGACTATTTTTGGGTATGCTATTCCACCACCACTTTCGGCCCATTTTCTACTTCCCCTTTCTATTAATTTAGAGGCTTTATTTAATTTCATCGTCATTATCTTGGAAGTCTTTTCATGCCAAAATTTAACTTCATTATCTTCAATTTGTAATATGACTATTTTACTAATACCATTTAACTCAATCCAATATACAGTTAAGGGGGCAATATACATTGATTCATTTAATGTATTTTCTTTAACTAAAATTTTTGATATATACGTTGAAATTCTGAATTTAGTTCCGGCTACAGGGACCAAACCCTTATCTTTAACTTTCTGTGTAATATCATATTTACCATTTCCCAATTCTTTAATGAACCAATCACTTTTACCGACTCTACCTTTCCATATTTGTTTTTCTATCATATGTTTAATGGCTCGCTTGTCGGTAGCGGTAAGGTGTCCGTCTAATACTTTTATCTTTATTTCATTGAGTAGGTCTTTGAGTTTAATCATAATTTATTCCTATTAAAAGTAGGCGTCACCACCTCTATCTGAAATCCATTTGTTGATGTCTTTGGGTTCATTTGTTATTTCTATTTTATTGCCAAACATCTTTTTAGCTTTTTCTATTTCTTTTCTTTTTTGTTTACCTTCAGTTGAATTATAGTCATCTTCAAATACTTCGTCGTCATAGTAATACATATCTTCTATATACCCCAATACATCCACTACCATAATTTTGTCAACCACTAATTCGTTCCACCACCAATCACCTGTAAATGGGTGTGGTTCTCCGAAATGTTTATTTAATTGTTTTTGATGTGTCTTTATTACTTTGACAACACCCTTCTCATATAAATTGAATACTTTTTTCACTCCCCTTTTATCTAACGTATTTCCATCTTTATCTTCTAAGTGACTAAACAGGCCGTGTACATTTCTTTTATATTTTAACTTTAACTTGCGTATAATGTCATCAAAAATAAAAGTCATCTTTCCTTTTATTTTATCACCTATTTTACTATCTGATGCTTTATTTAATAAATAAGTCAATGACGATGAAAATTGTGGTTCAGTTGATACCCACCTCATTCCAGTTTCATCTGGTCGAGACATTATATCATCGGAAGAAGCTATTTTCAATTTACCTATCATATGGACAAGAAACCCACCATCGGTTCTAATTCCACTTAGATTTCCTATATTACTTTGAGAAGTTGTAGTAAATGTTGAAAGTGCCTTTGATGTACCTTGAAGTTTTTTTAGATTTACCAATCCTTTAAAATCCGTTACATGAAATGTTGGAATATCTACATCACCTACAATTACATCTACCACTTTTTTTGATAATGGAATCATAGTAGAATCCATCATATTTAGTTGAGAGTCTTCCCAAGATATTACTTCATATAATAAATCTTTTAATTTAATCATAATTTATCTCGGTGGGTTATAATCCCACGGTCCCCAATGTTCGTGTTTTAACATATTTATCATTGTTTCTTCAACTGAATATTTGTGAATCTTTTTACCATTCGCTGGTATTCCACCTAACTCATAGTATTTCTTTTTATTAAGTATTATTTTTCTATTATTACTGAAATCTAATACCATCCCACCTTTCTCAATCCAACAATGACCGAATGGTTTGCCATTAGTGGATAGTATCGCAAGACCATGACACAATACTAAATCTTTATCGTGTCCTTTACTAACAAATCTACCGTTAGCTTCGTAGCAATCACCTTTACCTGCCACTATCTCTTCTTCAACATTTTTTGTTTTTCAATCCACTTTTTAGCTTGTCTATTCTTAATAGGTGCCTTTATAAATTTACCAATACCTTTACCGACCAACATATTAAATTTACTTGTTGCTTGTTTTGTACTTAAATGTTTATTATTGTCAACTAATAGGAAATTGGCATTTCCAAATAACCCCTGGAAATAAGCCATATTCTTTTGAACTGAATGCCAATATTTTTCAACAACATGAGCTGGTAATCTTCGTGGTCTTTCTTCATTTCGCTGTTGTGCAATTTCCAATGAAGTATTTACAAATACCATGAATGTATCATATCCCAATTTCATTAAATCTTGTCGTTCATTCTTTACATCTTTAAATTTATGACCCGTACCATCAATAATAACACCCAATCTACCTTCTGTATAATTTTTTAGTCGTTGTTTACTTAATGCTTTTGTACGAGTTCTCATACCACTGTAATCATCGTATTCTGGGTCAGTAAGTTGTTTGAATAACTCTTCTGGCATATTGTCAATGTCGACAGTTCCAAAATATTTTTTCATAAATTTTTCTAATTCAGTATCTTGATTAACCATTTTTAATCCGGTATAGGATACGCTAACTTTTTTGGGTATTCCGAATAATTGAGATGCAACGTAGGTTTTGCCTGAATTGTGGACATTAACTTCTGATTTTCCCACATAATAATTATGATTATTATTTATTCGTAAATCATATACATATTTTTTATCATATTTTATTAGCTTAATTGATTTAATTTTCACCATATTCTCCGTGATTTTTAATAAATCTAATATTTTGTTTTTCTGACCAAAATATTTCTTTATTTTTTAATAGTGATTTTATATTTACCATTGATATATGACAATAATCACCATCCCATTTTTTACGTGAATTAACATAGCTACAGTAACGTCTATTATTAAATTTAAAATTACACCTATCACATTTATATGATATACTTTGACCTGTATGTGGGTTTCCTGTTTTAGTATAAATTAAATCAGTTGCTAATAACATAATACGTCATCACCATCTTTCAAATCCTTTGCCATAATCCAGTTACCATTCGATAGTCTTATTTCATGATCTAATGTACAAACAACAGTTTCACCAGTTTCCAATTCTATATTTACCATTTCAGTATCAGCATCGTACTTAAAAAGTTCAACTACTTCTGAAATTTCTGATTTACCTTTTGTGTTCAATGTCCAAACTCTTTCACCTTTAATTACTTCAGATATTTTAGTATATCCAGTTTCAGTTTTTATTAATGTATTTTCATCGAAGCAACCTGGACCACCGGCAAGGAATACCGCTTTGAATATGCCTGGATCATTTACTCCCTCGTTTAATTGTATAAGATCTTTTAATTTAATCATTGTCCTTGTCCTTATTCATAAAAAATATATTATCCATCAACTATAAATATAAGAGAATGGAAAAGTTAGATATTATTTAGAATACTTTGACATCGTATTTTTTAGAAAACTGGAAGCCGTCCTGTTTAGTATTTACTATTGGATGCCCTTTTATGTTTAGACTTGTGTTTAAAACCATAGGACAACCTGTTTTCTCATAAAACTCTTTAATAAGTTTATAATAACCTGGATTATCTTCTTTACTGACTGTTTGAACTCTGGAAGTATTATCCACGTGACATATTGCCGGATACTTATCTGGCCACTTACACTTTGCAGTGAATTGCATAAATTGGGATTTACGAACTGGCATATCAAAAATTTCATGAGCATGTTCTTCCAATACTGATGGGGCGAATGGTCTAAATTTTTGTCGATGCTTTATAACATTTACTTTATCTTTTATATCATCACCTCTTGGGTCTGCTAATAAACTTCTATTTCCAAGTGCTCGTGGACCAAACTCAGCTCGTCCATTTGCCACCCCTACTATGTTTCCTTTAAGTAGTTCATTTAATACTTTTTTAACTGGATATTTTCCATCTATGTTATGTCCTGTGAATGGAGTCTCCCAATTTATATGTTTTCCATAAACATATGCCGCAGAACCGAGTGATGAACCAGCATCACCAGGATTTGGTAATATCCATAAGTCAGGATAGTAATCACGGGCTATAATAGAGTTAGCTACACAATTCAGTGCAACTCCCCCCATATAAACACAATTATTAGTTTCAGGAACAAGTTTTTGAGTGAGACTGAATACCTTACGGATTTCTTCTTCGCATATCCATTGGACATTTGCTGCTATATTAAACTTCCAATCATCACTATCATCATCTGGGTAGTATTCTGGATTCCAATCTAAACAACCTCTATGTAAATTGTTCTTTAAATCAATCGGTTTATCGGAGTCATTAAAGAAATCTTCACGAATACTATTCTTTAGTTTGTGGTCTTGTGTTCCCCAACCTGCCATTCCCATTAAGATGTATTCATCTTCTTGTGGTTTTAATCCAAGTCGTTGTGTCATTGCACTATACCAAAGACCAAGTGAGTTTGGATATTTTAGTGTATATCGCTTCTCAAAATGACTTCCCCACGCATACCAAATACTACACGTCTCAAACTCACCTATTGCATCTATAACTACGATAGCTGATTCTTCATATGGACTTGTGTAGTATCCCGCCGCAGCGTGAGATTGGTGATGTTGAACATATTCTATTTCTACATTACCAACGTAATCTCGTAGATAATAAGAAGGTAAATTTTTACGAGATAAAACCTCTCCATATTGACCTGCTCTTAGTTGTCTTAACTTTTTTAAGTATGGTCTTTCAAAATATACTACCTTGTCTGGTTTACCACCAAGTCTATAACAATCGGCAAATAATGTGCTATTCAAATCTGAATCATTCTTGATTCCACTATATCTTTCACTGTGACCGGCAAACAAAATCTCACCGTCTTGTATAAGTGTAACCGCTGCATCATGATTTAATGCATTTATTCCTAATATTTTCATTTATATATAAACGGGTCTCGTTTTTTTAATTCTTTAATTTTTCTTTTAAATTTGATATGTAATTTTAACCTCAAATACAAATTTTTAATCCATTTAATCATAATAACATAACTCCCTTATAAAATCGAAATGTGACTTATCAAAAACAGGGCACTTTCTTTCTACATCATATAACCATTTTTTCATTATAACCCTTTTTAATTAAAATAGTTACTATTCCACTTCTGTATTGTTTTCATGATACCATGCACCATGATGATTTTGCCTGTTCTGACTAACTTCGCATTCACAGGAATCACACGCGATTAATATTTCGACTTCCATGTATGTAAGATTCTCACCATCGTCCCTTGCATCGCCACACCTTGGAGTATCTTTTCCTCCACTTGTACTATCCATTCCATTCTCATCGATACATTTATCACAGCATAATTCTCCTTTATTTCCTATCCCTGCTTCAGTTACAATACCTTCACTTATTAAATTTTCAAGTGCCATTTTTTTCTCCTTTAATTGGTTACGACTCATTAATAAATATCATACGTTTGCCCTTTTTAGTAATTTTTTATACTCTTGAGGATTTCTAACTTTATTAATTACATTTTGAGCAATCCCCGAATCATTACTCAAACCTATATACTTTAAATAATGTGGAATTAAAGAATGTCCTATAGGTAACATATTGTAATCATCACTCAAATATAAATGATTATATATCGAAGAAAATATATCCATTGTTGATGATGTTCCATAAACTGCAGTATCCATAGTTCCTATGCCAAAAAATTCTTCTTCGTAAGTTATCTCTGATGAATAAAGAACCAATTCATCAAGTTTATATGTTGAAATTTCTTTAATTAAATTTTTATCATGATAAACATCAGGTCTTGTCATTATTACACAATCATATTTAAAATCATTGTCTAATTCATATTGTGTTTTTAATAAATTACCCCTATGAACTAAATAATAATATTTTGGGATATTAAATTTAATTTTATTTTCTATTTCTCTTGATAAAAATTCATATCCCTTTGGATTGAATATCTCTAACATCTCATCATTTATATCAGAATTTCCGTGAAATTTATATGGGTAATTATCTTCCTCTCGATTAGTAGTATCCCAAGTCGATACAAAGAAATCAACATCCCAATATTTATAAATGTGTTTCATAATTTCCCAATATCTCATTTCACCAGATATACACACCGCTATTTTACTCACAATTAAATCCTAATCTTTTTATATAATTTACAAATGGTAAGTATCTTCGTTGTTCTTCTGTTATCAGAGGTTTACCTTCAAATTCATACCAAGCATTCCATTGTTCTTGTGCAAATGTATCGTGATTACCTTTATAGTATTGAGATATAGCATTAAATTCAACTGAACCACAATACCACATATCTGGAGTAAATATAGTCATTGGAATAAAATTAAATAAATCCTTTATAATTTCATCACTCTTTTGTATATTACTTTGTAAAACTACTGTACTTGTTATTTTATCTGAACCTCCCGACTGTTCAACATATTTAACATCACTCCATTGTTCAAAATCATTTCTAATTTTAATTGTTTTTTTATCAAACACCATGATAGTTTTTGGTCTTGGTTTAGTAATTTTATCTGGCATTTCAACTCCATTTAAATATAAACAAATATCATACAAATAACCTTTTTGTAATTCAAGTTTATTTTTTTCGTGATTTAATTCTTCAAGAGACAAACCTTTAATCGTATCAAAATTATCTAAAGAATTATTACTAATTAATAATAATTTTTTCATTTTTCAAAAATTCCTTTTTTAACCCTCTATATATGTTTTCTTGTTTCATTTCCGATTCATCAGTAAACTTCTCTTGATTAATATTGTAGTATTCAATAACTTTATCTGTAATGTATTGTGGGAAAAACTCTTTGACATAATCAAAATTATGTTTCATTGGTGGATGTCCGTCTCGACTACCATTATCTTGCCAAGTTATTTTTTCTTTCTCAAAATCATAGTTTTCATAACACCAATTTTCCATTACTGGATATTTAAATAAATTCAAACAATAATCTAACTCTTGTTTTACATCTCCACGCATTTTAAAATTACCGTGACCAAAATTGTGTTTCATAGATTGTAAAAATTCATATTTAACATTTTTAGAATCTAATATTGACTTGATTGATTGTATCACAATACAACTATCATAAACTGCTGTTGCGAAATTGTAAGTTTTTCCCATTGGGTGATCTTTTAGATTATCATCAATAATGTCACCTAAGTTGTATATGTAGAAATTATTATTATCAACATAAGACATTCTATTGAAAGTTGTAAACATAACCATTACACAATCTTCTGATGTAAATTTATATTTTTTATCTGCTTGTAAAAATTTATATAGAATATTTTTATTATCTGCTCCACCAAGAGCAAAATTATAGTATTCATCAAAACTTAACCCAATGTAGTCGTTCCAAGTCGGCCAAGACCATTTTGTAAAACTACAACCAAATGTAAATAATCTTTTATTCATATGACTTTAACTTTCTTGTAATTGAATCGGCAATTACTTTACAACCTTTTGATGATAAATGTGTATCATCTACACCAGGTAAAACATCACATATTCTTAATTTATCATCATTCTGAATAACATTTTTTTCTGTAATGCTCTCAAAACCATCATAAATGCTTCCTTTGTAGTTTATTGGTATAAAATTATTAGGATAATGTTTTTTTAACAATTTTCCCACATCATCCCTCCAAGATAATCCTATCCAGCTTGGGTAAGGATTTTTTGGATACTTATGATCTTTTAAATTAGGATCATCTCTAATTGCTAAACTTTCAAGGTTTTCTGCAACAGTATCTATTTGATGTAAGATAGTATTATCTATCCATTTTTGCGTCGGTATTTCCTTTATATTACCGAAATAACGTTGTATTTTTACATCAGCCACGTCTCGTAACCAATCAGAAAATTGTACTATTGTTGTAGTAATGGAATTTGTCCGGGATGTTCTGTGACAATGTTCAATGCTATATAAAGTGGTGGTTAAGTTAGAACCACCATTGGTGTATGTTCCTATAACAAATGCCTTATTCATTTCTTTTGCAACTAAATTTGGCCAGTTATTTTGTTTTCTATACTGATCGGCATTATAACTTAAATGTTCTAAATGATAGTTGTAGGGTAATACCTTATTTATTTCTTCGATTGACCAACCTTCTTCATTGTGAAGATACTCGTATTGTAAACCTGAACCCCAAGTGTAACTGCAACCTAAAAATAATATCATTTTCCGTACTCCTCTGGATATTCAACCAATATAATTGGTTTTTTATTTTTATATGCCTTTTTATAAGTTTCATAAATATTAGACTTATCATAAAGATTTATTACTTCAATGTCACCTAACATACTTTTTAATCCTTCTGTGTAGTCTGCCTTGTGTTGAACACCGGGGTCTAATGGGTCATCACTTCCTTTTCCAACTCTAATAATAACGTGTGAGTCATAACCTGTCATATGTTTAAATTTATCTAAATGGTTAACCAATTGGTTAGTAGCACAAATTAAAAAATCCCATCTTGGATAAAAGGTAATAACACACATATTGGTCATACCTAAACCAACTGACATACCCATTTGAACTTCTTCAAACACCGGAGTTTCAATTATTTTATCTTTTGGAACATCTAAAATTGTAGTGGACATTGGATTACCTGCAAATGCAGTTTGTTGTCCTATAAAAATAGTATTTGGTTTTTCTGATAAATACTTCATTGACTTTATCAATTCTTCTTTGTAAGTTAACATAGTGTCTCCAATAATTTTATTTTTTCTGTTTTAGTATTAATAAAATTTAGTAATGTTTTTTGATTGTGTTCTAATATTGGTAAAATATCTATCCACCAATCTCTTAGTTCTTGGTTTGATTTACTTCTAAATTTGTCCAGTTCGTCAAATATCATAGTCATTCTTTTTTTATGATTTTTTTCTAAATCATAAGATTCATCAATAAATGGACTAAATGTTTTGAATCCCAATTCTTTTAACTTTTCCAAAAATAAAGGTGATGAAGTTACGATAAATGGATGCAAATTGTAAATTGGTTTTATTATTTTTTCAGAAATAAAAATATTATCCAAATCAAAAATAGTTTCCGAAACTACACTCAAAAATGTTTCTTGATACAATTTCCATTCTGACGAAAACATTACATTAAAATTTGATTTATTTGTTATTTGTTTAGTATCGAGTTCTACAATTTTCTTATCAATAACTTTTTTGTAAGATGAAAAGTATTTTTTATCTAATATCTCTGGAAAATCCGCTTGATTTGTATCCAACCCTGCCCTTAAAAAACTAATGTTGTTATTCCACAAGTTGTTGTACTCATAATAAGAAGCTAAAGCAATTCTATGTGGTCTCGCACAATTTCTCATAAAAGTTAAAAAATGTTTACTTTTAGAATCAATATCAATATCACTTACTTTTTTTACGACAAAACTATAATCAAAATTATCATCTAATTCCATAGTATTATCTTTTAATTTATTTAATGCAAAAGAAATACCATCAACAACGTGAGTAGACTTTATTATATTGACTGGTGTTTCATTACCACTTGATACCAAATCTCCAGATAATAAATACACCTTTGATAAATCGTAATCAACTTTATTATTTTTATACCAATGATTTAAAGATTTTATTGATAATGTACCCTCAGATTCATATCCAACAATTATTATGCATTTTTCCTTTTTTACTAACTCTTTTACTTTTTTTGGAATATTATTTAACACCAAATATAGTCCGTTTTCTTGTATTAATTCAACAAGATAAATATATTTTTTGTTTTCTACTCTACCTATATTAGTTGAATTTACTTTAAATAAATCTTGTAAATCAGAACTATAAAATGATCCAGTTAAACACTTCATAAAGTAATCGTTTCTATTCTTGTTATAAAAGTGTTCATCACTATTTATTATATTTAAAATATTACCCATTTGCCCGTCCCATAATGTGGATATTTAGATTTATAATTATAATGAATTACATCATCTGGTATATCTCGTTTTTTATTCCAAGTTGCTATTGTTGGTGTTTGGGTAGAAACTTCATTATCCTCAACAATAAAATATAAAGGTAAATCAAAATTTCGTGCATATTTATGACACTCATAAAATATACCAGTTTCAAAAGTCATATCACCAACAAAACACCACACTTTTTGAGATGAATTTTGTCTCTTTAATCCAATGGCAGTTCCAAGTGCTATGGATATAATACCAGTAACAATTGCTGATGAATAAAAATTATGGTCTAAATTACATAAAGTTATAGACCTACCTTCTAATATTTCATTTTTAATCCATTCTGGAGATATACCATGACACAATGCATGATAATGTGACCTCCAAGTAGAAAAAATATGATCATCATAACTAATACGAGAAAATACTTCAATCACTTGTTCTTCATTACCATTTGATAGATGTACTGGGGCATGAATATCTCCACCTTCCCAATGTTTAACTATATCACTTTCAAAATCAATTAAATTATCAATAGTTAAATCAACATCTCTTACCTTTTTATATTGTTCTAAATTTTTTATCATTTGTTACCCTTTTGTTATTGTAAACCCATTATTGGTGAATGAAGCTTTTATATTTTTTTCTTTGGTAAATTTTTTCACATCATGTAATACAGGCTCATAGTGAATATCATCACCACCAATTACGGCACCATTCTTTAGTTTTGGCCAATAATTTTTAAGATGATTATAGACAACATCATCTCCGTGATCTCCATCTATCCATACAAAATTAAGTGAATTATCATCATATAATCTATGTGAATAAATTTCATCACAAGTAATAAAATTTACAAAATCTACTAAATCTAAATCCCGTAGTGGATGTTTGCATATATCCACAGGTGAAATAGTGAATTCTTTGAATCTATTATAATACTCTACAAATTGATAAGGATGTCCACATTCTTTATAGGCCTCTATGGTCATTGGAATCATCCAAAATAAATCTATTGCATCAAATTTTATCTTTTTATTCGATTGTTTTATTAACTCTGCCATTCGTGTTGTAGATTGTCCAAAAAGTACTCCTATTTCGACAAAATAATCACCATCTTTTGCGTTATTGACCATTTCCTCATAAATAAATTCTGCATCATTTATCCAACCAGGTATATCTGTATAAGATTTTATTTGAAAAGGATATTTTGTTTTGAAATGAGCAGGATAGCAATGACAATCATCATACGATTTCCACCAACTTTCCTTTTTATGATTACAATTGATATGTTTATTATCCATTTAAAACCTTCTCTTTAATATATAAATATTAATATAATGGGTTAATCGTTAAAAAAATCGCTACATATTCCAGCAACCTCAATAATTGGGTTTTCTTTCGGCAATACGGCAATCGATTTATCTGTCAGTTGTTTATTTGGATATGTCCAAATATATCCTTTACTTGTTAAAGTCACATCATCTTCTTGATGAAAAAAACAATGTATATTTTTATTTAATAACATTTTATACAACCCTTCAATATTTTTAGCATGACACCAAAATTTTGGATTTTCTAAATAATATTCATCAACAAGATATTGAGGTTTATCGTGGCCTAACCAAAAACCAGTATCATCAATCCACCATACATCAATTTCTACATCAAACCCTTGATTTAATGCCTCTTGTATATATTCAGGATGATTCTCGTACGCAGATGCACCATTCAAATTTCCTCTATGTGATATCAGTATCATTTATTTATATAATTTAATAGCTTTTCCCCCCAAAGGTGGTGAGCTTCTTGGTTTGGATGCCATTTATCATGACAATATAGTTCATTATCTTTAGTCCACAGATCAAAATTAAAATTATTATCATCAATATAAAACCTATCTTTATTTATAAAAGACTCAAAGTAATCATAAGTAATCGTATCCGTTTGATTACTAAAATGACTTATCGAATCAAAAAATAAATAATCTGCATCATTAATATCCATAAAACTTTGTAGTCCAATTAATATTTGTATTTGAGATAATTTTAAATATGATTCATTTGATAAAAAATTATCAAAAAAATTTAATCTATCTTCATAACTCCACTTAATTTTTTTATTATGTCCAATATCACCAAGATAATCACATGATAAATCTTCCTTTTCAATTAGTGATCTTGCATTAATCCTAAACCACCTTTTTAATTTATCATACCAAAATTCTATCCTAAATTCTTGAGTAAGGCCTATTAAAAATAAAGTATCTTTAATATTTTCCTTATTATTTAAACTCCAATCATACAATTTTCTACATATTCTATAATTAGAAGTTCCACTTTTTGATAAATTAATAGAGTTTGCATCAAAATATTTTGCTATATAATCTCCATATGTATTATAAACGCCAGAATAATCTTTCATTGCAGCAGAAAAACTACAACCTATTGATACAACATATTTATAATTTTTTTTATACATTTTGTAAATGAGTTAATACTGGAACTAATTCTTTATATGAACAATTTTTACAATGGTCGGTTGGATTATTTGTTTCACATCCCTGTTTTACTTCTTGATATTTTTCATTCATTCTTATCTCATCAATTGAATTTTCAAATAAATTACCAAATGATTCTGTACCCGTATTTAAACAACACATTTTTACATCACCCTCGACTGTGGTGTATAATCCATTTTTTACCCAAAAACAATCTGGAAAATCCCATTTAGATTTACCCATAATGTTTTCACTCCAATTATCTCTAAGATAATTTAATTGTTCGTGTGAATATCCTGATGTTGCAATGTCATCACTCATCTTTATATTCTCATCCCAAATCTGTGCTATATTTAATCTTAACATACCTAAATTATTTTCTTTTCTTAATCTATCTATCTTTTCAATATCTTCTATATTATAAGCATTTACAACATAGTTCACAACCACATCACAATCATAACGATTAATTGTTTCAAAATCTTTTAAGAACTGAATTAATCTACTCCATTTTGCTGGTGCTCTATCTCTTTCATAATTTTCTTTATAACCATCTATTGAAAAATATAAAATATCAATGTACTTCATACACTCTTGAAACTTTCTTCTAAATTCCAATCCCTCTTTTATATTGTATTGACAATTTGTTGCAACAATTAATTTACACTTTGGAAATACTTCTTTAAATTTTCTACACACTCCATCAAAATGTGGATGTAATAATGGTTCTCCCATACCCATAAGTTTTACTTCTTTGATTGGGTGATGTTTTATTCCATCCAATAACTTATCCCAATCCTCTAAACTCATATGTTTTAGTGGTCCTATTACATCTATTCTATTGCAAAAACTACAATCTAAATTACAATAATTTGTAGTTTCTAAGTATGCGTATGTTATTGGTTTCATACTTCTCTACCTTTATCTTTATCAAACAACAATAATGAATTAGCTAATCCATTACGAACATATACATCCAAATTACTATTTTTCAATAAATAACCATGATAATTATGTAAACCAGAATGATGTTCTTTCCATATATCACTTAATTTATAATATCTTTTCCAACCATTAGAATACAAATCAAATGCCAAAGAAGTACCAGTAAAAATATAATCTGGAGATACTACTGAATGTTTCTTTGACTCATCCACCCCCACTCCACCATACACATCAAATTGATATTTTGTTGGATTATCACTTACTTCTTCCAGGTTCCTCAAAAATAAATCTAAATCTTTAGTGATATCATAATTACTTATGGTCATTAGAACATAATCAAAAATAAAATTATTATTAAGTTCATAATTTAACTTTAACATATTAACTCGTGTAATTAAATATGAAGCTCGTTCTGGGTTATGATGAACATTTGTCCCTACCTTTTTATCAAATTTACATATTTCTGGATTAATAAATTCTTTATCTGTGAAAAAATCAAAACAACTTTTATCTTCAAAATCATCCCAAGTAGATACAAAAAAATCAAATTGTAACTTATCAGATAATTTATTTAAAATTCTATAAACATTATTAATAATACTAAATGTTCGTGTCTGTCCATAAAAACAAACTGCTACTCTTTTATTATCATCCATTATAAAACCTCATAATATCCACCAATACCAAATGACATCTTAGTATTAATTGTTAAATGATTATTATCTATATCATATAAAATTTTATCCATACTCTTTAATATTTATCCATTTCATTCAAAACATTTTTTAATAGTGATTTTATTTCAAAATCTTTACAAAATATATCAGACCTTAATTTTGATTTTCGAATCAACTTTTCATCATCTCTCAATAGAATATCTATATAATCTTTCATTTCTGATATATCCAAGAATGTTACTAAATCTTTATACCTATTCTCATCTTTTGGATAGCTATGATCTGATATAACATAAATACCCGAAGATAAAAATGGTGCAAGACGAAGAGTTTCTAATCCTTTTCTACTTCTTTCTTGTTTACTTTCACCTGAAGCTGGTTCCTGGTGAAGATTAATTAGAATAGGATATTTTGTAATATTAAAAGCATGATCATCAAAAGTAAAACAATTATCTATATTTTTAATATTTGGCATATATCTCTTCAGTATTTTTGATCTTTTTTCATTATTATTATGTAAAAATGTTATAGGTTCTTTAAAATATTCTGTTCTATATAAGTTATGATATCTATAATCGTAAATTTTAGAATATCCTGGTGCAAAATATATAACAGGAACATCAATTTTATCTTGTATAGTATCAATATTCAAATGAGTGTATGTCCATATAAAATCTAAATTATAAACACTATATTTTTTTTCAACTTCAGATTTATCTTTAAGTATTCTAGCCTCAGTTTCAAATATAACAGTTGTGATATTTTTTTGATTATTAATTTTACCAATTTCTTTAGTATTTTTATCTTCTGGATTTGCCATTACAATTAATAATGTTTCAACGCCAGCATCAAATCTATAATCAATGTTATCTAAAAATTGAGTATCATAATTTAATTGTAAAAATACATCTTTTAATGCCTCAATAAAAGGAAAACAATACCAATATAAATCGATTGGTGCAAAAATAACTATTTTATCATACTTCTTCATCATTTATATATAAGTTGCTTACTTATACTCATTTTTTTGCAAATAGTAAATCCTGGATTAAACGGCAAAGTAACTTGTTCAAACTCATCACCAAACTTTTGTTTTATATAAAGAGCTGTAAGATAAACCGTATCTGAAAAATGTGGATCAATATACGATTCATCATATGGATAAGTGTCGTGAAAAAAAATAAACCCATCCTCTACTACTCTATCCTTAACATTCATAAAATCTTTTAATGATTGTTCGTGTGAATGGTCTGCATCAATAAATACAGCATCAAACATAATACCACTTTCTAATTGTTCAAAATATTCATCTGTACTCATTGATAAATATTTTATATTTTCTGGAACAAATACATTTCTTAAATACTCAGGAATTTCAGACCAAGGTATTAAATCAACACCAATCGCTTCTTTACAAAGCGGCACAACTTTTCTAAAACAATGTCCTCCTCTAACTCCAAGTTCTAAATATCGCTCCGGTTTTAACCATTTACAAAACAATTCTAAAAATTCTGAATGATTGAGGGTTTCAGGAGGTGGTGGTATATTTCTAAGATGTATGGGGCTTATCATTCAAATACCTTTCCAATTATTCTCCAGAATATTATAAAATTTAGTTATAATTCTTTCAATACTTTTACATTTCCACAATAATTCTCTATTATGATTCAAATCATCTTTGTTATTTTCAATAATACTTACAAGCTTGTCTCTATCATAACTCATTACTTTATTTACCTCTATAATGTTATGAATCATTCTTTTCCAAGTATTTTCCGTGTAGGTATTACCTTCCTCAACAATGTTATCTGAGCTCTCATCAAATAACCAATCATAAGATTTATATCCATATTTTTTAAAATATTTTATAGTATGTCTGTGGCCAAACCATACAATTGGATGATAATTTAAAACTGGATTGAATGTAGATTGATTTAAAAAAACCATATTTGCGTGATCTGGAAGTGAAACAGACACCCAAGAAAAAATTGACTTTTTATATACATCATACGGAATGGCTTTATTTGAATGGTGTGTATTACTTATATATACACCATTTTTTTCAAAATTACTCGCTATATATGGTAAATCTGAATCTATTTTATTAAATATTTTTTCATCCTCTTCCTTTATAGCTAAATTTGGTATAGTTCCGTGTGGTTCATTATTTACAGCGAAATGGGCATCAAATATCTTTGAAATAAATGAAAAAGATTCATCTTTTTTTCCATATAATTTACCAGAATTACAGAAATTTCCATCGTAAATTATATTTTTATAATCAAAATATTTATGTTCCACGATAGATTCTTCGAAGTATTTTAATTTATGTAAAATATATAACATCCAATCTCTCGTTGGGTGGGGCGTCCTATTTACTCGTAATAATTTAGATTCACATTTTTTTATATTTTTAATATACTCTTCTATTGGATAGTCTAAAGCATATTTATTAAATCCAGTAAATGTTCCCCCCATTTTTTGAAACGAAATAAATGATGCAAGTTCGATGGCACTATCGTGTATAACTTTTATTCTATATCTATCCTCATAGGCTTCTCCGAGTAAATTACTACATAAAATTATGATTGATGACGGTGGTAGATTATATTCTTTTAAAATAGTATCGAATAAATCATAATACCCATTAAATTTATCTTTTGGAAATGTTGATGTGGTAAAATTTTCTGCTTCCCATCCTTGATAAAAAAATAATGTTACCTTTCCATTTCTCATATTTTCTAAGATTTCACTATCTTGCAAAAGAATATCAAAAAAATATGATTTTGTGACTTCGAAGGGATTTTCGAAATTCGTCACTGGATGTAAATCGAATTGAATGATAACTTTTCTATCTGAATTAAGTGCATCTTCTAATCTGACATCATGGCATCCGAAGTTGCCGTCATTATCTTTATTATATTCTTTTAGAAATCTCACTACCTTTTCATCGTGGAAAACTTTTCTTTCTCCATATATTTCATACATCTCGTGATTAAGAATATTTGTAAAGAAATCACCAACACCTGCTATCAAATCACCATCCCTACTGAATTCTTTTGGAAAATGAGTAAAGTAACAGTTGTCTATTATGTCCTTTACTATATCGACATAACTCATTTATCTCTCCAATTTAATATAGGATTTTTTATAGGCCAATCTATACCTATATTTTCATCATTCCACTTTAAACACTTGTCTTGAGCCATCCAATCAACATAATCTTCTGGATAAGATTGTGTATAATGAAATAAACATTCTTCACTCAAACATAAATGTCCATTAGCAAATCCTGGTGGAACTAAAATACTCAAATGATTTCTTTCTGATATAATAAAACTATCCCACTCTAAATAATTTACTGAATCTGGTCTATTATCTACTACAACCAAATATATCTCTCCCCAAACACAAGTAATGTTTTTCCAAGTCACATTATCTCCGTGTAATCCACGAAGAACATTTTTTCTTGAACGAGTAAACTTAGAAATTTTCCATTCATGTCCAGGTGATAAAACTTCATTATCTTTTTCCCAAAAAGTCCACATCTCTCCCCTATAATCAAAGAAAGGATCGGGTTTCAATATCTTTACTTCTGGAAATACTTCTGATTCTGATATTTTTACATCAAATGTCATGTTGATACTCCATAACTTAAAGGAAATGAGTTTCTATAATGTGAACTTTCCTGTGGTACAATCATTTTATATGCTTCAATTAATTCTTCTATACCACAATCTAAACTGTATTTTGGTTTCCAACCCGTAGATTCTATTTTACTATTACTCACAATATAGTTCCTTTTATCAGGATCAACAAAATAATCAGAATGTGTTACAGATGTATCTGGTATCTGTTTTTGTATTCTCTCCACCAATTGTTGTTTATTTATGTTCGTATCGGATAAACCAACATTGAATATTTCATTTTTATATGTTTCATAATTGTCTATCATAAACTCAAACACGGAACTCACATCTTGAATATGAATAAAATTCCTTATGAATTCATGTTCAAAAAGTGTTATATATTTATCAGTTAATAACTTATACACAAATTCATTTACTAACAAATCTAACCGCATTCTACTCGATACTCCAAATACTGTAGCCAACCTAAATATTATTCCATTACTATAAGACTTAATATAATTTTCTGCATCACATTTAGTAACACCATAATGACTTATAGGAGTGAGTTTATTTTTTTCACTTACCTCACCATCGATTCTACTTCCATATCCACTATTTGTATTAGGAAATAATATTTTTTGATTTGGAGATAAGGTTTCAACAATATCTACAATATGCTTATAGTTTACATCGGTGGCCAATGTTTTATCATTCTCACATACTGGAAATCCTACTAAAGCCGCCAATGGTATTATCACATCACTTTTCTGAACTTCATCTTTTAATAGTTTAATGTTTCTGACATCTGAGTGAATAAATTTGAAATTCTTCAATCTACACAAATCAATCAATGGTGCTTGATTATACATTAAATTATCGTATACAACCACATCATGATTTTTTATTAAGTTTCTTGTAAGAACACAACCTAAATATCCAGCCCCACCTGTAATTAAAATTTTCATCATAATTCCTTTTTAATAATTATTTATTTTTCTAAACTTTGGTAAAAAAACAATATCTGACTTTGTAATAGTCAATAAATCCAATAACTCTAAATTGTATTCAGAATGGTGTTTTGCATACTCCATAAATAGCTCATAATTATAAATAAGAATATCTTTCATATTCCAGTACCACTCATGAATTTCATCGATAGACATATTACCAATACGAATTATTTCTTTTTCAATAATACTAAACCTTTCCGTATTATCGAATACCAAATCGTAACTTTCATCTATAAATGGATGAAAAGTTTTAAATCCAAATTTTTTTAAAAACTCTAATGATTTCGGATTGCCAACTAAAATAAATGGATGAAAAAATGAAATAGGTTTCCAAGTTTTTTCTGATACGTATCCGGTAGGATTAGTAAAATCTGTTTCAGTTATGATGCTCAAATAAGTATTCAAATATGGTTTACAATTTTCCCACCCATATCCATGATGGATCCCATCTTTTGCTTCCATTGCTATGGGATAATCTACATATTTAAATTTTTTCTCTTTTAATTCATGAAAATCCTTTTCATAATAGTCTCTCTTTTCATCATCAAAAATTCTATGATTATGATCAGAAACATAATACGGACAATCATCAAAAATAAATTGAAAACTTATATCATTATTCTCTATTAAATTATTTCTATTTAAAACACATAAAGTTGCCAATCTGTGTGGTCTCATTCGCCTATTCAAACACAAAAGATTACTTTTTCTATGATTATTTTTTGTAGAATTAAAATCTTCAATAGTCATTGCCGAATGTTTATGTTTTTTATACGGTTTACTCAAATCAAATATACCCGAATGTAAATTATTTAATATACAATATACTTCATTTGATTTTTCAAATAATGAATGAGAATACACTATAACATTAAACCTTTTTGTTTTGTTATTTTTATTAATCCAATTGGTATATCGTTGTGGTGCAAGATAATCATTTACGGCGACAATAGCATTTGTTATACCATATGTTTTTAATTGATAATGTAATTTTTTTAACTCTGAATCTTTTATGAAGGCCTCTTGTAGAAATCCATAATACAGTTTTAATTTGTTAGATTTAAGATATTGTTTTGCCGTATCACTCATATAATCAAATGCACTTTTATATTTTCTATTCCAGGCCTTATCATTTCCAAGTGACCTATCAGGTGAGGCAAATCCTTCAATTGGATAGATGCCTAAGTAATTACTTTCATTATTATCTTCGATATCATCTACTAAACATAATTTAGCACCTTTGTGTTGATATAAATCACTTGGATATACTGCTGCATCAAATCCAATTTCTTCTCTAAATTCTACAGGATTAAATTGTGGTGAATAAAACTTTACCCATTCTTCTGGTATACCATTTGGCAATCTTTGTCCATCTATTATTCTATCATAAAAAATTTTAATCATCATAAAATATATTAAACATTCTTAAAACCTCTTTTTATATAATTGTGTAAATAAGTTGATAACCAGTTGTGTGCATCTTTACCTGGATGACCATCAGTTGCTAACCATTCATCTGGTGATTCGTGTGTTTGGTATCTACCATAAAGATATTCGTTCCAACTATCAATCACTTTTTTCTCGTTATAACTATATAAATAATTATCTTCAAAAGAAAGAAAGTTGGTATTTTTTCTTAAAAAATCTGTTAGTGTTATTGAATGTATGTCATCAGTAGTATCTCTTGGTAATCCCAACGAATTAAAAATAATTAAATCAATTTTATTCTCTTTTAAATATAGCAATAACAAAGTAATTTCTCTTTTAATTTTTTCCACTCTCTCTTTATCAGAGTAAAAATATTGTAAATAAAACATTAACCATTTTAAAACTCTATCCCTACCTGTCTTTAGTGAAGTAATATGAGTTGGAACTTTTATTCCAGTATCTCCTTCCATTGGACCAATATGATTGTCTCCCAATGAACTTAAATGTGAATCAACATATTGATTTATTTCATTCAAATAAAATTCAACTCGGGATGGATCAGTTAATCCTAAAATCAATAAAGTATCTTTGCATTTATCTTTATTGTTTTCTACCCAATCAAAAGTAGTTCTAAATATTCTATCATTAGAAGCTCCTGTTTTTGATAAGTTTATATCTTCACATAATAATTTATTTGATAATAAATTAGAAAACCTATATTTGAAGTGTTCTTCCGTATTGCCTAATCCATCACCAAAAACAAAACTACATCCATTTGTTACTAAATATTTATAACTCATTTTTCAAATCCTTATATAATTCATCTGCCCACAATTGATGTCCATTTTCACTTGGATGAGGATCATTTTCACTCCACATATTTTTTTTATATTCTAACTTTTTACTATCAGAATTTAAATCTAATAGAAAGTTTTTGAATGATATTGACTTAAAAATTCTCTCTCTTAATCTATAAAAATAATCTTTTGTATGAGAATCATATATCTCCAAATCATCTTCAACTTGATAACCATGATGAAGTCCTAACATAGCATTACCATCTTTTTTCGTATAAAACGCATCAAAAAATAAGTGATTGATTTTATAATGAGATAGAAATTTGTGTAAATATAAATTTTGATGTATATACCTACTCATATACTCCCTTTCATTCCAAAAATATAAAAAATATGATTCATAAAAATTATAAAGTTTTTCAGGTATATTTTTGTGCTGTTGTTTATCTAAAAACATATCTGGTCTCATGGTTTCCCAAAACTCATCATCTTCAAATTCAAAATAAAAATCTTTGCGTTCGGGTGATGTCCATCCAATAATAACAAAAATTTCCTGTTCATCATACTCCAATAATAATTTTAATGTATATTCTACGACATCACGTACTATGGTATCGTTTGAACATCCTGCACTGGCACAATTGATAACTTTTGTATTTAATAATTTTCCTAACTTATGTGGCCAAACTTTTGGTAATCTATAATTGTCATTTTTAACATGATTCACATAGGTGATTCCTTTTTTTTGTAATTTTGGATCTATAATATCACCTGATGTCCAACTATCGCCCCCACATAAAAGTATTTTCTTCATCTTTGATTAAGCTGCTTTGATACTGATTGTTCTTCTGATAAATCTATTACTTGAACTTCACTTGTACGAAATTTATTATTATCACCGGACACATCAACATTCCACAGATGATAATGGTTAATAATATAAGATAACATTTCTTCTTGTCTTTCAGTCAACGTATTAAATGTTTCAATGCTAAAATGGGGAGTGTCCAATAATTTATTAGCATGACCATATTCACCGCCACCACCGAATACTCTATCTCGATATGGACCAGATAGTCTAACAAGTTCCATATTTTTCATAAACTTTTCCATTAATTTAGACAAATGTAAGTTATTACTTTTTTCATAATTTTGAGTCCTTTGCAATATTACAGGATCATCAACATTATGTCTTTGTAATTCTAATGGATTCCAAAAATAATTTATAATATAATCCTTTTCCCTTTCCGTTTTATCTTTCATATAGTTATATATGGCCCAATTTAAAATTGTAAAATGTGAGGACCGTCTTGTAGAAACTGCTCTACCATCATCTGTTAACCACATTAAATTCAATCTTCCACTGATTTCATGTATAGTTCCTACATCGTATATTTTCCAAAATTTAGTAGGGTGTTGTTGTACATCAGTCAAATCATCAGACCGAAAAAAGAATCTATCATAAGTTTCTATAACTTTATCATCTCTTACATCTAATTCAGATAAACAACCCTTTAACAATGCGAATTTCATATCCTCTACTTCTATATTAAAACTCACTTAAAAAAACTCCCTATATCTATTACATATTTACTCATCAAATCCACTCATCATTATATTTTACGAAATGATTACCATTGTTACTCTCATCATATATTTTAAAAGAATTAACTTCTTTTAAATTACTCATAAAAATAATTTCTCTATGACCAAAATCACCATCTTGATATGTACCACTAAAAAAAGATCCCAATGTTTTTCCATATGTAAATTGTGGAATAATATCCGTATCAACTTGCTCTTCTCCAGATTGACTAAATTCTCTTTCAAATTCTATTCTATCCTGTGAGAGTATATCATACAAAAATATACCAACACCACTTATTGTCCCCTTAAAATTCCACCGATATTCTGGTGGACACGTTGATAATCCATTACAACACCCTAACCAAATCATAGCATCAATATACTTAACCATATCTCCATCAATATCTCTTTCTATATATTTATCATTCACTTGAAATTTAAGTTTTTGTTTATCTCTATCTACAACCATGACTATATTATACCAATCATCCTTTTTATCTGCTTTCCAATGGGGATCGTTTGATGTACCATCTTCTATTTTACAATATATAGAAACTGGGTTTTCAACTGATTTTTGTAATGCCCACATATCACATTGTAAAAATAAATCTCCATTTTCCGTTTTTCTACATAAAATTCCAGTATGTTGTCCGTTTATTGCAAGCATTCCACCAACTTCATCGGATGCCATTTCATCCCAATCCACCTTTACCCTCATTGCAAATGAAAAAATTGATGATGTAAATAATTTTGATGGTAAAAGAGTACTTAAACCATGCTTATTACTTAATGGTAAAAAATAAGCATCCTCATCTCCCTTAAAATTTATCATAAAGACATCTCCAATGTTGAATAATAAAAACTTTCTAATTCCGGAAAAACATCTACAAAGTTTGTTCCCCTTCTTCTATCATGTTCTTTAAAAAACTTACCAAAATTATATCTCTGTACCTTTAACTCATCGGAATCTTGATCAACTGATATCATCCAATCGTAAATTCGTTTTAATTTTTGAGTTTCAATATCAGAAAATCCTATATTCCTATAATCAAATAAAGGAACAGACAAATAATCCATATATTGTGCCTGTTTAAAGATATTGTCTGACCATTCTGGTGGTAATACCTGCACGGTTTGGTGTGTTGGATGTCTCAAATAAGATGAATCCAAAAAAGTTGCAGATGGCCAATATCTATCTTCAGAACCATATGACTTCTTTAATTCATATATTCCATTAATTAGTTTTTTATAACTCGGAACTGATAGTGCATTGTAGGTACTCATAAAAGTTAAATTTACACGACTGCATTTTTCTAATATCTTATTACAATTATCCCAAAACCTATTAAATTCTAAACCATTTCTTATATATTCAGCCTGTGTTCCCCAAGCATCTACTGATGTATATACAACAAATTCTTTTACTCTGTTCTCATCTTCAATTCTTTGTATTCTTTGTATTAAATTATCTATTAAAACATCTGGTACTCCTAAATTAGAATTTAGAGATAAGGATAATTCTTTATTTGGATTTGGTTCATCAATAATATAATCCAACACTTTCCACGTGTCCTTTGATAACAAAGGTTCTCCACCAGTTATTCTGAATGTATGTAGATTACGATACAGCGCTGGCCACCATTCCCAAAATGCCTCTACATATGGATTTTCTTCACGGTGTGGTATTGGCATTTTATCTTCATTTGTTATATATTTTATGGAATTAAAATCTTCCGTTGTAGGATATCCACCATACTTTTGAGTTTCGTCCATCCAGGTAGATGAAAAAGCAGGGCCACAATAACTACATTTGAAATTACAGGCATTGGAGAATGCCACTTCAACATATTTAGGATTAAAATTTTCTTGTGGATCCATTTTCACAATTTCTTCAAGATGGGGATGAGACCATGATGCTCCTGATTTTAAAACTCTATCAGAAAATCTATCCGAGTTATCTTCTATATTCCAACAATAATCACATTCCTTTGGACGTTTACCGTCCAACATTTCTTTTCGTTTTTCTTTTTTAAATTGTGTATTATGGAGTGCTGTAGGATTAACTTTTAATTCATTTAATGGTATCTTATGGGTGACCGGATGATGACAACTATGAGTATGTCCTAAATGTAGATGCATAGTAACTTGTGTCCATTTTGCAAGACAGAATCCACATCCCGTATCATTTAGATCAGATTTTAATTTATCGTAAAATGGATTATCACTTGTAAAATCACTTTCTCCGGGTTTTACTAATTCCAGTTGGACCTTTGTACCTTCTGATTGCATTTATATCTCCACGTGATTTGGAATATCTTGTTCACATCTAAAATCTATTATTTCATGTTCTGTATTAAATAAATATTCTCGTTTAACAATATTGTAATTTAAATCCGCGAGTCCATCTTCATCTGTATTTATCATTCCACCTTTCACTTCATCTATGAATCTTCTTTCATTTATACTTGTATCTTTTTGGTGAACGAATTTGTTTCCAACAATATCATTCCGTTTGTGGTGTTGTGAAAAATACCGACCTTTACGACTCCTATATGGTAATGTTGTGTTTGATATTTTACCTATCTCTTCATTTATTATACTACAACCATTTATAATTCCATGATTTCCATTTCCACTTAAATCATATACTATGTCATTTTCTACTTTTGAAAAATCATAATATAATTTTGTATTTTCTGGGGTTGGAAAATCTGTTTTGTAATATTCTTGTCTTTCACTATCATCAAATATTCTATCCCACATACAAACTTGTGTAATATCACCTGCAAAGTAATTGGTGTAATCTGCTGTTTTTGGATCATTCACTCCAATGTAAAATGGATTTCCACCATATTTCTTTAATGGTGATTCAAATTTTAATGGTGATTCTGAACCATGTCCGAATCTGGAATCTGATTCTTCACCATTTAGATAAAATCTCATTTCCCCTTTATCAACATTTACCGTTATCATCAAATGTGTCCAGGTTTCTGGGTGTCGTTTTATCCACATATAAGAATGATTATTCTTTTGATTAAATAAACCAAAAGAATATGCGTTAGAATTGTCCCATGCAAATCCCATTTGGTAACTTGGTCTCCCTAAAATATATTGATGAATAAATTCTCTGTTTTCTACATCCCCAATTAAATATGTTGGAATATCAAATCTATCTTCTGCTTTTACTAATATTGATATTGTGAAATTACCACTCGTTAGTTCTCGTATAGAATCTGTTGGATTGATTTTGATGTAATTAGAAAGTCCATCAAATCGTGCGAAGTTTCGTGGTTCGTTTGATTCATTATTCATAAATGTTGTTTTTGCAAGTCCTTTCTTCTTTACTCGATATAACAAATCATCATCTTCCATTCCCCAATTGAAATACCCATTTGAATATCCATTGATTTTTTGGTAATGTTCCTTTGTGAATAAGATTGCACCTCCGAAATACTCTTGATATTTTAGCCCATAGCCGAATTGAGCAACATTTACTGCTAAATGTTCTACTTTATCAGGATAGGAATAATCACAAGTATCATCTTCTGGTAACATATCTATATCATGAAAACAGAAATAATCATATCCTTCCTTTTGGGCTACATCAAAAGCTACATTTTTTGCAGTTCCTCTATTAAATCCACTTACCGAATCAGGATAAACTTGATTGGCAACAAATATCTTGTATTCTATATCTTTGTCCTTAAAAAATTCATCCATATGTGGAATAAACTTTTTAAGATGTTCTTCTCTTTTGTAGTGTGGAACACATATTGCTAATTTCTTCATATTACTGATATAAACTCATGTTTATCTAAAAATTCTTCGTTATGTGATATCTCATACTTCAATGAACTCAACCCATCTTCCTTTATTGAAGATAATCCACGTCTTACCTTATTAAAAAACCGTAATTGATTTTCTCGTGTTTCCCAATGTGTAAACTTTGTCTGTGACCAACCATTTTCTTCGTGTTCTAAACAAGTAAACTTTCCATCTCGTCTGTTTGGTATTAAAGCCAAACTACCAATTCTCAATTCCTTTTCTTTCTGAAGTGCTCCGTGGATTTTTGCATGATTATCATTTCCACTCTTATCAATGACCATATCACCTACTACATTATCAAAATTCCAATATCCTACAACGTCTTTTGCAGATTTATACTTTTCATTACCTTGTTTCCACCCATCAAATTGTTTATTATCTGTAACGTTTCGTGGAAATCCACCATTATATAGATACGAGGCCTCTTCGCTACTGACACAATTTGACCAAAGTGTAATTTGTGCAACATTTCCTTTGAAATATCCTCTATCATCTGTTCTTGCATTTGGATTTGCACAACCAATATAATATGGAATGTTACTTGCTTCTTTGATTTTACCTAAATAATCCGTTGGTGACTCATTTACCTCTATACCGTTCACATACATCCGTAATCGTTTCAGGATGTGGTCTACCGTGTAGATCACTTGAACCCACTCGTTAGTGTGTCTATCTGAAACTACCATATATTGTTCATTGGTATCATTCCAAATACCACCTTTGTATTGCATTCCACTTGTATATGCAATTCCTACGTGATGACCTGGTCTGGTAAATACATGAAATTCATCGTAATCTTTATTTGGATCTAACTCTAAATCATCGGATGGTTCTACCCAAGCTTCTACTGAAAATGATGAATTGACTACTTTGTTTAATGAAAGTGTATTTTTTATTTCAAGGTAGTCTCTGCCGTTAAATTCCATAACATTTATGTATCGTGGGGTTTTGTCTTTTGACGAACCAGTCCATTGTTCTTGTAATGGAACTCCTTGTTTTCTACATCTGTATAACAAGTCGTCATCTTCAAATCCCCATCCCCAATATTTATTGGAAAATCCATTTATCCACTCAAAATGTTCTTTGTTGAATAATGTCACCCCACTAAAATACTCTGGATATACCAAACGGTAGTTGAATTTACTTAAACGGGATGCTAAGTGTGTAGGTTTATCTACCCAAGAATAATCACAAGTTTTATCTTCAGGTAACATATCTACGTCGTGGAAACAAAAATAATCAAATCCCTGTTCCTTTGCAACCATATATCCTACGTTTATGAGCCAACCACGGTTAAATGGTTTATCGTTTCCTTGTTCTATTACAAAAATTTTGTAAGGAATATCTTTATCACTTAAAAACTTGTCCATATGTGGTACAAATCGTGATAAGTGATCTTCCCTTTCCCGGTAAGGAACAATTATTGCAAGTTTTGGGTTCATTATTTACCGAACAATTTTCCTACTATTGATTGCTTTTCTTCTGGTTGACTGTTACCAAGAGCCTTTGCAATTTCACTAGCGATGTCTGTTGTTGATACTTGTGGTTGTGAAACTTGTGGGACTGATGGTCCATCTGGATTACTTTCTACATAATTTTTCATCATATTGTAGATTTCCCAAAGTTTCCAATCAATTGCTTCCACTTTTTCTTCTAAATTAGTAAGTGATTTTACTGCTATTGCTGTAAGCTCATTACCTTCAGTTGAATCTAATGTATCTCGTGCATCTGTTTTTTTTGTTTCTGTTTTTGTTTTTGTAGCCATAACTTTATCTCCTATATTACTACTTCAATAACTTCGTGTTTTTCCTGATAACTTTGTCTGTTTACTATCCGAAATCTTGTTGATGAAAGACCATCTTTGTCCATATCATCCATGTTGTTTCTAATTTTTTTATTAAATAAATTACGATTTGTCATAATTTCTGGATGTTCACTTCTCATCATATTTTCTAAATTTGAAAAATCTTCTTTGGGTGAAATATAACCATAATAACCATTCCTTCTATAAGGTAAATATCGTTCTGTTTTGTTTTTTAATGTTTTATTTTCAAAACCGACGTTGTAAAATCTTGCATGATTTCCATTTCCAGTTATATCAAAAGTTATATTGTCATATCCACCTTTAAAATCCCAAACTCCAACTGGTAATGTTGATGTCGTATATTCTCCTCTATTATTAACTATTCCTTTATTAAAAATTAACTCCATTTCATAATCTTTTATAGTATCATTCCATAACCCAACTTCTGAAACATTCCCTTTTAGAAAGTTTCTCCATACGTTTATATTTGGATCTCCAACTCCTATGTAATATGGTTTATTTAGATAATCTATTAACTCACCTTCGTATGTCTCTTTACCGGCTTCTTTTCCATCTATGAATAGGGTTAGAGTTTGAGCTTTATCATCTACAATCATACCAATGTGGTGCCAAATTGAATGTAGTAATGGAACTTGTATTATTACAGGGGATTTATCACTTGTTCCGTGGGATCTAACCCAAATTACACATTTTATAAATCCACCGTGTGTATATGAAATTCCAGTGTGGTATCCAGAACGACCAAATATAAAATATTCACAGTTATTTGTGTCTCTGTCTGCACTTGTTGGTGGTTCTCCGTCTGGATAAAACCAAGAACACACACTAAAACTTTTGTTTGTTGTATTCTTTATCTTTGCATTATCTGTTGGAATTTCTATATAAGAATTTTGTCCGTTAAATGTACCATATGTTTTTGATATTTGATTTTCTATTTCTGTTCTAACTGGTAGTTGTTTTACTACACATCGTAATAATAAATCATAATCTTCATATCCACTACCCCAGTATTCATTTGAGTAACCATTTATTTTTGCAAAGTGGTCTTTTGTTAATAATATAGAACCACCAAAATATTCGTCATATGGTAAATTAAAATGATTAAAATTCTCTATTTTTTCTTGATCACCAAATTTTATATTTAAAAGACCCCCTACAAGACTTATTGGTTTTTCTTCATATTCATAATTACATTCATCTGAAATTGGGATCATATCAATATCGTGGAAACAGAAATAATCAAATTTATCCTTATTTAAGAAATATCCTATATTGAATAACTTACCTTTGTTTAATGGTCTATTTGATTTTTGTTTCATAAAACATAAGTTATAATAAAACTTATCTTCATTTACCATTGTCATAAAATGATTTGTAAAGTTTTCTATGTGATATTTATCGTATGGAAGTATAACTGCTAATCTTTTCATGTTCTATATTCTAATGCCTGTGTTCTTATTTTATCCCAATGTGGATAATCAAAATAATCTTTACCACTTCTTTCTATCATAAACCTTTCATCATTAATATCAATAGTTCCATAATTATCAATTATATAATCAAACATATCTCTATACTCTTTGTGAAAAGTATAATCTTCTTTAATACGAGAAACTTCTCTCAATCTACCTATTACAGTTATATCCCATTTAAAATGATGAACTTGGATAAAACAATCACCTACTGGATATCTTAAATCATTCATCCACCTATCACCATACGTATCTACACCATCTATCATTGCGTAATGTTGTCCATTGGTAACTTGTATATTACCCTTCATCACCACCGTTTTATTTGGACAGGCATTAGAAATTGGATATCTAAATGAACCTGCCAACGGAAACTCTTCCCAAATATCACTATCATCAAATGGAAGAATCTTTGGAAATCTACCACCTTCTCCTATTCTATCTAAAAATGCTCCTGTAATGAACTTATAACCTTTCTCATTACAATCTTCTATAAGTTCATTTATTGGCCTTGGGTAAACGTGAAATTCATCATCATCTGCCACAATCCACCAATCATCTGGTTTTAATAACTTTGTTTCATTATATAAC
>Ga0209249_1000683_pt1 | contig 38936 bp, 51 predicted proteins | sample SaaInlV_200m_DNA_4_FD_184653 | JGI IMG/M metagenome (GOLD analysis project Ga0209249, IMG submission 184653) | Marine microbial communities from expanding oxygen minimum zones in the Saanich Inlet - SI037_S3LV_200m_DNA (SPAdes) (version 2) | ecosystem: Environmental > Aquatic > Marine >...
ACTAAGAAAACTTTATTTAAAAATTTCAATTTGAAAATTAAGGCTGGAGAAAGTATTGCTTTTGTTGGTCATTCTGGTTGTGGTAAAACAACAATAATTAAGTTACTTTATCGACTATATGATCTTGACAATGGAGAAATTTTAATTGATGGTAAAAACATTAATAGTTTTGAACAAGAATCACTAAGGTCAGAGTTAAGTATAGTTCCACAAGAAGCAATTTTGTTTGATGATACTATTTACAACAACATTGCATTTACAAATTCAAAAGCAAAGAAAGAAGATGTAGAACAAGCAATGAAGTTTGCACAGTTATTTAAAATTATTAAAAATTTCCCAGAAAAAGATAAAACAATTGTTGGTGAAAGAGGTATTAAGTTATCTGGTGGAGAAAAACAAAGAGTTTCCATAGCAAGAGCAGTACTAGCAGATAAAAAGATCTTAATCCTCGACGAGGCAACATCAGCTTTAGATTCCGAAACAGAATCCGAAATTCAGAAAGATTTGAACAAATTATTAGAAGGAAGGACTTCAATAATCATTGCTCACAGACTTTCAACCATTATGAATGCAGATAGAATTATTGTAATGGACAAAGGTAACATTGTTCAAGTTGGTAACCATAAAAACTTAATAAAAAAGAAAGGTCAATACAAAAAACTTTGGAACTTACAAAAAGGTGGTTACATAAAATAATTTTTTTTAAATTTATTTTTGCTTTTTCTCGACGAGGAATTTGTCTTTTACAAAAAAATAAAACAAATGTAAAAAAATTTAATTTTTTATTGAATCGTAAGGTTTATAAACTTAATATGACGTTGTTAACTTAAAGAGGTGAAACTCATGGTAAAAAGAAAAAAAGTAGCAAAAAAAAGAGTAGCAAAAAAGAAGGTAAAAAAGAAGGCGGCTAAGAAAAAAGTTAAAAGAAAAGCAGCTAAGAAAAAAGTGAAAAAGAAAGCAGCTAAGAGAAAAGTGAAAAAGAAGGCAGCAAAGAAAAAAGTAAAAAAGAAAGCAGCAAAGAAAAAAGTTAAAAGAAAAGCAGCAAAGAAAAAAGTTAAAAGAAAAGCTGTAAAGAAAAAAGTTAAGCGAAAAGCTGCAAAGAAAAAAGTAAAAAAGAAAGCTGCAAAGAAAAAAGTTAAGCGAAAAGCTGCAAAGAAAAAAGTAAAAAAGAAAGCTGCTAAGAAAAAAGTTAAGCGAAAAGCTGCTAAAAAGAAAGTTAAGCGTAAAAAGAGAAGATAAACTTCTTATTTTTTTTATTTTTTATTAAATTCTATATCCTTTTTATAATATTCAAAAATAAAAAAAAATTATTTATTTAATTCTTGAAAAGCTATATTCACTTTATCTTTAGCCCAACCTTGTTTTTCTAAGGCAACTCTAACGATATTCTCTTTAAATCCTTGATCTAAGTTCTTCTTAATGAAGTCTTTTAATCTATTTATATCAGGATCTTCTTGAATTACTGGCTTTTCTTCCACTTTAAGCTCTTCCTTTGGACTTTCAACAGTTTTTACTTCTTCTTTTGTTTCTACATTAGTTTTATTCCTTTTTCTCCAAAGAATGATCTCTATTACAAGGAAAATAACATAGAAAACAATAATTCCTATCAAAGTAACTAAAAATATATCAAACATAAACTGATAAACTAATCCAATGATTACTAAAAGCAAAACTAATATTATTATTGTTTCTCCTATCACATTAACAACCTCCTTATTCTTAATTTGGAATTATTTCCACCTAAGCCCATTACGCCATCAAATTTTAAACCTTGGAAATTAACACTTAATATTGGGCTTTTCATATTAACTGGCTTTCCTGTTGCAAAACTCACTTTTTTAATCAAATTATTTACTTCTTTATTGTCTTTAACTAAAACATTTGTATCCATTTCTCCAAGATTATCATAATTAACTCTAATTTTTTTATTTTCTCCACTATAAATTATTTCTTTAACTTTTTCATCAAATAAAAGTGCATCAAAACTTCCAGCTCCGATTATATCTCTTGAAAGATAATATTTTGTTTTTTGTACCATCATATCATTAAACTTCATTTTAGCTTTCTTTGCTGAGTTTTCTGCAATTTTCTTCATATGTGTTATATTTTCAAACAATTCATTTTTTCTTTCTAATTCTTTTCCATAACTAGCTTTAGCTTTTTCAAGAATTATTTTATCCATTACTGGTTCAACAACATTATAAATATATTTTTCACTTTCATCTTTATCTACTAAAACTCCAACTGGGCTTCCATAAATTTTCAGAACATATTCTCTTTTTGCTAAATTACTTGTATCATCTTCGCTAAGATCTAATAGTGGTAATCCTTCTTCTTCTTCTTTCTTTGGTGCTTCAATTTCTAAAGCTTCTGGCTCTGGTGCTTCAGCTTCTAATGATAGCATCAAAGCTTCTTCTTCTTTCTTCTTTACTTTCAACAATTCTTTTTTATGAACCTTTTCTTTTTCTTTTAATTCTTGTTTTATTACTTTTCTCTTACCTTCTTCCATTACATAGAAACATGCATCCATAAAACTTGCTAAGTGTGTAGCATCTTTACTAGGATAAGCTGCTTTTTTTGTTAATTCAAGAATTTCCCTAATAACTTTACTCCTTGCTTTAAGTTGATTATCTAGGATAAAACGAGTTGTCATCTTAATATCCGTTACTAGGGTTTAGAGGATTTTGTCTCTCTGGTTTTGTTTTTACAAACTTTTCTAACATTAACAGAGCTTGCGAAATCTTCTTATTTTGTTCTAGTAAGTCATCTAATTTATTGACCATTGGATCTTCATATTTTGAAGCTTTTATGTGTTCACCAGCTTTTTTGAATATATGTACTAATTCCTTTACATTACTATTAAGATCTTTTACTCCTAAAAGAACATCTGTCATTTTATGTTGTACTGCTAAATTTGAATCTATTAATCTTTCAATAGCTTTTGTATTATGTATATTATTTGAATTTGAAGAACTCATTTTTTTCACCACCTTCTTTTTCGCAACTTTTCTTTTTGCAACTTTCTTTTTAGACACCTTCTTTTTTACCATCTTACTCTTCTAAACACTATAGAGATTTATAAAACTTTTGTTAAGAAAATTACATCATGCCACTCATATCTGGCATTTGATTCCCTTGATTACTTGCAGAACTTCCTGCAATCACATCATCAATTCTTAAAATTAATTCTGCAACTTCAGAAGCTGATTTTATTGCTTGTGTTTTAATTTTCAAAGGTTCAATTACTCCTTCTTCAAAAGCATTCATAACTTTTCCTGTTATTACATTAATACCAGCACTTCTTTCTCCAGCTTCATGTCTTGCTTTCAATTCAGTTAAAATATCAATTGGATCTAAACCTGAGTTCTCTGCTAAAGTTCTTGGTACAACTTCTATTGACTCTGCAAATGCTAATATTGATAATTGTTCTCTTCCTGTAAATGAACCAGCATAATGTCTAAGCTCTCTTGCAAGTTCAATTTCAATAGCTCCTGCACCTGCAACAACTTTACCTTGATCAAGCGCAACAATAACACTACTTAGTGCATCAACCATTGCTCTTTCAACTTCATCAACAACATGTTCAGTTCCTCCTCTTAATAAAATACTAACTGACTTAGGATTTTTACAATTCATAACATAAATAACTTCTTCATCTCCAACTTTTCTTTCTTCAACTAAACCTGCTGCTCCTAAATCTTCTATGCTTAATTCAGAAATCTTATTTACAATTCTTGCTTTTGTAGCTTTAGCTAATCTACCCATATCAGATTTTTTAACTCTTCTAACTGCTAACACTCCAGCCTTTGCTAAATAATATTGTGCAACATCATCAATTCCTTTTTGACAAAGTAAAATATTAGCTCCTGCTCTTTGAATACTATCAACCATATTTCTTAAAATTCTTTCTTCTTGGTCAATAAAAGCTTGCAGTTGATTTGGATCTGAGATAGAAATTTTTGTATCTGTTTCAGGAGATCTTATTTCAAGTGCACTATCGATCAAAGCAATTTTTGCATTTTCAATTCTTCTTGGCATTCCTGAATTAACAATTTCTTTATCTAAAATAATTCCTTTGATCAATTCTGAATCTTCAATTCCTCCACCAACTTTCTTTTCGAATTTAATATTAGAACTATCTACTTTATTTTTTTCAATAACTTCTTCAACACTTCTTAAAATTAAACTAGCTAATTTTTCTTTAGAACATCCATTTTTTCCTACCATAGAGGTCATAGCGATTCTCATTAAACTTTCTTTTTCTACAATTGAAATATCATCTGATAAAAGTTTCAAAACTTCTTGTGCTTTTTTTGCTGCATTATTATATCCTTTAATTATAACAGTTGGATGAATATTTTTATCTAAAAGTTTTTCAGCATTTTTTAACAAATCACCAGCAAGTATAACAGCAGTTGTTGTTCCATCTCCAACTTGTTCATCTTGGGTTTTTGCAACTTCCACAATCATCTTTGCAGCAGGGTGTTCAATTTGCATTTCTTTAAGGATTGTAACACCATCATTAGTAACAATAATATCTCCAAGAGAATCTACAATCATCTTATCCATACCTTTTGGACCTAATGTAGTTCTTACTGTTTCAGCTACAATTTTTGCAGCCATAATATTATTTCTTTGAGCATCTTTACCTAACATTCTTTTTGTATCTTCTGGAAGGATATATATTGGTTGATTTGTCATTCTATATTCTCTAAAATGTACTCTTTTTAAACTTTTTGAAGCTTTGTTTATCATAACAGCGAAAACTTTTTAAATACAGTATTTTCACAGCATCCGAATGGCAATCAAAGATGAAGAACTATTTGAGTATGATAACGAACTCATAGACGAAGATCAAGATCAAGATGATAATTCAGAAGAGACATATGAAGAATTAGAAATCAATGATGAAGATTAATTTTATTTCTTAATCTTTAACTTACTAATAATTGTTCTATCAGAAATAATTGCAGAATTACCTGAAGGATCTTCAATAACAATTTTCAATGGAATTTCTCCATCTTTAATTTTTCTTAATTTTTTCAAAAGGTTCTTTGCTTTCTTTCTAGCATCCTTATCATCGGTACTATTCTTTTCACCTTCAATAATTCTTTGAAACCTATTGATCAATCCTTCTACATTTGTAATGAAGCCTATAGAAGCCGGTCCTGGTCTCTGAGACATTCTTATTGTAGGCATGCTAATAGAAGCACTAGAGGACTTTACGACCCTCACCTTCAAATCTTCTTCGCTCTCTGTAGTAAATGTAAGCTTACAAGGATTTTGCAACTCAGCAGCTTCAACATCTGATTTATAGAAATTACAACTCTCACAATCCATAGAGAATAAAAATACTTTTCCAAAATAAGGAATATCTTTTTCTTCTTCCATCAAAGTCATAGTTTTCTTATGACAAAAAGGACATATCTCTTTTTCCATTATAATAAGAATAAAAAATAAATGTGTTTAAAAACTTTACTCAATAATTGTTCTTGGTATGTTTCTATCCACAGAAGCAAAATTAGGTGTAGCTACTAACCAATCTTCACCAAAACCAGCTATATCTCCGTCAATAGCATCACAGGTTTTTCTCAATTTATTTACTACTCTTTTCAATTCTATCATATCTTTTTCTTTTAGAGTAGCAATATTTACTAATGCTATTGTATAACCTTCTCTTAACGAGTCAAGCACAGGCTTTACATCTTGAAACTCTCTTATTGTAAAAGGTTTAACTAGAACCTTTTTTTTATCCATTGTCTGGTGTTCTGGATCTATTTCAAGATAATCCTCTCCAAACTCATCTGGAATATCATTATCTTCTATTTCTGAACCTAGAATCTTATCTTTTATTCTGTAAAAAGCATCTTTCATTTTAATATCTCCCTTATTAACATTAGTAATCGAATATTTATTTAAATAGATTTCTATCAGAGAGTCTCTAGTTGAGAGACTATATTCCAAATTTGTGGTCTTAAATATGAAGGCACATTAGGGTCTTCAGAAAGGTCATCAAGTTCTTGTAGCGCTTTATTTGCTCTTAAACAAGTTTCAACATCCTCTTCTTTTAATGCAGATAATGCACTATTCACCTTTGCTTTAACATTTTTAGGAATACTATTATCAGAAATAATCAAACACAACTCTTCTATCAACTCTTCCATTTTATTCTTCCTTTTTCTCCTCTGTATTTTTCTCTATTTCTTTCATAATTTCAGCTTGTATTTTTTCAGCTTGTTCTTTAAGATGATCTTCTTGTTTTACAATATTTTTTAATCTTAAACCTAAAACTTCTTCTCTTTCTTTCAAATCTTCAGTCAATTTATTCTTCTCAGTTTTCAACATTATATTTCCAACAATCTTGAAAGCTTCGCCTTCGCTTTTTTCTAATTCTTTCAATGCATTTTCAACTTCTAATAATTGTGATTGAAATTGTTGTTTTTGACTTAGAAAACTTTGCATTTTTTGTTCGAATAATTGTAACTGACTAATTTTATCTTGGGTTTCTTTTGATAATTCCATTTTATACCGCCTTAATAATAGTGGTTTTTGTTCTCTGTTTATTTAGAATTTTTCCACCACAATATGGACATCTAACTTTTTTCTTAACATATTCAGATTTTACATCTCTACCACAATTGAAACATTTATATGCTACCATTTTTTTATTCTCCGACGATATATGCTTTACCAGTAAATTTGGCACTACATTTTTTACACTCAAAGATTCCCATCGCAAGTCTCTTTGCTGCTAATCTACTACAGTATGGACACTTCTGCTTCTTTCTTTGGATTTTTTCAACATTGATAATTTTACTTCTTAACTTTCTACCATATCTTGCTCCAAATCTTCCTGCAGAACCTATTTTTTTTGCCATCTTGTTTTATCCTCATCAATAACTTTTATTCACCATTTATAAAGTTTTTGGGAATGGGACTGCCCGGATTTGAACCGGGATCGCCGGCTCCCAAAGCCGGAAGGATAGCCAAATTACCCCACAATCCCTTTTTATCCTCTGAAAGAGTTTTCAACTATTTATATAATTATCGATAAGAATTAAGCAGCTTTTTTCATCCTTTGTTGAGATATTAAAAAATTCTCTAAATTATTAATATCTTTTATCATTTGTTTTAGCTCAGATCTAATAACATCAAACACAGGTCCTTCAATGTGAATTAATAATAATTTATTCTCTTCTAATTTTTCTAAAGTTTGATCTAGGGGTTTATTTTCTTTTGGTTTAGCATCAAAAAAATTCTGTCCTACTCGAGCTTTGAAAGTTAAAGCATTCCACGAAACAGTATTAGTACCAAAAATAATCCCTTTCTTTTTAATTTTTATTTGCATATTAGTATTCTTTTTTACATATGCATCAACAGCTTTATCAAATTTATTTTTCAAATTTAAAACTCTCTTAGAAAAAACACTTGCATTTTGAGAATCAAACCAAACTTTTACTTTTGCCATATTAAATACCAACTCTTTAGGATTTATAAATTTATAGAAAAAAAATTAAATAATTTTATTTAGCTACTTTAGCTTCTTTTTTAGCTTCTTTCTCTTCTTTTGCTTTCTTAGCTGCTTGCATTTTAGCTAATTCTCCAGCAAATTGTTTATTGAAAGTTGCTAATTGTTCTTCTAAAACTTTTCTTTTATCGTCGCTAACATCAGTTTTTTCTGCTTTGAAAACTTCATCATATTTTCCTGCATCCACATCTACATTTATTTCAACAGCAATTTTTCCTTCAACTAAAATTCCCATAGCATTACAAGAACCAATAACAATTTTTGAAGCTGCTTTTACAGTTTTTGCAAAGAATGCATCTCTTTTCATATTTGCAATTTTGATAACATCTTCCATTGCCATATTAGCAACTTTATCTTTATTTGGTATACCTGATCCACTTTTAATTCCTAACTCTTTTTTAATTAAACCAGAAACAGGTGGTGTACCAACAGTAATTTCAAATTCTTTAGTTTCAGTATCAACAATAACTTTTACAGGAACTTTCATTCCATTAAATGCAGCAGTTTTTTTATTTATCTCAGCTACAACTTGTCCTATATTAACTTTTAATGGACCTAAAGCTGGACCTAGCGGCGGAGCAGCACTTGCTTTTCCACCTTCAACTAATGCATCAATAGTTTCTTTTGCCATAGACATCTGAGAATTTCTAACTATTTATAAGCTTTTTGATTAAAAAAAGAAAAATTTACTCTTCTTCTTCATCTTTTTCTCTTCTAATCACTTTCACAGAATCTAACTTCAAAGTTAATGGAATAGGGATTGCTGTTTCTAACAATTCTACAATAACTTCTTCTTTCTGCATATCAACTCTCACTATCTTACCTTTTTCTCTCTTAAACGGTCCAGAAATAATTTCAACAATATCATTCTTTTGAATATTAACAACTGCCTTAGATTGTTCTATCATAGGTTCAATCTCTTCATACCTAACAGTTTTATCTAACAGACTTTTAGCATAAGGTACACCTTGGAAAGCTTCTTCAGCACTTCCTCTGTCTCCAGCTTCAACAAATACATATCCTCTCATACCATGAGGTCTTAGAATAGAATAAACATTCAATTTTTTCTTTAATACATTTGATACTACGAAATCTACAACTTGATCTTCTCTATTTGCTGTAGTTCTTAGTGCATAAATTTGACTTTCTTCTTTTTTTGTCTCGGTTTGTTCTTCCATTTTAAATTCCGACTACCCATCCTATCAAGGTAATAATAAAACCAATCAATCCAATCACCAACATTCCTAAGCCTGTAACCTTCGTAATTGCCATGAATTCTTCTTTATTAGGTTTCTTTGTAACTTTCAAGACTCTTCTACACTCTTTTGTATAGCTTTTTGTCTTAACCCAGTACTCATTAAGTGACTTCATTAAGAATTAAGGGATTTCTAGTTCTTTTTAAAGCTTTCTTTTTTTCAAAAATCACCAAGCTTTGGTTGAGCAACTTTCTTATACGATGACCATGTAACTCTAAATATTTCTGGATATTTCTTCCAATTTTCTTTCAAAAATGCTTTTGTCTTTGGATCTGAAGGATAACCTGAACCAAAATCTCCATACTTTACTTTCATATCTTCAATTATATTATCTCTTGTAACTTTTGCTAATATAGACGCTGCAGCAACTTCAAGATATCTTTCAGCATCATGTTCTAATATTATTTCTACTTTCTCTTTCATAAATTTCCCCATATAACTTGCATAAGCATCAATATTTACACTTGGACAATCCACAATTGCTTTCACTGGTTTTAACTTATTCAAAATCATAGCAGTTTTAATAGCTTCCAACCAATTCAAATTCAAATGTGCAGAATTTAAAGCTTCATCAATTTCTGCTGGCTCGACGATAATTAATTCAAAATCTTTTACAACTTCCTTTATTTTCGGAAACAATATTTTTCTTTTCTTTGGAGTTAATTTCTTAGAATCCTTAACACCAATTTCTTCCAATTTAGGAATATCTGTATCTTCAATAATAACTCCACACATGACCATAGGACCAATAATTGGACCACGACCTGCCTCATCACAACCTGTTACCAATACCATATTACTCAGCTAACATTACTCCCTTCCTAATAAATCTTCTCTTAAAAGCCAACCTTTTTTCAACATAATCCATTACAACTTCTTTTCCTGTCATTCCAATTACTTTAAAGAAAGCTTGAATATCATTCAAACCTCTAATTTCATTTTTACTCTCTGCAAAACTTCCAATTACCATCCTAACTTTATACTTTCTACACAACCTAATATTTTGCATCATCCTTCCAATATACTTCCCTTTCTCTTTTGATCTTAATACAGAAGAAAATGAAAAACCTATAGCAATATTATTATCTCTTGCTAACTTGCAAAGAACTTGATTTAAGCCTGAATTTCTATGGTGCATAAAATCATTCCTATTTCCTAAATGTGGATCTAAAAGTAAATCTACATGCTTTGAAGAAAGCACTTTTCGATTAAAATCATCGTTTTTCCCTCTAATAACTATCAATTTATCTTTAACAAATTTATTTGGAATCCTCTCTAATAAATCAACTTTATATCCTTCACCTTCAAAAACTACTAAATCCATATTAAATATAAAAAGAATTATTTATATAAAAGTATTGAAATTAAAAAAGATCATCTGTTGGAGCATTTAATAGTTCTTCAGCAGAAGCATGCATCATATCTTTGTACCTTTCAGGATCATAAACATTATTTCCTTTCTTGCTACTAATAACTTCTTCCTCTTCTTTTTTCTTAGCTCTTTTCACTACTTTCTTTTTCACTACTTTTTTCACTTCAATTTTCTCTTCTTCTTCTTTCTCTTTAATTTTCACTTTCATTGGCTCTTTTACAACTATTTCTTCTTTCTCTACTTCCTTTTTCACTTTTTTAATAACTTTTTTGGGAGAAGATTTTTTCTCCTCCACAACTTCTATTTTTTCTTTGAAGATATGAGCAAGAACATCTTCATTTACTTTTTTCCTTCCTGTTTGTACAGCATACTTACATGCTTCCTCACAGTTTTTCAAAAGCAACCTAACATTCTCACCAGATTTACTAAAAATTGTTTTAATTATAGCATCTGACAACAAGTTTAAGTCTCCTACTCTCTTCTTTACAATCTTCACAGCTGTATCTTCGTCTACACTTTCCAAATCAATTTCTTTTAGATGTGGTTTAAATTCTTTTGAGATATCGCTTTTTTCAATACCTTTACCAACTAAAACAATTGACTTAAAGAAACCCTCTTGATAGTAAGAATAAAGTTTCTGATAATCTTTTGCCCCTAAATCTTGTGCTTCATCAAGTAACAAAATCATATCTTTTGGTTTCATATCAAAAAGTTTACCTAAAAATCCATATCTACCATTCAAAAGTTTCTTTACATTTAATCTTGCATCAACTCTATTACAACTGTAATAAATTACTTGCTTCTTTCCACCAAAATCATGTAGAAGTCTTCTTAGGATTGTACTTTTACCATTACCATATTCACCCTCTAGTACGACTAACTTATTATTTAAAATTCCATATGATACTTCGTCAACAACTTTTTCATAACCTAAAACATTATCATGAAATGCTGCTGGCTTTATACTAAATGGATTATTGTAAAAACCTAGATCTCTAAACCATACTGTACTCATTTTGCTCCCCTCACAATTATTTTTTCAACATCTTCTTCTTTTAGTTCTTTATTACCAATATAAGCTTTACAAACAAGCTCACAATTTGACAAAAACCTTTTCATGTTCTTATCAGAATGCTTGTAAGTTTCCTTTATAATCCTATCGTTTAGTAATTCTTCTCCTAATTTATCTCTAACTACTTGTACAGCTTCATAATCAGATAAAGATTTCATTTTGATAACTTTTCTAATTCTTTGCTTAATACTTTCATTCAAATTTAAATCCAGAGCATTTCTAGAACTAATAATTACAGCTCTTAAAAAATTTCTATCATAGTAATATTTAATTCGTTCCATATTTTTTTCGCTTAAATGTTCAACATCATCTAACAACAAAATCATATCTCTTGGATCGTCTTTAAACATTCTAGAAATAAATCCATTTTTTTTCTTAATTACATCTTCAACATTTAATTCCTTATCAAGATTTTTACAGTTGATGTAAGCAACTCTTCCCTCTCCACCAAATTTCTTTATAACTTCTTTTAGTGTTCGAGTTTTACCTACTCCTTTTGGTCCTTCTATAATAAGCACATTTCCTGAAACAATAGAATAGAAAACTTCATCCAATAAAAGTTCATTTCCAATATATTTACTTTCTATAGTTAAAGGATTTTCGTCAAAGTCCAGTTCTTCATACCATTCCATTTTATTCAAGCTCCCCTGCTCTTTTTCGGCAATCATTTGCTTTTTGATAATATTCTTCTGCTAGATCAACATCCCCAGCCTCGTAACAATCTTCGCCTTCTCTATGTAAGCTCTTAGCTTTCCTATAAAATTTTTTCGGACTTTCTCTAAAATAAAAGAATCCAAATATAAATATAAGTATAAGAGCTAAAATAATTCCACTAATTTTCCAAATTTCCATATCAATCCCCCATATATTACTTAGAAAAAAGCTTAATTGTCACGACTTATAAAGATTTTTATGATTCACCACTTATTTTTTACATGTCATATTCTCCAATTTTAAGCTATTTTATTTAGATAATATGCTCGAAAATAATGGGCTATATTTACTTAAGAAATCTTCTTCTATTAGTTCATCAATAACATAAAATGTTTTCATATCCTCCATATTAAAGTCTGATTTTATTTCATCTAAAAAGTTCTCTAAATCCCTCATATCCTTGAAAATAAGCTCAGCAATGTAATCAAAACCATTATTTACTTTATATAGCTTGTTTGTATGGAAATTAGCCTGTAATATCTCCTTTAACTCTTCTTTTTGCTTCCTTTCAACTTTAAATAATACATTAGCTCTGGCATTAAATCCTAGCTGATTAAAGTCAATTATAGATGTATGTTTTTTAATCAAACCTTGTTTAAATTGCTTCAATTTCTCATGTAATGTTGATACTGGTATTTTTGTCTTTTTACTCATATTTGTCAATGTCATACGGCTATTTTCTCTTAATAAAGAAATTATTAATTGGTCAGTTGTTTTCATCTTAGAAAGCTTTATATTTAGTGACTATAAAGTTTTAAGGTACATAATTTATATAATTTTATCGAATAGAAAGCTTTATATATTAGTTATCGCTACTAAGTAGTAATAACACAGGAGAAAAACCAAAATGACACAAGCTGCAAACAATAATAATTATGATGCCTACAAGGCTGCTGAGACAAAAGCTCTAAAAAGATCTTATGAAGCAAGCAATAAAATCACTCATGCTTTCATAAAAGAAACTGCTCAATATATTGATAATGAGGATAATATTACAGACGTTAAAGCATACAAAACAGGTATGGAAAAAACTGCTTTAAAGACTACAGCAAAATACTTTTTACCTTCAGTAAACATTGATGTAGATGCATTAATGACAAGTGATGATGAAAATGATAAAACAACTTTAAAAGTTTTAACAGAAGATGCTAACAAATATTTAGGTTGGAAAGACATTAAAAATGCTTTAGATCAAGAAGATACAAAACCTTCACCTGAATTACATAACGCTATCTTTAAGAATATGGGTAAAGAAGCATCTGATACTTTCAAAGGATGGTACATTAGTGATTTATTTGATCAAAGTAAAGGTGCTGAACATCTTGAAAAATCAATTGGATACGTTCAAAATAGTTTAAGAGCTATGGGTAAATCAGAGATTGCAGATAAAACTGATTTTACAAATGCTGGACAAAATTATATGAGACATGTAATCCCAGATAGTTTAGAACAAATTATTAAGGCTGCTTAAGCCTATTTTTTTTTAGTTTTTCTTATAAATTTATCCATCTCTTTAACAAACAAATCTACTTTTTTCCTGTACATATCATATTCTTTTCCAGTAAAATCTTTTTTAGTTCTATTTGTTAAACCTTTATAGAGTTTATACATTTCATCCATAGTTTTTACAGAATTCATACTAATTTTTTTATCTTTAATCAAAGTTTTTTTCATAATTTCTGCAACATGTTCTGGACTTGGTGGTACTTCTCCATAATGCATTAGAGCTGCATGTGCTGCATTGATAACTCCCCAATACAAATCTATACCTGCTGTTAAAATTAATTTATCAGCTTTCTCAACACTTCTTGGAGCCATTGCAAAATATGTAGAAATTGATTCTGGTGTTGGTCTAATTCTTCCTTGATCTAATAGCAATTGTAGAGGGTCAAAGAAACCTGTATCAACTAGAGCAATTCCATATCTTAAAACATTTGTTGCAACTGGGTCTCCAGATCTCACATATTCCCAAAAACTTGAAAATTTCATTGATTGTATATGTAATTTTTTTGGGTTAGTATCAGCGACAACTTTTTGTAAAATTATTCTATAAGTTTGAACAATATCCTCTGTAAATTCAATTCTTACATCATCAACAACAACAAGAATATCAATGTCATTAATTTTCTCTTTTTTCTTGCTCGCGCTACCAAATAAAACTATTGCTTTAATAAATTCACCAAACTCATTATAGAGTTTAGTAGAAAAATCTTTTGCAATTTGAAACTCATTCTTAGGATATCTTCTCTCAACATCTCTTCCTTCTCGATAATTTATTTTAAATTTCATCATACACCTCTTTTTTTATTCTATTGGAGCTTCTGAATAACTCCACAATTGTAAATCCTTACCCATTCCAGTAGCATATGGTCCAAATAACATTTTTGGTGTGCTTCCTGCACTAAAATAACCACCACCTTCCATATCTGCCCAAGTTGGATTAATTCCTGCACCTTCTACTCTATACATTGATGAACCAGCAACATTTGCCCATGCTGCCAGCATTGCACCATAGGGTTCATCTTGTCCTTGTGCTCCCCACTCTACTATTATGTTACCTTCATACTTTTTATTCTTTAGCATTTTCACAAATTCATTAATTGGAGCATTTCCCATACCTGGACTTAAATGTTCATCTTGATATCCAAAATTATCTGACACATGAACATGTCCAATAATTCCTTCATCAGTTAACTTTGTTAATTCTTTAATCATCCATTTATCAAATACTTTTTTATTTTCTGTAGGACTTAAATCAGGATTTTCTTCAAAATATTTAGCCCATGTATTTCCATGTCCAATATCCCAGGTAGCTTTAATATGGTCTTTAGCAACTTTTTTTGCTTCCTTTGAATCCATCCCTTTTTCTTTTAATTGTTCAACCATTGCTGACCTAGATTTCACAACAATTTTTCTAAGTTCATCAGGATGACTACCATATCCCATTTCTGCAAACATGTTTTCAGGTGCAATAAAAAGATTCTTTTTCAACTTCTTTTCTTTTTCAACTGCTAGAGCATACATTGCTGCTTTTGCAATAGTTTTTGCAGACCTTTGTAATCCTACATCCTCAATAGCTTGCATTCTATTCATTAATGCTTGAGCTTTTTGTAACTCTTTTTCATGTCCAAGATAACCTTGTTTTTCTCTAATAATTTCATTTTTTGTACTTTCAATATGTTTCTTAAAAAAATCACTTGGTGTTTCACCTTTTTTCAACTTTGTTTGATGTTTTTGATTAAATTCTCTTCTAACACTTTCCATTCCTTCTTCACCTTGAGCTTGTTTTTCAAAATGATTCCACCAATCTTGTTCTTTTTGAAATTCATTTAATCTTTCTTGGTTTCTTTTCATTGCTTCCCAATATTGTTCACCCATAGCGTATGAAACTTCCCATCTATCACTTCTAAATAATGCATACCATTCTCTATCAACATCTCTTTTTTGATTTGGTTTTTTATTATTCCATTCAACAATTTCTTTATTAAAATCAGAATAATTTTTTTGATTAAAAATAATTTGTCCATCTTCTCCTTTCTCTGGTATTCTTAGCAAAGTTTCAGTTGGATCTTTAATTACATCCCCATTAATATCTAAATAATTTCCATTCTTATCTGTCTTCCATTTTGGAATTTGTAATAATTCTCCTTTTGGTGTAGCTTCTATTTTTCCTGTAATCGGATCAGCAAAATATACATTTTCTTCTGCTTCAGGTTCAACATTAAATCTTTTATCTTTAACATTTCTTGGAAACTCTCCAGTATGAATAACAATTGCACCACCTTCTGCAGTATCTGCAGCAAAATCTATTGTTCTTTTTAATTCCATTAAATTTTCATTTGCTTGTTTCTCAGAAAATCCTCCTCCACCAGGTCCTTGTGGATTAAAACCTGACCATCCAGACATTCTAACAGAAGCGTGAGTACTCAAACTAACTCCATTAATTTTTCCTAATTGTCTAACTTCATCTCTCTTTTTTTTGTCAAACATTTCAGGGGTAGTATTTCCTTGTCCAAGGCTACCTTTTCCTTGTCCCATAAAACCAATCTCAACATGAGAAGCTCCAGCTATAATATCTGATTTTAAACCTTGAAGAACATCTCCCATCTTAGAACTTATACCAATATCCTTATGACTTAATTCTTTTACAGGGATTATTTTTTTAGGTGGATCCATTGCATGAAAATAATCAGTTTTACCAAAATCTACCATATATGAATTATATAGAATTAAACTTATTAAACTTTGCCTTTTATGGTGGAGTAATCATACCATTTAATTTCTTGAAAACATCATAAAGAATCCATGAGAAAAGCATAGCAAATTTTGCCAAATCTTTTTTCTCTGCTTCTAATTTCAAATCACTTGGGCCATCATCATTATTTTTATTAGATAAAATTTTCAAATTATCAGCTAAACTTTTGAATGGACCAAATAAATTTAATTCTGGTCTTTCATCTGTTTGTTTTTTCTCTTCTTTTTTCTTACCATGTTCAGCTTCATACAAATAATCTTCAACATCAGAACCTAAACTTCCCAGAACATTTTCAATAGATTCACTAAAATCAATATCTGTTCCACTAACTGTTTTCAAAGCAGCTTTATCAACATGTTTTTTATACCAATCAATATCATCTCTATGAGCTAAATAAGGTTCAATACTAATATGGAATTTTCCACCATGTGCAGGTTGTCTTTGTCCACCTTGAGTATAAATCATTTCAGGTCGAGAAACAACTTCCATTCTAACCATAATACAAGAATACCAATCATATTTTCCTCTAAGTACTGCCAATAATTCTAATTCTAATTTACTTGTTTCAAAGGCCATAACCATATCTGGACTATGAATATCTGTTTTCATTTGTAAAGCTTTCAAAGTTGTAAGATAAGGTTTTAACCATGAAGTATACAATCTAATTACATTATAATGTTGCTGCATATTTTTCAATCTAAATTTTTTAGTATGTTGCATTTCAAACCAAGTTTTTTCTTTCCATTGATAATATTGTACTAACTTTTTTTCTAAAGCATTTTGAACTCTTGTATTTAATGTATGTTCCTTTGCCATTTGACCAAGATATTTATGTAATCTTTTCTTTTGCTTACTTGGATCAGTACCATGTGGATTTACTCCAAAAAATAAATCAGGTAATGTAACAAAACCAATTTTGTTAGCCATAGCATAAATTGAATTTGGATTTTGCATACCTTGTTCAACAACTTCAATCCATGTAGATTTTAATGCTACTTCAGATTGTCTAGCTTTTTCACTTCCAGAGGCTTCAGAGAAACTATCAACATAATATTGCATTCTCTCATCCATCATCCTTAATTCTCTAACTAAAGGTAATAATGTTTTTGTTAATTGTCCAATTTGTGATAAATAAGTAGAAACTTGTTGTTGAATTGCACCAACTTTGGTTCCAATTTGTCCATGAAAACTACTACTCACTGCAGCATCAAACACATCTTTTAATTTATGTAGCTCAACAGGTCTCAAACCAAATTTAGTCTCAGGATTCTTTGTAAAAAAATCTTGAAAGAAATAATAATATTTTTCAATAGAACCACCAAAATTTTCTACATGCAAATTAAAAGCACCTTTATGTCCCCATTCTGCATTTGGTTGATCTCCCCACTCTTCAGCTAAAGATCTTCCCATTCCATAATTTGGTTGTACCTTACCTGGACCCATTTTGAAAGGATTAAATTTTTCTTGTTTCTCTTCTTTCTCTTTCTTAATCTCTTCTTCAGTTTTTTCTTTATCCTTAGCGCTCGAGAATAACGCATTCATTATAGGCTCACCCATTACTTTCTCCTATGGCTTTTTAATTTATAAGCTTTATCTTCCTTATACAATTTAATAATTAACAATCCTACTCCAATTGTACTAAAAATATCTGCAAAATTAAAAACTGGCCAAATTGAAATAGAAATAAAATCTCTTACATATCCTAAAAAAATTCTATCAATAAAATTACCTAAAGCTCCTGCAATTAAAAAACTTAAAGCTAGAGGATAATATTTGAAATAAATAAAACCAATAACAACCACTATCAATGAAATGAATGCTAATATCCAAGTTCCATTTTGAAATATTCCAAATGCAGCTCCAGTATTTTCAACAGAAATTAACTTAAAAAAACTTAACAATTCAAAATTCACATTTTCAAAAATTTTCTTTGTTAATTGATCAAGTAATACAAATATACCTAGTAGTAAATAATATTTTTTCATTTTACTTATTAATTATCAAGAAAGCTTTTAACTCATCATATAACTTTGAAATTTCAATATATGTATCTTCTTTATATTGTTCTAATCTATCTTTAGTCATAATTTCATAAACTTTTTGCATTTGTTTACCAAAGGTCCTACCTTTCCAGATTTTATCATTTGTATAAAGGTCTCCCCAACTCTTAAATTCTAATGTTGCTTGTTGTCTCTTTACTTTCTTCCCTCCTTCTAATTGTACTTCTACATCACCTTTTACATCAGCTCCCAGAATTAAATGAATTTGAAAAGTATTATAGTCATTAAGGTTTTTTTTACCCATCCAAACAATTTCTAACCTATAACCTCCACCTGGAAACATTATTTTTCTGTATTCAATTTCACTCCATACATAGCCATAATGTTTAAACCAAAGGTAAAGTTCAACATATAAATCTTCAACATTGAATATCCCTTTAGACTTAATCTTAGTTTCACCCATTACTTTATACTTAGTCATCAAGAAAAACAAAGCCTCATATATTAATAAATCTTTCTTAGTCCACAAGCTTTTTAAATGAACAATTTTGCTTTTCTATCTATGATTACAAAGTTAGAGTTTCGTAGACAATTATTACACATGTTTTTTGGAATTTTTCTTGTAACTATGCTTTATTTTGGACTTTTCAACATTTATCACATGCTTGCTATTCTTGTTTTAGGTTTCATTTTATCAAAATTTTGTGCATTTACAAGAATACCTCTTGCTTCTTGGGTTATGGATAATTTTGAAAGAAAAGAGTTTAGAAAAAGCTTTCCCGGTAAAGGCCCTATTCTTTTCATGATTGGTTCAATTATTGTTTTATACTTTTTCCCATTAAAAATAGCTTTAGCTTCAATGATAATCTTATCTGTTGGTGACGCTGCATCACACATTTTTGGAAAAATTTTATCCAACAAAACTTACAAACATTTGAAATCAGTTGAAGGAACTATTATTGGGATTTTATTTTCTTTCGTATCTGCGTTAATTTTTGTAGAATTAGCTTTAGCTTTATGGGCAAGTTTAATAGCAATGGGTCTTGAAGGTTTTAAATTAAAAATTGATGATAATATTTACATTCCAATAGTTGCTGCATTAGTAATGATTATTCTATAATACCTAGTCTCTAGTCAAATAATTCTTATAAATCTCTTTAAATTATATTAAATCATGACAGATATTAAATTAAAGGATCCTGTGGCTGATGGATTTTGGTCTGGTTTAGGTTTTATTATTTCAGGTTTAATTACTGTATTAATTTTTATGGTATTATACGTATTTTACCTAACTTTCCTAATTTAGTTGGCCATGAATAATTTGCCACTCTTTGTACGCAGTACTTAGAGAAGAAAATTTAACTTTTATTTTTTTTAATTCTTTTTTCAGATACTTTGCTTCACTCTTTAAAACTTTTTTATCAAAAACATGTTCAGAAAATTCAGTTTTAGGTTTTGGAACTAAATAATTTATAGAAAGATATGTTTGTCCATTAAATTTTTCTTTGATTTTATTTGTAAATTCAACAAAGTCTTCTAAATCTTTTTCTTTTGTATTCGGTAATCCTATCATCATATAGACTTTTAATTTTTTAAAGCCAGCTTCATTTGCCATTTCTATAAATTTAAAATAGGCTTCATCTTTCACTTTTTTATTCAAACTAAATCTTAATCTCTCTCCAGATTCGGGAGCTATTGTCACAGATTCCTGTCCACCTTTTCTTATTAACTCTAAACTTTCTTTATCTATAACTTCAGCTCTTAATGATGGAACTGTAACTCTAACTTTTTTATCTAATAAATATTTTAAAATTTCTTTTCTTTTAGGATGTGCAAATGATGCTGCATAAATTACAACTTTATCAACATTATTTTTTTCCAAACCTTCATCAATAAGTTTTTTTATACTTTCTAAACTTCTATATCTAAACTTTTCATAAAATTCATTCAATGGACAAAACTTACAATTATATGGACAACCTCTTTCAATTTCTAAAATAAAACATTTTCCAAACACAAAATCCTTGTCAACCTTTTCGGGATATTCTTGAACAACAGGATAAGAATAATCATCTAAATTTTTTACAAATGCAGAACTAACTTTATTTTTTCCTGCAACATAAACTCCTTTAAATTTTGAAATCCTTTCTAAAAACTTATCTTCACCTTTTTCATATTCTTTTAAAACTTTTACAATATTTTCTTCAACATCCCCAATTAATAAAAAATCAAAATGTTTTCCAATCATTTCAGGATTCATTGAAACTAAAGGTCCACCAGCAAAATTTAACCCATCACATTTCATACTAATTGCTTTCTTCAAGTCTAATTCATATTGTAAAGAAAAACCAACTAACTTTGAACTTATTTTACCTGAATCCGAAAATACTCTTTTACAAAACCAATCTTTTCTTAAATTTACAATATTTTCAATAATCAAAAGTCCAAGAGAATACACACCACCATAGGACTTATTAGGATAAACAAGATCCATATTCCATTTAGATTTTCTATATCTCATAAAAAAGAAAAAAATTTAACCGAAGTAGTTAACTTTTTTGTTATGTACATCAGTTTTTTCTGTATTCTTATCAATCTTACCAACATAATCTTTTAACTTATCTTCAAACTCTTTAGCAGCTTTTTCAAGTGGTTTATAATCTACTCCTAAGTTCAAATAAATATCTAAAATTTCAATTATTCTCGCTGAAGCCATACTATCTGGTAACTTTGTATGTGTTTCAACAAAAACTCCTGTTGTAATTATATCTTTACTATGTAACAATAAAGCTGCTGTAACACCCATTAAAATTCCTTCTTTCAAAGGTTTTGCACTTGAATTCGCAAACTTTTTTGCTTGTATAGTTTTATTTGCAAAATAATATGTCTTTATACTAGTAACATCTTGACTCATAATTCCTTCAATACTAATAATCTCTTTAGCTTTCAATTTTTTATAAACTTCTGTTAATGCTTCAGCAATTTCCCATTCAATTCCTCTAACATCAACTAAAGAATGTACAATAATTAAATTTTTACTTTTAACATAATATAACTCTAAAGGTTGAACAACTTTACCTTCATGCACAGCTGCAATTGGCGCAATCTCTTCAGATTTTATGAATCCAATTGCTTTAGCTTTTAAGTGTTTGATTAAATATTCAGTAGTGATTGTTCCTATAAGTCCAACTCCAGGGAACCCCTCAATAATAGTAGGGTTTTTTGGACATTCTTTTAGTTTTAATTCCATCTTATTTCTAAGCTAGTTAAGAGAATTAATAAACCTTTCTAAATAAAATAAAATAAAAAATTAAGAAGAAATTTCAATAATCTTAATCTTAAAGATTAAAGTTTTACCTGCTAATGGGTGATTCAAATCGATTGTAACTTCACTATCATTAACTTCAGTAATTTTTGCAGGAAGTTGTTGTCCATTTGGTAAAGCCATAGCTAACATCATTCCAACTTTTGGTTCAGGCTCAGGTGGTAATTGATCTCTAGGTACTTTTCTCATCATTTCTGGATTAGGTTGACCATAAGCTTCTTCAGCTTTCAAAGTAATTTCTTTTTCGTCATCTTTTTCCATACCTACAACAGCATCATCAAAACCTTTTATTAACTGTCCACTACCAACTTCAAATTCTAATGGATGTCCATGTTTTTCAGTACTATCAAAAACTTCGCCATTTTCTAACTTTCCTTCGTATTCTACTTTAATTTTATCTCCTTGTTTAACTTTCATTTTAAGGCTCCTATATTTATTTCAAAGAATTAATAACTCTATTTAAGGGTTTCTATATACTCAATTCATTCATAAATCTCTTCACAGTTTTAACAACATGCTCAGGCTGAGTTTTTAATCTCTTAGAACTTTCTAACAAAACATCACCTTTAAATTTCTCATCAGAAACTAATTTCTTTTCAACATCTTTTTTCTTTTTAACAACTTTTTTCCACAGGCTAAATAATTCACTACATCTTCCGGGAACTTCTTCTCTTTTACAATTCAACAATTTCATTAACTCATCAACAACTTCTCCTTTACTTTCTTCTTCTTTCATAGCAGCTTTACCTGCAACAAAAACTAATCTTACAACTCCATCTTGAATTTTGGAACTTTTAATAATCTTAATCTTTTCAACATCTTTTGTATTTTTCAAATGAGTTCCACCACAAGCTTCAACATCAACACCTTTAATATTTACAATTCTTAACATTCTTCCAGGAACGGCACCACCTTGATAAATTTCCATTCCAAACATTTTCTCAGCTTCAGATCTAGGATAAAATTTACTTTCAACAACAATTTCTTTTTTAATAATTTTATTTGCTTCATCTTCAATTTTTCTAACTTCTTCTTGACTTAAAGAATCAAAATGAGTAATATCTAATCTTGCTTTTTCAACATCTTTGTAAGCTCCAGCTTGGTTTACATGTCTTCCTAAAATCTTTCTTGCAGCAGCATTAACTATGTGTGCAGCAGTATGATGTTGACTTAATTGTATTCTTCTTTCTCTATCAATTAAACCTTCAATAAGATCTCCTTTCTTAAAATTCAAATCTTTAACTTTATGTACAATCAAACTTCCTTGTTTCCAAATATCTAAAACTTCACATCCACCTAAACTTCCAAAATCATGAACTTGTCCTCCTGAGCTTGGATAAAATGCTGTCTTATCTAAAACAACTAAATCTTTTACAACTCTCAAAACTTGCCCTTTAAATTTAACTTTATCATAATTATCATAATATAATGCTTCTGTATTTGTTAAACTTCCAAAATTAATTTCATTTTTCACTTCAGCTTTTTGTACAGCTTTTTTCTCATGCAACTCAGAAACTTTTGCATAAAAATCATTAGGTATTTTTACTCCAGGAATCATTTCAGGATTAATTCCTTTAGAATCATACAATTTCAGCAAATCATTTTCTTTTAATTTCTTTAAATCTAAATTTGCAACTAGTCTTTTTGTTTCTTTTGAAAAGCTTGCATATTTTTTCTTCTCTATATCTAAAACTTCTTTTACTGATTCAATATTTTCTTTTAACTCAGGAAACAAATCCTTTAATTCATTTGCATGCCACTCACAAATTTCACTAATCTCATTTTTATTTGAATAAGCTAAACATCTTCTTGCCATCATTCTAAGATTATATCCTCCACCTGTATTTGAAGGCAAAGCTCCATCATTGATTGCAAATAATAAACTTCTTGCATGTTCAGTAATAAAATAATGTTTAGACCATAGTTTAATTTTATCCTTTACTCCTTTTCCAACTTTTTTTTCTACAAAGTTCCAAGCTTTATTCATATCATCAACTTCATCATTATTCAAAAAACCACCATAAGGGGAATATTTCTCTAAAATCTTTTTATCTATTTTTACACCTTCTTTACTCAATACTTTTTTCAATGTTTTTGGGAAAGTAGCATCATAAATTGTTGAAGCACCTTGTGAGAACCAAGCATTTCTTTCCATTCCCAGACCCATATCTAAAACTTTTAACTTCAAATCTCTAACACCACTATTTTTTTGTTCATACATCATATAAACTTGATTCCATAATTCACAACCACCAGAAAACATTTCCATACACGGTCCTAAATTTCCTCCTCCAGCCCATGCATCTTCATGAAAAGTCATATCTTCTTTTTTCAATCCTAAACCTTTAGTATTCCAATCATACATATCTCTAAACATCTTTTTTTGATCCCAATGTTTTTCTTGAACAAAACTATGTTGTCCAATCATAACAAAACCAGTCATATGCGACATTGTAATTCCGACATTATCAACATCACTAAATCTTAAACAGAATTGTGGGATTGCTAAATGGTCTGAAGGTGGATTAACTTCTCCAGAAATAATATAAGGTTGAAAAGCTGCAATTGACGCATTAGTATATTCCATTGTTGGATTCCATCTTGCAACTGAAGGATATCTTTTTATTGGTTCATATCCTTTTTTCTTAAACATATGTGAAAACTTTTTCCAAACATCAACATAACTTAATTCCTTACTTCCAATTTTCTTTCCAATAAAACTATAACCTTTTCCAGAACAAGCACTATCTCCACAAACATTTTGATTATTAACACTCCAGAATGGTTTTTTACAAACTTTACAAATTTTTCTTTTAAATCCTTCTTCTTTCAAAACACTAGTAGCATAATATTTATCAGGATTTTTCCAGAAAATTGGCTTGTACTTCTTTTTTATAACCTTATCAGGCAGCATAGATTATTTATAGAAAGATCTATTTATATAATTTTGTATAAAAAAAATAAAAATAATTAAAGAGTTTCTAATTTTTTTCTCAAAGCATCAAGTTGACTATCGATAGCACTTCTATGAACTATAATTTTCTTTTCTTCATGCTTTTCAATATGTTTTGCCTTCATCACTATTTTATGTTCTTTGTGTTTCTCATCAATTCCTTTAACTTTTGGCAAATCTTTTGTTTTAATATCTTTAGTCATCTTTTTTATATCACTTAGAACAATTCTTAAATTATCCATTTCTCTAACTTTTGCTTTTCTCAGTTCTCTTACAACTTCATATTTTTTAAGAAGTTCCACTGTCATAACTGCAGTTTGAAGAATATCTTTTCTCTTAGAAATCGGATTATCCAATCTCACATGTACACTTTCTTGTTTCTTCTTTTTATGTACAACTGCTTTCTTTCGTCTTGTTTTCTTTTTTGCCATTTTTATTCAAAGAGTTTTCTATCAATATCTAATAATTGGTTTCTAACTTTCTCTAGATCACTATGCCATGCAGCTAATTCTCTATTTTCTTTTTCTTTCAAATCATTTAGATTTTGCAAAATATGATCTGCATCATTTAATCTTGCTTTCAGCTTTCCAAGTGTGTTAACCAAATCTTTGTATTTTTCGATTTTCACAAACAAAGGCTTTTCAGTCATTTCTGAAGAAACGGATGGCATTTGTGGCACATCTGAATTTGAAATAGCATCTTTGATTTCTTTAGCATCTGAGACTTTCATTGATTTTTCCTGTTCAAAAGAAGGAACTGATTTTGGTAATTCAGGAAAATTCAATGGTGGTAATTCATTCTTATCATCTTTTTTATTTCCAAATAATCCCATAGGGTACACCTCAACTCATTCGAGCTAAACATTTACAATGCACTTTTATTTAAAAACCTTTCGCAGAAATTTACAAAAAAACTTTTTTCAAAGCAAAAAAAAAACCAAACATTTATATAGTACCTCCGGCAAAATATAAAATAGTCTTTTTCCTAATTAATCGTCGACAATGAAACTAACAAAAGAAGTATTGGAGGATTTTGTCTCATTATCCCTTGGGGATGATATATTACCCTTAATAGATATTCTATGGGTTAAAAAAAATGTTAGTGAATTTAAACTTGCAGAAAATTTAAACATTACAGTAAATCAAGTTCGAAACATGTTATATCGACTAGGTGAATACAATTTAGTTTCTTCTACAAGAAAAAAAGATAAACGAAAAGGTTGGTATATTTATTATTGGTCATTAAATGAAAAAAGTACTTTTAATGCTATATGGAGATTCAAACAAAAGAAGTTACAAGAATTTAAAGATAGAGTAAATAGAGAAAAAGATGGTATTTTTTATGTTTGTCCTTCTGGTTGTGTAAGATTAGGAATTGATAATGCCATGGATCAAGATTTTCATTGTACAGAGTGTGGTTCATTATTAATGCAACAAGATAATCAAAAAACAATTGCAAATTTGCAAAAACAAATTATTTCTTTAGGTATTGAAGTTGAAGAGTATAATGTGGTTGCTTTAGAGATAATTGAAGAGAGAAAGAAAAAGACTGCAAGAGAAGATGCAAAACTTAAGAGAGCTAAAGACAAAGAACTTAAGAAAGCAAGAGAAGAAAGAGCAGCAGCAAGAAAAGCAATAAAAGATGCAATGCCAAAGAAAGAAAAGAAAGTAAAGAAAAAGAAAGTTAAGAAAAAAGTAAAAAAGAAAGTTAAGAAGAAAGCAAAAAAGAAAGCTAAGAAGAAAATAATCAAAAAGAAAGTAAAGAAAGTTACAAAGAAAGCAACAAAAAAGAAAATTACAAAGAAGAAAGCTAAAACAAAACCTGTAAAAAAGAAAGTTCAGAAAAAATCTGTAAAGAAGAAAGTAAAAAAAGTTCTTAAAAAAATATTAAAAAAATAATTCTAAAACATTCCCATTAAGCCATTCAATACTTGTGCTCCATCTAAAGGTCCTATAGGTATTAAATTAAAGATAAACAAGAAGATGTTCAATCTTTTAGAAATTGTCCAACCTATTAATTCTTTATCAGACATTTTTTTCTTAGTTTTAATAACAAATATACTAACTACATAAATCAACAAATTAACAAATGGTCCTGCAAATGCTATCAAAGCACTTTGGTATGGTAATGCGGACCCACTAATTGCAACATATGCTGGTGCTAAAAATAAAAATGGTGAATTTATTGCTTTCAAAATAATTCCAATAATTAATCCTGTTCCCCAAACATAAAAAGTTGCATCTAATCCAAATGCTAATGCTACAAACTTATGTCCAAACTCATGTAACACTACAGCAGGGGTAGAAACAATCGCAGCGAACTTAATATCTTCCCAATCAAAAAGTTTTCTTGGCTTATATGGATCAGTTTTAATAAACCCTGAAAAGATATATCCAAGTGCTAAAGTTAGGATAATAAATTGTCCGATTTCAAATAAACTAAGTAACATATGACCTTTTAATAATAAAAACTTTAAAAAACTATTCATTCTTTACAATAGACATGTTATACCTTTTACCATTAATTGTATTTTCAGGATTACTAATAGGTTTACTAATTAGGCACTTCTGTAAAGAGGAGATAAAACCTGGAAAAAAATACATAAAGATTACTGAACTAATTATTATACTACTAATTTCAATTTTACTCTTCTATTTAAATTTCACAAACACTTACCTAACTTATATAGCAATCATTCTAGGAATTTTATCTTCATTTGTATTAAAAGAAAAATATTTCTACTTTTCTTTAGCTTTACTAACTTTAAACTTTTATATAGCTTCACTAATTTTTATCTTTGGAATTGTTTCTGGATCTAAGAAAATTGTTAGAAAAATATTTTTATTCTTTCCTCCATTACTATTATTACTTACTGCTTTAGAATTATCTTATTTTACAATATTTGCTGCATCTTCTCTATTAACTTTATTTTTCATTAAATCACAAAGCTTATAAAGCAAATAATCAATTTTATAATAAAATGGCAATAGGTATCTCAATAGCAATAATAGGTGGTGTAATTTTATTATCAAGTCTTAAAGTTATCAAAGAATATGAAAGAAGTGTAAAATTCAATTTAGGTAAATTCTCTTCAGTTTTAAAACCTGGTTTGAACATTGTAATTCCTGTTCTTCAAACTCATCAAAAAGCGGATATGAGAGTTAGAGTTGCTGATGTTCCAGATCAAGAAGCAATGACTGGAGATAATATTTCTGTTAGAGTTAATGCAGTTATTTATTACAAGGTTACTGATGCAAAAAAAGCAATTTTAGAAGTTGAACATTATCCTTATGCAATTTCTCAGTTAGCTCAAACTACAATGAGAAATATTGTTGGTGAAGTTGAACTTGATGATTTACTTGCAAAGCGAGATAAGGTTGCATTGAAAATTAAAGACATTGTTGACAAAGAAACAGATCCTTGGGGTATCAAAGTAAATTCTGTAGAACTAAAAGACATTGTTTTACCTGAAGAAATGAAAAGAGTTATTGGTAAACAAGCTGAAGCTGAAAGAGAAAGAAGAGCTGTTATTACAAAGGCAGAAGGTGAAGCTCAAGCTGCTACAAATATGTCTAAGGCTGCAAAAACATTAGCATTAGCTCCTGGAGCTTTACATCTAAGAACTTTACAAAGTTTGAATGATATCTCTAGTGATAAGAGTAATACAATAATCTTTGCAATTCCTTTGGAAATTCTTAAGGCATTTGAAGGAATGACTAATAAAAAGAAATAATTTTTTATTTTTTTCTTTAACATAGTCTGGTCATTGGACACAGGTCTGTGCAGAACTTATAAACTTATTTTTCTTAAATAAATTATGCTTAAAAAAATTAATCCTCAAATTGCAGAATTACTTGGTGCACATATCGGAGATGGTACTTTATACAAAACAAATAGAGGTGTAGTTTGGGAATTAAGAGGTAGTTTAGATGAGAAAATTTATTACATTGAAAATATTACTCCTCTTCTTGAATCTATTTTTGATATTGCTTTTATTTCAAAATTTAGAAATGATGGAGGTAATGGTGTTTGGGGAATACAAACTTCCAAAAAACAAATAATTAATTTTTTTTTAGATTATGAAATGCCAATCGGAAGTAAAACTTATATAGCAAAAATCCCCAAATATATTTTTGATTCCAATTTAGATATTCAAAGATCATTTATCAGAGGTTTATTTGATACAGATGGGTGCTTGAGATTTGAAAAAATAAATAGTAAATCTATTTATGATTATCCTAAAATAGAATTTGGTTTTGCTTCAAAAATTTTAAGAGATAATCTTAAGAAATTACTTGATATCCTTGAATTTCGTTCTTATATCTGGTTTGATAAGCATACAAGTGCATATAAATTGTGTCTTTCGGGTAAGAAACAGCTTGAAAAATGGATAATTGAGATTAGTCCAAGAAACCAAAAGCATTTAAATAAATATAATCTTTGGAAAGATCAAGGTTTTATATTGCCGAGATCGCATAATCTGGTATTGCGCAGATCTCATAATGAGAGTGTATGACTGCTAGGTTTATAATAACGAAGAAATCCTGTTTCCTTTGGATATCTGGGTTCAAATCCCAGTCTCGGCGTATTTTACCTATGGGTATAAAACCTCTTTTTAATATCCCTTCTTTTTGGGGAATATTAAAGGACTTATAAGAAGCTATTTCTAAAAAATATGTATGGTATACGATTCAAAATGAATCTATTGGCCAATATTCCATAAGATTTATATACGACTTATTAATCATAACAAAAATGATTTAGAATATTTAATTGACTATCCAAACCTTATTAAAACTGTTAAAGTTATTGTAGCAAATGTTGCTTTAGAAGCTGGAATTATCAAATAAAACATTATCTTGGCGTATTTACTTTTTTTAATATTTTTATTTAGCATTTATTATATTTGTATTTGAATTTAAAAAATTAACTTAACCAATTTAAAGATAAAACTTCTTCATCATTCATTATTTTATCTCTTAGTGTTCTAAATCTATGTTCAAAGAATTTTTGCCATTTTTTAGAATCTGGAAGAAATAACCTTCTTTCTGCCAATGCAACTGATTTGTATGATGGTGTAAACAAACGACTTTCTTGAGTAGAATAATGTCTATTTTGTAATCCTGCAACCAATCTTATTAAAGCACTTAACTGCATTGTAGTTTGATCCAAACCATATAAAGGGTGGTCCTTATTTCCATTTGAAAATTTACTTCCAACAGTTCCAAACTCTGGAGCCATAACAAGAGCATTTTCATAATGTGAATCCACATAATCTATTGAAGATCCTACTGCTCTAAAACCTTCATCTGGTTGTTCAAGAGATGTTAAAGGTGAAGATTCAAACAATTTATCAATTAAATCAAATTTTTGAGTTCCTGGTGCTTGAGGAACAAATCCAATTAATTGTTCATTGAGAAAAAATCCTGTATGGATATCTAAAAATATAAATGGCTGCCCTTTTTCTGCAATTCTTTTATATATTTTTTTTAAATTTATAACTTCTGGCTCATCTATTCCTCTTTGGCCTATATAAAACAATAAACCTGGGTGCTCTCTTTGTCCCATTGCAATAGCTTCTTTTAGTTCATTTACTCTTCCTGATTTTTTATATTCAACAAAAGTTTTAATTAAATTTATTGCATCCTTTCCTGTAAACCTATGTTTAGGATTCAAAATATCTACTAAAGTATTATAGCCTGGATTAGAATGTTCCAGATCTGAAGCAAATGCTCTATTCAAATCTACATAGTTTTGATTTAATCTAGTTCCTTCTGCCATACCTTTTGGGTTTGCCCCATGAATAAAACTAAAACTCCAATCACTCTTTCCAACAACTTGTTCAATAGTGTCAATAATTGCAGCAGAACCAGCATAACCTTCAGCTCCATGCAAACCAGCTTGAATAACTAATCTACAAGGTCCACTTCTATCAAAATGTGCAACATTAATTTCATGGTCTCCAATAGGATAACTCTTTAATATTGCATCTGAACAAGCATTTTTAAATCGTTCTACACTCTCTTCATAATTGCTTATAAAATCCATAAATTTTTTTTCAATTGGTCCTTTATAAATCTAACTATTTTGATGTAAAAAAAGAATATTAATATCCACCAGCCCTCAAAAATTTCAATCCATTAATTCTCAAATGCATCATATCATACAGAGTATGAGAATCACTATTAACATAAATTCTATCAACCATTCCTAACATTTGCTCTAATTTTTCCATATCAGTTTTACCAAAAACTAAATTTGCACAATTTAATTCTACAGGCACATTAAAATGATTTGCAACTTCAACAACTCTTCCAACATTTACATGTTCTGAAAAGTATTTAGCACAAAGATGTCCAATACAATCAATTTCTTTATGGTGTTTTTCTAATGCACTAATATAAGCATCAGTAATTTTTCTAGGTTCACCCTTATACACACCTCTATGTGCAGATAACAAAACAAAATCTTTCATTCTATATTCATTTTCAAAATCTACTTCTCCCTCTTCACTAATTAAATCAGCTTCGACACCAAAAACAACATTAACATCATTATGAATATTTTTCCATCTAAATTTAACACAAGATCCACTTGTTTTTTTAACAATATCATGACGTATTAAATGTGATTTAGAGTGATCTGTTATAGCAAATTTTTTTAAGCCTGCTCTTCCGGCCATAATTACCATTTCATCAACAGAATTTAATCCATCAGAATAACTAAAAGTGTGACTGTGCATATCAGAATTTGGGTTTATGATTTTCATTCATCTATTTTTCTTTAAACTGTTTATAAATTTTATCTAAGAAAAATCTTTATTAAAATAAAAAAATTAACTTTTTTTGCTAGTTAAATATCTAACAAATTCTCTACCTTTTTTAGCAGCTTCAAACATTTGGTCTTCAATATCATCAACTTCTTTTTCACCATAAATTGTCTCTTGAAGTAACATTTTTAGAACATCTCTATCTAAAAATTCCCTTCTATAACCTCTTACCATATTATCTGCTAATTGTGATCTAGCTTCACTAACTAAGAAAGCTCCTTCTTTTCCAATTACATAAATAACTGGAGTTCCACCAACACCTTGATTTCTAACAGAGGCTCTATGTGTAGCATAAATTAAAGCTTCAATACCTTCAACAGGATCAATATTTTTCAATTTTTCTCTTTCTAATTTTTCAATAAATTCTACAATAACTTCATCAGCACTATCATTACCTGAACCCACTACATCATAAGGTCTTCCAATTAATGTTGGTACTAAATTACTTGCATCTGCTCTATATAATCTTACATTGTCTTTATCTTTTCCTAAAATTGTAAATGTATTATTTGAAATTTGTGCATTAGCTTGATTTTGTATATTATTCATTCTTTCAATTAAATCCTGTCTTATTGGTATTACTTGGCCTTCCTCACTTCTACAATGTCCAGAAATAAATTCTTCATATCTAATTCCTAAATTTGATTCTAATTCTCCTCTTACAATTGCAAGCTTTCTTACATCCATAATTCTTGCTGTAATTTCTGCAATCTGCTCTGAATTTTGTGCAGGATTTATATTAAAATAATCTCTAAGTCTTTCACTAACATTAAATAAAAAATCAGCATGACCTGTTCCACCAATAATAGCATAAGTCTCTCCATTTCCAATTCTAACTAACTTGTCAGCAAATGAAAGTTTTCTATTTCCATAAGTACTTTGCTCATCTGCAACGATTGCTCCTTCTTGAGAATTAAATCTCATACTGCTAATAACTGTCATCCTTTTTCTTCAATATTCATCATATATAAAACTATCTATTGTTACTACTTACTAATCACAAACAAAACCAAAGATTTATATACTATGGATTTACACAAATTCAGAGGAAAATAATAAAATGACAAAAGACAATGATAAAATATATTGTACTTTAGATGCAGTTTTTGCAGAAGATGATAAAGCTCATGATGCATTAAGTAGAGAATTTGAAGTAACTGATGATGACTTAAGGTTTTTATATTCCGGAAAAAATGTTCTAGGATTTGAAGAAGATGGAACTCCTATTAGAAGAGAATCAATAATCGAAAAACCCTACATTACAGATGAAGGAAAATGGTCAGACCATAGAGATTATGTTCTGCCTACAATAAAAGAAGATATTGAAGCTGGAATCTTATCAGTTAATTATTTAAGACCTGATCTAAGACATCTAGTTAATATAGTGGATGAAGAATAAATTTTTTTATTTTTAATAATTTTCTTCAATATATTCATAACAATCTTCTTTTCTTGAACTATCAGTATTTGCTTCACAAATTTCTTCCAAATCATCGATCTCTGCTTCTCTACTCTGATCAGCAAAATCTAAACATTCATCAAAATAGTAAGGATAATTTTCACAATACTCAATATTTCCACTCTCTTTAGCCATTCTTGTATAACAATCTGCTTTCATAGAAGTATCACTTATACCTTCACAAGTACTATCAACTATTATTTCTTCTTCTCCACTATCAATCAAATAGAAGAACAGAGAAATTAGAACAATAACAATAAGGCTCCATAACAAACAATTATAACAAATCTTTTTTACTCTTTTTCTCATATCTCTTTTAAACTCTTTAGAACTTTATATAATTATTCATAATAAAACTTATATAATCTTAACCTAGATCTTAAATTTACAATGACAAGGGAATCAAGAGTTTTAATAGGACTTCAATATGGTGATGAAGGTAAGGCAAGAGTTTTAGACAAAATTTTATCTCGATTAAGGGATTCAAGATTAAGATTAACTCCTAAATATAAAAATGTAGTTGCTAGGTTTGCTGGTGGAGCAAATGCAGGTCATACTTTAGAGAAAGGAGATAAACGAGTTGTCTTACATCAAATTCCTTCTGGAATATTTGATCCTGATGCAAAATTATACATTGCAAGTGGTTGTGTTTTAAATCCTCAAAAAACAAACCGAGAAATTACTGACATAAATAATATTGGTATTTCTATAGAAAAAAGATTACATATTGCTGCAAATACAACTTTAATTCAACCTCATCATTTAATCCTTGACGCTATTCATGGTAAAGCTATTGGAACAACTGGAAATGGAATTGGTCATGCTTATGCAGACAGAGCACAAAGAGCATTAGGTGAAACATTAAAGACTTTAAGATTTGCAGATTATTTAATTGATACAGAAGCTGGAAAAGATGTTGTAAGAGCAAATTTAGAAGAAACAAATGCTATACATAATTTAGATTTAAATGTTAATAAATTAACTGAAGAATTTCATATGGAAACTATGGAACTTGAAAAATATTTAACCAAAAATCCTTTATTTCTAGAAAGCTTAGTTGCTGATTATGGTTATGATGTTTTCTATGAGGGTGCACAAGCAGTAATGCTTGATAATCTTACAGGTACTGTTCCTTTTGTTACTTCAAGTAGGACATTAGCAGGAGCAGCATACACTTGTGGTGATTTATCTTCAAGATATCATAAAAGAACAATGGGTGTTGCCAAAGCTATTATGTCAAGGGTTGGTAACGGTCCATTTGTTTCTGGATTTGCAGGAAAAGAATCTGAAAAATATTGTATGGCTGATGGTGGAAACAAATATAAAAAAGCAGAAGAAAAAAGGCTTTATGATATAGATACTTTATCCAAATCAGAAAATCCTTTAGATTTAGAAATTTTATTAAGAAGGTGGGGTAAAGAATATGGTGCATCTACAAAAAGACCAAGAAGAATTGGAGCTTTAGACTTAGTGATGTTAAAACAAAACTGTGCTCTTAATGATATAGATGAGTTATATATAACTAAGTTTGACTGTCTAGAACATTTTTCAAGAACAACTTTGCCAGGGATTCCAGTAGTTACTGCTTATGAATTAGATGGTAAAATAATTAATTATATGCCAACAACAACAAAAGAAGCAGAGGCTGCAAAACCAATTGTAGAATATTTACCTCATATTAGAGAAGATATTTCTGGAGCAACTCATAAGGATCATTTGCCAAGTTCTGTATTTGATGTAAAGAGTTTTATTGAAGCTCAGGTTAGAGTGCCTATTTACGGGATTGGTGTAGGTCCAGAAAGAGATCAATTTGTTTTCTTATAAATTTAATTTTTTACTTATTTTAAATTCATATTCTTCTTCTAAATCATAAACTAAAATTAACTGTTCTTCATAACTTCTATCCACATAAGTATTGATTAAATAATTTTCATAACTTTCAACAGGATTACCATATTCACTATTATATATTCCTTCAATTATAGAATACATTTCATCAAAATCAACTTCCACTTCTATTTCCAAATTTCTAACATTTTCATAATTACTCTCTTCTCTATATACCTTACCTAATGAATCAACTTCTACATTAATTGTATTTGAAAAACTAAGTTCTACATTAACTCGGTCTCCATCTAAAATAAAACCACTATCTTCTAAAATATCTACACAATCTCCAAGATTGCTTTCTAAATATGAATCTAAATTTTCTTCAATCTCTTCCTTACTTAACAAATCATAGCTAAGCCCAAAAGAACTTTCTCCTTCTTCAAAAAATCCTGAATACTCTCCTTGTAAGAAAACAGAATCAACTACATATTCTTCAACACAAACCTCAACAGCTTCTCTTGCTTGTTCTAAACTTTCTATACTTGCCAAATTAGTCTCAACTTCACTAGAACCTTGACTAACAAAAAAGACTAAAACAATTATAATAAATAAAACTATTCCAAGAACTGCAAAAATACTAAATTGTCCTCTTTTTCTTAAATTAATTTTATACTCGCTAATTAATAAAAATACTACAAAGCTTCCAAGAACTATAAATAACCAACCTAAAACATTTCCATCACTACTAGTTCCAACAACTGCTCCAGTAATTTCATTTTCAAGAATTTCATCATCATCATATGCTACAAAATTTTGATAACTTAAAACTCCATTATTATTAATTAAAATTTCTTTATCATTAACATCAGATATATAAGTTCTAACTAAATCTGCTTTAGCTTCATTTATTGGTTTATCATAAACATCTTCTTTTCCTTCAGTAATTAAATGATTTCCAGTATAAACATAAGCAAGAACTCCATTTCTAATTTTAGCATTACTTAATTTAACTTCTAAACTTCCACTATCATAACTAAAAACATTATTCGGATCTTTTGACAAATAAAAACTTTCATTTTGGTATAAAAAATCAACTTCTCCATTTATTGTAAAACTTCCATCTTCAATATTAATATCACACAAAGAATCTTCTTTACAAATAATCAAACTTTCACTTCCTTGATTAATTATACTATAATCAAAATTAGTATAAACATTTTCTGCATGCAATTCTAATCTTGTAAATCCATTTTCATCAAACTCTACTGTTGTACTTCCATCTGTATTATCATTGTTTGTTACACTTTCTCCTAGTAAGTAAATACTTCCATCTTCAAATTCAATTTCTGTAGAGTTATAATAAATATAAGTTGGTGAATCTCCTTCTGGTACAAATATAATTGCTTCATCTTGGGTTAGGTTTCCATTCTCTAAAGTGATGTAAACTTGTCCTGTACTTCCAAATCCATTTTTTTGAGCAACAGCAATTTCGCCTTCTTCATTTAAGGTTGCAGTAAATTGTGAAGCATCAAAAACTGAGTTTATGAAAAGGTTATTATTATTTTCAAAAGAAACAAAAGATCCTTGTACTAAAGATCCTAAAGAGAATAAAGCATTTGTCATAGAGAAATCTGCCATTGAACCTTGAGAGGTTGTTATTGTGTCATCAGCTTCAAAATTAGTTTCAAATTCTTCATCAGTTACTTCCTCAAAATTATAACCTTCATCATCATATGTTGCTCCTTCAACTTCTTCTACAACATCTTCTGGCTCATAAGTTGGATAAGTTTCCCCCTCTGCTTCTTGACTATCTCTTTCTTGAAGATCTCCACTATCATCTATTGTAAATGCAGCACTTACTATACTAAATAAAAAGATAATTAAGATAAAACTTATTATTACACCTTTTTTCATTAATATATAGAATAAGAATAATTCTTTAAAATACTTTCTTTTATTCTAATGGATGTAATTTACAAGTACCTTCATAGCCATAGACTATTCCATCTAAAGGTCCTTCAAATACAGAAGGAATTAATCCTTCTCCCATATTATTTATTGTAGCTGTTACAGCTCCTTCATCATTTAAACCACAAGGCATAGTATCAAATAATTCTCCATCTCTGTAAACTTGAAAAAATGGCAGTGTATGAACTTCATATAAATCTTTAAGTTTTGATAATGATTCTTTTGCTGTTAATCCTTGATAAACATGTTGCATAACATCATAAGTTACAAATTTTATGGGATGTCCATTTCTTTGAACGCCTTGAGACATTTCAGCAATTGCTTCAAATGCTTGTTTATTATTATTGTGGGTGATTCTACCTTTTTCAGTATTTGTAGCTGAACCATAGAATAAAACTACAGCATCTCCATAATCAACAACATCTCTTTGAAAAGTTCTATCGATAACAGAAGTAATAATTGAATCACCTGCATAAGCCAAACCCGCTAAACCTAATCCAAGACTCAAAACTAATTTTCTCATATTTTTTAAGCCGTTCTTATAATATTTAAATCTTTCGTCTTTCACTACTTTCTAGAGAATAACAAAATATTTAATTTCTATTTCAGAATTCAACTAAATAAACTATAAAAACTCTTATTTCACTTATTTTCTAAATGGAATACAAAAACCCTGCACCAACATCGAATATTATTATAGTAAATGACAAAGATGAAATCTGTTTAGTAAAAAGAAATATTGAACCTCACAAGGGTAGAGTTGCTATTCCTGGTGGTTTTGTTGACTATGATGAAACTGTAGAAGAAGCAGCAATTAGAGAATCAAAAGAAGAGACAGGACTTGATGTTGAATTAGTTTCTATCTTAGGAGTATATTCTGAACCTAATAGGAATCCTAGTAAACATACTATCTCAACAGTATTTATTGCAAAAGCTTTAACAAAAGAATTAGATGGAGATGATGAAGGTATTCCTTTTTGGGAAAGTATAGAAAATATAAAAAATACAGATTTAGCCTTTGATCATAATAAAATGTTTACAGATTTTTTACAATGGAGAGAAGATAATAAACATACTTTTTGGTCAAGAAAGTAAATTCCTCAAATCATCAACATTTTCAAAATATAAACCTTTAATTCCAAACTTCTGAGCAATTTTCAAATTTTCCTTAGAATTATCAATAAACAAACAATCTTCACTTTTTACTTTCTTTAAAACTTCTTCAAATAATTTTCCTTCGATTTTCAAACTTTTATAATCAAAAGAAAAATACTTTTCTTCAAAATATTCACTAATTTTAAACTTTTCATTTGCAAAATTCCACCAATCTTTAGAATGATCAGAGACTATAAACAGTTTATATTTTTTTGACAAATTTTCAATATACGAGATTATTCCTTTTTTTAATATAATATATCTCTCATATGGCAATTTTACAAATTTAGAATAATCTTCTTCAATTCCCACATCTTTCAAAAATCCTTTCCAGTATTCTTCTTCATTAATTTTATCACAAGCATATAATTTCCACCATTTATCTCTAACTTTCATAACAAAAGAATAATCTTTTTTATATTCTTCAGAGATCTCTTTCATCATATGCTTCTCAATATCTTCACAAATAACACCTCCAATATCAAATAAAATAACTTTCATTTTTCTTTCCTATAATCTTTTAACATTTTCAAAGCCTTTGGTTTATTATTTTTCAAGAAATCAGAAATTTGTTTAACTCTTGCAAAATTATTTCTCCAATTATTATAATAACAAATTGCTTCATGTAATTCTCTCATTTCTAAAAGTTTTATTTGAAACTCTCTCCAACCTTTAATTTGAATTACTTCTGATCTTCTCGAAACAATCTCATGTGAATTCCATTTTCTTTTAAGAAAATACAAATGTAAAGGCGTATTTACCAATTTTGCTAACTTATGTAATGAATCATCAATCATGGCTCTAGATTTTAATTTTCTACAAATAAGTGTCTTTGGTTTATTATCGGTTCCATGAAAATATGAAATTGGTAATTTATTAAATTTAGAAAATTTTATTGCAGCTTTTAATTCTTCTCCACTTCTTGAAGTTACAACAGCAAATCTAAATCCTTCATTATAAAGGTCTTTTAAAACTTGTTTACATTTGGGATCTAAAATATATTCCATTATATGTATTGTTGTAACTTTATCCATTAATTCTTTATATTTTTCAGGACCTAAAGGATATGTTTTCTTTACAATCTGATTTGAGTTTAAATCAATATTATGATAAACTTTTGCATACTTAATTTTTGCTTGTTCTCCAAGAGCAATACATCCATCAAAATCTAAAGTTATTATAGGATTTCTTGCAACATGTTTAGGTCTCATACAAACTAA
>Ga0209249_1000687_pt1 | contig 38855 bp, 39 predicted proteins | sample SaaInlV_200m_DNA_4_FD_184653 | JGI IMG/M metagenome (GOLD analysis project Ga0209249, IMG submission 184653) | Marine microbial communities from expanding oxygen minimum zones in the Saanich Inlet - SI037_S3LV_200m_DNA (SPAdes) (version 2) | ecosystem: Environmental > Aquatic > Marine >...
TCATGGCTACTATTCGGGGTCCACAAAAGTAAATAGAATTATCATGAGTCTTGCAGCAGTTACATCTCATTTACAGCAAACGCTTGATCCGGTCGTGTCCCGTTTTATCAAACCACGGATTCTGAGCAGCATTGCGACCAGGATGCCACGGAAATTAAATTACCTAGTGGTAGAGAAACTACTCAATAATGCTTTTGCTGAACAGATTGGCGATGGAGATTTTGAATTTCTTGAGGGTCGTGTACTTCAGGTTGAGATTATTGATGCCAACCTGTTTATTGGATTAAGTTTTAATCACAACAGAATTATCTGTAACCATTTTAACAATCTGGCCTGCACATCTGATGCAACGCTTTCTATCGATACTCTAAATGCCATTAACCTCGTGCAGCAGGAAGTTGATCCGGACACATTGTTTTTTCAGCGTAAGCTAAAGATTAATGGTGATACCGAACTGGCTCACCATGTTAAGAATACAATTGATACACTTGATCCTGAGGTTATTCCGGGCTTTATGTTGACGTTGATGGAACAATATAAGTTAAGGGCATTTGTTTAATATTTGTAGGGTTCGCCGTGCGCACCATTGAGTTTCAGTAGCAACAACATTGGTGCGCGCGGCGCACCCTACCTATACTTCAGTGATGTTTTTAACTGGAACATATTTCATTCCTTCAATCCCTAACCAGTATCCATTGCAAAACTCATAATCACCTACAAGAGCATCTTTACTCACATCAACTCCCTGCATCATAGCGGCCAATTGATCGACCGCTTTAAGTGTATCTACAGCACTCACTGGCACTATTCTCAGAATTTCGATTCCAGCATCTTTCAGCTCAGTCCATCGATCAAATAAGTAATTTACTTTTGCTGACTGCGTTTCGATTCCATTTATCTGCGCAAAGCTATCCCCTTCCTGAGTTTTTACCTTTAAGCCCTGCTCATAATCCAGGCACTTTAGCTGGCAGTCATCTTTAGGAAGTTTGTGGTGTCTAGCTGTAAAACAGCGTGCCGAGTATGCCAGTGGCATTCTTCCGAAGACCCGATATTCGAGTTCAATACCGAGGGACTGACAGTGACTTATCATCGGGGCTATATCCTGCTGACCAAGTTCGACCGGAATACACCAGCGACTCATGCCCTGTTTTTTAAGGATATCTATTGCCCGGTTGTTGTAAACATTGATGGCAGTACCAGCCACAAAGGCATTTCCATTATCATTTGCGACCTGAATTGCAGCCATGTCATTGGCTTCGATCAGGTAATCTTTTTGTTTTGCTATTTTGCTCAGATATTTTAATTCAGAATCAGCTTCTAACAGAGTCAGGGTTGATAACACTACCTGCTTGCCAGCCTGAGTTAACAGTTCTGCAATGTCCAGCCAGTCCTGAAACTTCATAGTACGTCGTTTTGAGCATACCGTTTCACCAAGATAAACAATATCTACAGGGCTTGAAGCTATTTTTTTATAAAAAGAAAAGTAGTCTTCCTGTGACCAGAAATAGGGCACAGCTGCTAATGATATTTTCATAAGTAACCACTCAGAGAATTTAGATTTCGCCCTGATTCAAGGCATTTTTGCACGGAAAATATGAGCATATATTCAATATGTGACCATTTGAGTACGAAAATAACGCCGAAGCAGGGTGGAAGATAATTTCTATGTGTGATTACTTTTTTCATTGCCAATCCCTTTCGTAAGCGCCAATGGTGGTTTGTTTGCCTTCCGCCAAACTGGCTAATTTATTGATGGAATCTGATGAAACTTTTTCACCGGTATTCTCAACTCTATCAATAGCTTCACGCCAGGCTTTGGTCACCGTCGCCACATAGGCCGGGCTTCGTTGTCGCCCTTCAACTTTTATAGCCACCACTCCTGATTGAATAAGCTCTGGCAGAATATCCATGGTGTTTAAACTGGTGGGTTCTTCCAGTGCATGTTCAACATGACCATTCACTTCGAAGCGCCCTTTGCATAAAGTTGGGTAGCCGGCACTTTCATTTTCTGTAAACTTATCGATCAATAGTCCATTCAGGCGAGATTCAAGCACTTCACCTTTATCTTCCCACTGCACAAAGGCTGCCGGCGAACAGACGCCCAGTGTATTGGGTGACTCTCCGGTTAAATAAGATGACAGGTAACAGCGGCCTTCTGCCATAATGCATAAACTGCCAAAACCAAATACTTCAATTTCTACCGGTGCAGTTTTGGCTAGTTTTGATACTTGTGCCAATGATAAAACCCGGGGCAATACGGCGCGTTTAATTCCAAAATTGTTAAAATAGAAATTAAGGGATTCCAGATTAGTGGATGAAGCCTGAACTGATAAATGGATGGGAAAGGTATCTGATTTTGAACGAATATAATCCATCACACCCATATCTGCGACAATCAGCGTATCTATTCCAAGTGCCATCGCCTGATCTACAGAGTTAGTCCAGCGCGCCCATTTGCTTTCCCGGGGATAGGTATTTATCGCGCAATAAACTTTACAGTTTTTTGAATGAGCATAACTAATTGCTTTACCTATCTGCTTTTCAGAAAAATTTAATCCTGCAAAATGGCGCGCATTGGTTTCATTTTTAAGCCCCATATAAACAGCATTCGCACCATTATCAACGGCTTTCACCAGGGATTGATAATTACCTGCAGGACATACTAGATCCACGATCTATTCCTCAAAATATAAATGAAAACATATTCTAGATAGAAATAAAATCTCATCATTGACCTATATCAACAGGACTCTTTTCGACTATTAAGTCATTTATGCACTTTTTTCTATTTAATTACATCGGCAGCTGCTACATTTCTCATCAGTCTTTAACTCGAATAATGAATGGTTTAGTTGTGATCCTAAGAAATTTACTAAAAAGCTTTGCAGGAAATAAATCCTCTGATAATGAAATCGAACAACAGGAGATCTTTGAAGAAAGCGCTAAAGAACGTGATCATTTCATGGGTAAAATCTATAAAGCAGTTTCAACCCACAGGGATAGTGAAGCAATATATCTACTACTAGAGCGGTATGATATTTCCAAAACATCATATAAATACTACGAAGAACTGTTCGATCACATGCAAAAATGGGGACCATCAAGAACTCTACTTTGTTTCGGGCGCCTGATTATCGATATTTTGAATGAGGAGCGGCGCTACGGCAGAGCCCTGTTTTATATTGAAAAATGCCAGCAGGTCAGGCCTCAATTTATTCTTGCCGATTTATCCCAAACTGTTTTTTATGCCAAAATGGCAGTCGAGGCTGACAAGCTGGATGTTGCCAGGAACCTGGTCAGTAATGCTGAGAAAAGATACGGAAACATGGTCAATCTCGAATTATGCACCAAGCTCATTACTCATATAAATTTAGCCTGAAATATCAGAGGTTCGTATATACGTTTGCTGAATAACCCAGGCATCACTACTGGCTCGATGACGCTCGGAAGTAGATACCTCAATGACTTTATTTTTAATTTCATGCCAGTGATCCATCTGGCTTTCGCTGAGTATCATCTCTAACGGGCTAATATAAAATGTCCGGGTGACACCAGCCTGAAAAAATAAAACTTCTAGCCAGGGTTTATCAACCACCCAACCATCAGAATAAACTGTTTTTTCATGTAACAATTCATTCAGTTTTAGCGCAACATCTTTTACAGATTTACCATGATGCAACAATGTATCCCGTTGAATGTGGTGTAACTTTTCAGCTGTCGTATCCCAGTGCTTCCATTCTTCAACCGGGTGAATCAAAGTGGAATATCGAGACCCATTGTCAAGTGCCACACCGACTTCTATCGGATAGCTCAGCGGATCAAAACCTGATGCTTCTACATCAATAATATTCGGTTTGAAATCTTTGCGTTTAATCATCCCTGTTTACTCAATATGTTGCAGTTATAAAACGACCTAAACTTAAGTGTAGTTAAATCCATCTAAAATTCTACACTCAAGCTCTTTAAACTGAAAGAGGTGTCTGAAAAACTTACTTTTGCGTAGGATGCGTCGTGCGCACCATGAATTTCAGCAGCAAATAAGGTTCCAGTACCTACCGCTTTGGTCAGCACAATGGCATCACCCAGTTGTAATCCACTTTTGCGCCACACTTTATTGGGGTCAATCAAACCATTAACTGTTAACCCAAATGCCAGTTCGACCCCTTCGCTGGAATGACCACCAACTAATACAGCGCCCGTTGGCTGGATTAACACAAAACAACAGCACACTGAGAAAATTGCTTTCATCAATCCATAATGTATCAGATTGAAATCCTGCTTTCGATGTCAGTTTTTATAAATTCATCACTGGAAAATTTATAGGGATTTTCAGTATGAATAGTTTCGTCTTTTGCATCGTTAAAAATATTTTGGCCGAATTGAATTTTCTGGCTTTAGCAATACTGAAAGGTTCAATTTCAACTTCATGTGCCCATTTTTCATTATCAAATACAATGTCATCCTGATGATTTACAGATCTTGCATTTTTCCTGCCGACAGGAAGACAACACGCAAGACCTGTATTTTGTTATATCGATTTCAGGTATTGCACCAGATCCATTTTTTCTGTTGCGCTTAATCCGGTTGATAATACAGTGTCATAGTGTTCGACTAAGGCTTCCAGGCTGGCATGTGCTCCATCATGAAAATAAGGTGCATGCGAACCAACACCTTTTAATGGCGTCGTTCTATAAGAGCCAATATGACTACCACGCTGTGCATATCCAGGATCACATCCTGTTTGCTCAGGGCTATGTCTTTTATCATCGGTAAAATTCTCACCACTGTGACAAGCTGAACAGGATGCCTTGCCATCAAATAGTAATTTCCCGCGATTTGCAGATGCAACATCAAAGCTTCCTGCTTCAGGAACCGGAGCTTGAAGGCTGTGCTGATAGATTTTAAAGCTTCAAGTTTTGCTGTCACCAGATCAGGATCGGCTTTAATATCCAGCCCCAGTTCGTCACTTTTAAAGTTCCCCTGCCCACCCATCTGGGTTATTGCTACATAGGCATTCCAGAATGAAATATCACCTTCACCGGTATAGGTTGCTAGCGAGACATCTTTCAGGCCATAAGCGGGGGGAATCAATACAGGATCATTGATGCCATTCTGATTCCAGAATGGATCATACTTTCCTTTCCCCCAGGACTGTAATTCTGTGCGCAATTGAGGTTTATCATCAAAGTAGGGGGATAGCGAGATAATCAAACCGGGATCAAGATCACGTGCAGGCCAGCCATCCAGACGTTTACCAATACCCAGTGCTACAGAGTCATCCACAGTCGAGTGACACAGTGCACAGGTAACACCGAATTTACTAGCAGTACCATTAGTATCTACCATTGCTTTGATTCCGACAATGGCATCCAGCTTTAGTAACTCAAGTGTCGTGGCAGGGTCTGTCAGGTCAGCAGTTTGCAACAAACCATCTGGCAATACTTCACTGTCTACTTTTAAACCTACAGCTAAAGCGGTAGTGGGATCTACAGTCATGACCACTTCATTTCAACGTAATACATCTGTCCAGAAAACTTCATCACCAAAAGTGTCAGAGCGAAAAGTTACTTTCGGATCAAATTCCTCGGTTACGTCTTCATCACTATTACATCCCGCTAACCTGAATATTTCATGCATAAAAAAGGCGTTTTCTTTGAACCTGATATAATTCAAATACTTACAATGAATTTCAGAAGAAAACGCCTATGCCAAACTGTACCCAACAATCCTTCTCATTTCCAGCCCTAAAACGACGTAAGATTGAAGCCGAGTTTTCTGGCGGTGATATTACCAGTGATGGAGGTGTACTGTTGCTTCGTCAGGTTGATCAGAAGCTGGGATTACTCGAAGCAGTTAACCAAATTTTCCATGACCCGCGTGACCAGGATCAGGTGAAACACTCTCAATTAAGCCTCATCAAACAACGGGTCTATGGGCTTTGCCTGGGTTATGAAGATCTCAATGATCACCAGCAGCTTCGATTAGATCCAGCGTTACAAGCAGCCGTTAACCGAGATGATACCCTGGCCAGTCAGTCTACTCTCTGTCGACTTGAGAATCGTAGTAACCGGCAGGCGATGGTGGATATTCATCAGATATTTGTGAATCAATTTATCGCTTCATTCAAAGAAGCTCCAGAAGAACTCATTCTGGATTTTGATGCGACTGACGACCCGACACATGGTCAGCAGGAACACACTTTTTATCACGGTTACTACCGGCATTACTGCTTTCTTCCCTTGTACGTTTTCTGTGGTGATCAACTCCTGATCAGTTACCTGCGCCCGAGCAACAAGGATGGAGCCAAACACAGTGGTGCCATTTTAAAGTTGCTAGTGGATGCGCTCCGGGCACAGTGGCCGGAGGTACGCATTATCTTTCGTGCTGATGGTGGTTTCTGCCGACAAAAAATATTGAGCTGGTGTGAACGCAATGACGTTTTCTATATTGTGGGTTACACCCGTAATTCACGCCTTAGTGCGATGATCCAGCAGAAATTGAAACTGGCTGAACAACGCTGTGATGACACCGGGGAAAAACAGCGTGACTTTATGGATTTACAGTATGGCGCAAAAACCTGGACGACCAAAAGGCACATCATTGCCAAACTGGAAGTCACGGACAAAGGGCCCAATCCACGCTTTATTGTCACCAATTTACCGGGCAGTGCTCAAGCACTTTACGATACCGTGTATTGCGCCCGGGGCGATATGGAAAACCGCATCAAGGAGCAACAACTGGGATTGTTTGCGGATCGCACCAGTGCACATGAATGGTGGGCTAACCAGTTTCGTTTACTACTCTCCAGTCTGGGTTATATATTGCTGGAAAGCATTCGTCGTTTGGCGTTGAAAGGGACTGAACTGGAAAATGCTCAAGCCGGTACGATCAGGTTAAAACTGCTAAAAATTGGTGCCGTCATCTTACGTAATACCCGACGTATTCGTTTCCTGTTATCAAGTCACTACCCATATCAGGATTTATTCAGATCGGTGGCGGCCAGATTGCAATCAGGATAAGGGAGAAGAGTGCTGCCCCGGCACGTTGATAAAGAATGGGGTAAGGGGAAGTTGTGTCTGGGATCTGAAAAAAGAACTAAAAAATGGTTTCTATTGCGGAAAACATGAATCAATAACCACTTTACAGACTATGAGCAGTTTTCTGTCTACCTATGAAACATTCAGGCTAACATGGTACCAAGAACCAGTAGTAGGACTGCATTCTTATAAACTTTGATTTGTTTCATGCCTTCTCCTTAATTATTTATTTCAAGAACCCGCAAGATGCTGTTGCCAGCAAAAAGGTTCCACTATTTTTCCATTAAAAATAATTTTAATTTAATGGGAACCTTTTCTAATTGAAATGCATCTTGAAGTGGAGTCACTTAAAAAGAGAACTGTTTTTAGAGGGCAAATTGAACTATGAATTCACCTATAAAAATACCGCTACCAATAAATAGCCTTATATTTATGGCATTAATAATGGTGCCAGTTTTTGTGCTGGCGCCAGAAAATCTCAATCAACCGGGTGACCCTGTTAATGGCAAGCTGGTTTATGAACATTGCCAGTTATGTCATGCTTTACAACGTAATCAAACAGGTCCAAAACACTGTAATTTATTTGAACGAAAAGCAGGCACAGTTAAGAGGTTTGACTATTCTGATGCAATGCGTAAAAGTAATATCACCTGGAATGCAAAAACACTTGATACATTTTTGGCTTCACCCTTTAAATTTGTACCGGAACAATCATGAATTATGGAGGCATCTGGGATAAAAAAACGAACCGATTTAATCAATTATTTAAAAATAGTTACACGTTCTAAAGCTTGTAAATAAACTCATCAATGTAAAAAACATTAAAACTTTAGCAGAATAAATTATGCTGCAACTAGCCAAAAATGAATACCAGGAAGTTAATGTTAAGGCCATTCCTTTACCTCCTTCCAATGTACAGGACAAAGATATAATTAAGCGTATAAAAAATGGAGATGTGAATGCCTACGGCAGTATTATGAGGCGCTATAATCAACGCATGTTCGCATTGCTCGCAGTATAACCATGGATGATGCCGCAGTGATGGATAGCGTACAGGAAGCCCATATCAAGGCTTATATGCATTTACATAAATATCTGGGACAGAGTAGTTTTTTTCCTGGCTGGCCGGTATTACTCGCAATGAGTCACTGATGTATTTTCGCAAACACAAAAAAGAGGTCAGTATGCAGGAAGATGACATACAGTCTTTAGAAAATGCAGATATTCAAACCAGCAATAAAGTCATCGATCTGCCAGACACTTCCCTGGAAAATAAACAACTGCAAAAACTGATTAATAATCACCTTGATCAAATACCAGAAGATTTTCGAACAGTGTTTGTATTACGTGCTATTGAGCAGTGCAGTGTTAAGGAAACTGCTGAAACCCTACAGATAAAACAGGAAACGGTGAAAACCAGATATTTCAGGGCAAAGCATCTGTTACGCATGCAACTTCAGCTATACATTGAATCTGCAGGAATGCAGGTGTATGAGTTTGGGGGGCATCATTGCGATATACTTGTATTTAACGTCTTAAGCCATATTCATCTGAACCCTGAAAAAACCAGGGACTAAATAATAACAGAAGCATATAATTTTAATCACCCCAGCATCCCATAAATCCACAACTGGCAACAGAGCGACCACTACCCGTTGGGCTAATATTCTTAAAGCATTAGGACATTCTGTTAAAATCAGCGAAACTTATAAAAATCAGAATGTCGATATAATGCTAGCTTTGCATGCCTGGCGTAATGCCGATGCAATTCAACAGTTTGCTGAAAAATTTCCACACAGTTTCTCAACTTTCAAGCAGTCAACAACAGCGCGCATCAATTTCCCGGGCTACAATGCAGGGAGGTAATATTCTTTTAGCAGAAGAACATGTATTTTCTCTCGATGAGCAACAGCGCTTAGCTTACTTTGAGTATGAATCAATAAGTGAGTTCCTTTTGGAAAGTACTGCCTCAATCACCGGTTAGTATTTTCATTTGTGCCTCGTTGTCATGGCTTACCTGGATCACAAAAGTATACCTAAATACTGGTTGCCATCGTAAACGTTAGATGAGCTGGCAGCTCTGTCCCTCTATCCCATATTAGTGATTTATATACCTCAGCAGGTAATTTTTGAGACTGTTTTATCATTGGAAAATAATTCTATGTGAAACCACTATTCAGTTATATCCTGTTAAATCGAGGTATGGTATTGATTGCAATATCAGCAATATTAAATATAAATATCAACTCAACTTCACGATTTATAAGGTTAAGTTTTAAGTTACCAATGAGGCCTACTAATAATTCAAAACGATACTGATAGTTTAAAATATAATGGATATGCATGAAAATTATTACTACTGAGGATAGCGAATCAGTTTGATGTCATAGACCTTATTTTTTTAAAAAGGAGATAGAGTGCAAATGGAATTTTTGAATACCCACATCTATGGGTTGGCTTTTTATATACCCTATACTTTAAAAAAATAACTTGACATAACTGAGCAAGAGAAGGATTCTTTATAATAGGGAGATAATAATTTTGGAATGGATTCTTAGCTATATTGCATTCTTCGTTGTTTTATCTGATTACCCTATTTTTTAAAATATATATCAAGGAGATATTATGCGTGAATTAACTATGGACGAAATAAGCGAAGTAAGTGCTGCAGGTATGGCAAAAGGAGCTGCATCTATTGGTCTTGCTAGTGGAATAGGTGCTGCTGCATTTGGGGCATCCTGGGGAAGTGTTGCAGTAGGTTTAGCCACTGCAGTTTCTCCAATAGCAGTTTTAGCAATAGTCACATTAACTTTTTATGGTGGTTATTCAATGGGAGAAGGAGAAGATGATTCTGACTCAAGTGATCAGTGTTTATTAAAAGATACTGCTTCAGCCACTTAATCAGAGATAAATTTTCAACCACGTGAATAGTACTTTAATTCATAAAAGTACTATTCACTAAAATCAAGTTAGGGAACTGTTATGGACAATACAACTTTGATGTTAATTATTCTACTCATTCTAATATATGTGGTGCATAAAATAAGTACTATCTCTGACGATATTAAAGAAATTAAAATCAACTCTCAAAGTCAAAATAAAATTCCAGAGTCAGTTATTAAACTACTAAATGACAATAAAAGAAATGATGCTGTAATGAGTTATAGTCAAAGTGAAGGAGTCAGTATTTCCAGGGCAAATCAAATTATTTCCAGCTATGAAAGTAATTAAAACATAGCCATGTAAACTAATTTTCGTAACCGTGATATCCATAAGATTTCAGGTATTGATCAAAACTGTATCTATCATCTTTCGAAGTAATTGAATCCAGTAATAAAGTGCATAATTCATAAACCGAGCCACAATTTGCCATGGACTGCTGCATTAATATTTCGGCATCACTCCGCTTAATATAGTTCACAAGCTCTTTGCTTATTCTGTCAATAACTACAGAATCAAATTTGTCTGAATCATTATGTGACGGACTTTCTATCGAGGCCGTTTGTGATAAATCACTGGCCCGAACAACCTCGACAATAAGTTCATATAAATCGTGCTGTTGATCGTGTTTATCTGCTCGTTGACCAACATGATTCAATTCATTCGAATATTGCTGAGACACTTTACTGACAATCTCATAATATGATCGGGAAACCAGCAATTGATTTCCTGCTGCGAATGACATCACACGCTCTGCATCATTGATGCCTGAACCCAGGCAGTTACGTTCATGATTTAAATCTTCTACAATTTTTATTGGCCCAAGATTTAACCCCATACGCACTTCATAATTAAAATCACTACCATTTTTTAATGCTGCAAATTTTTCACGAAGTTTTCGGGCAACCGGGTAAATCTGTTCAGGATCACCCAGGTAACAAATTGCCATTCCATCACCGGTATCGAGGCGAATAGTCTCCGTTTCATCCAGTTTGTTTAGTTCATTTAAAACAAGATCCTGAAAGTGTAACTTTACTTTTAATTGCTGATTAACATCCGTCACTGAATAGCTGACTATATCCATGAAGAGTACCGTGGCAAGCCATGTTCTATCTGGGTTCATTAGTTTTCCCTAAGTAAATTTTAATGCCGGTATGCAAGTTTATTCACCTCAGTTTGAGCGTCGAGATCATGAAATTTATTTAGTGAAATAACTGGGTTTTCCAAATCCAGGGAAACAGGTTGAATCACTTCATTCTGCTTGAGCTTTACATAGGCCTCAAATCGTTCACGAATCTTTCTGACATATTGAACCGGTTCAGCACCGTCTACATAACCATATCGGGCTTTACTGGAATACATTTTTTTAGACAGTAGTAACATTGCCTTTTCTGTATGATCGAACCAGCGTTTATTATCCCAGCCTTTCTGCACAGCAAGCCTTTGTGCATCCTGTACATGTCCATGCCCTGCATTATAAGCCGCCAGGGTAAACCAGATTTTCTCTGAAATGGGGATTTTTTTATCAAATCTATCTCTTAGCCAATCCATGTATTTTATACCTCCTTTGATATTACTATCGGGGTGTTCTATATTTGTTACCCCTACCGATTTGGCCGTTCTTGGCATTAATTGCATTAAACCTTTTGCGCCTGCGAAAGATTTTGCTTTCGGGTTAAAGCGACTTTCCTGATACATTTGAGCAGTAATCAGGCGCCAGTCAAAACCATATTTATCGGCATATTTGCGGGTCACTTTATCCCATGGTGATAATTTATTGAGATCTATATTTTCTATTCTACCTTTGGCCAGTCTTTTTATTGATTTCCTGCTTGTGAAATATTTTCTGTACAAAATATTATAGTACTCACTGTTTTTATTCTTTTTTATAAACTCATTTATAGCCGTTACCAGCTGCAAATTTTGGTTACGAATAGCAACAGCCTGTTCGCGTTTTTCCCCAATAGTAAAGACTGATTTTACCGGTACAGATTTAGCCAGTTCAATATCCAGAATATGCGCATCGGCCAGGGTGACATCCAGTTTTTTGGCTCCAACACTTTTAATTAACTCCTCCGTTTCCATATCTTCCGGAGCAGCCTGTAAATTAAATTCCATACCTATCAGGCTTAATTTATTCAGGGTTTCCCAATAAGCACTTGATTTTCTAACACTGATCTTTCTATCACCCGTTTCCCTTATACTTTTAAGGTTATCATCTTTATGCACAACCACATGCTGAAATTCATGATTATATGCATCTGAAAAAGTGATACCCATGGCTTCACGTTTTTTAGTAGGCTCTAAAAAACCAATAGCCAGGTCTGCCTTTCCTTCGACTAGCCAGGTTAATAATTCTTTGTGTGTAGGTGGCACCATAACTTCAAGTCGTAGGCCGTGAAATTTTGCAAATGCTCTCACCATTTCATATTCAAAACCTAACAGCTCTCCCTTATATAAAAAATAAGAAGACGCATTATTACGCAACAAAACTCTGAGCACTTTACGCTCTTTAATAACATCAAAGTCTCCCTTAAAAACTTCTTTATTGACTTCAGACAGGTGTTCCAGCTGTAGATACTGGTTCAGAGCATTCAACAGTGCAGGAGCTTCTTTGCGCACACCCCAGGCAATATCTCTTTGTCCACTAAAATTGATAGCGACCTTGAAATCATCCCGGTAACCAGAATACATCTCGACAATGTTGCTATCACGGATAGTTGCATCAATTTCACCCAATGCTAATAGATCCAGCTCCTCTTCATCCAGCATTCCAGAGGGTCTCGGGATTAAATTTATGTCTTTATATTTTTTATTTTTCAGCCAGTTAAGCGATTCCCAGAAAGTTGAACTGGGTGAGACCATGACCCGCTTATGGTTTAAGTCACTAACAACTTTGATCGTCTCATCGTTTTTACTTACTAGAACTTTTTCATGAACCTGATCCAGTGGTACCGAGAATGCAATTTTTTTTCGGCGGGAATCGGTCACCGTCAGGTTACCCACCACAATATCACCCTTGCCCGTCTCCAGGGCCGGTATCATATCGGAGAAATTATCGACAATGATCAGTTCAGGCATTAACTGATGAAAACGTGCAAAAGCTTCAGCTACTTCATGTTGTTGACTGACAGGTGAACCTTTGCGAGGCAGGTACCGCCCTCCCCCGATATTGGCAGGAATTATAATTCGAAGCTTGCCACTTTTTTTAATGGCATCGAAATCGCCTTTAAATTCTTCAACGGAAGATAATTGAGTAATTAGACGATCGGGAAGGCTGGAGCTGTGTGCTTCACTGGCAAATATAACCAGAAAAATACTGAGCAGTAACCTGAAAGCGATAATTCTTTGAGCCATAACATAAAAATTGCATAGTGTTATGACCAGCATAAAAGCCCTTTAATAAAATGTCTATGACTATTAGAGACTGAATTTTGAGATCACTACTAAACCCGTCTTTTTTTATTATAAAAGCCTGAAAACTATTGCAGGGAACGAAAAGAGCACCCTGCAATAAAGTACTTAACTATTATCTACACCACCCAGATATTCACATAAAACTGGAATAAAACGGGATAATTCAAGAGACATCAACGCAAAATCAGCATCAAAACGCATCACTTCGTCATCTGCAGCAGTATCTCCAGCTTCTTCCATAACCAGATCCATAAACTTCAACCTTTTAATGGATAAATCTTCAACCAGTACACAGGATAAACGTTGCTGCCATTCGATGGCTAATTTACTGGCTATCTTGCCAGATTTCAGGTGTTGCTGTACCTCATCACTACCCAGGTCAACACCACGAATTCGAATCACACCACCATTTTCAACCGGCTCTTTGAGCTCACACTCATCGGTGACCTCTACATCAGCTGGAGCCTTATTTTTTATCCAGTCCGTCATAATTGCTGAAGGCGCATTTTTGACCGCCAATGGGCGAACCTTGAATGAACCCAGAGAATCACGGATCAAAGTCAGTATTTCTTCTGCTTTATTACTTGTTGGGCAATTCAATATCACCCAGTTATTTTTAGGGTCAATATAAGCATAACTACGATTTGATTTGGTAAAGGCTCGTGGTAAAAGGTCAACAATAACTTCTTCTTTAATGTCACTTTTTTCCTTACGACCCACTGTGCGTGATTCTTTGGCTTCTATTTCATCCACTTTCTCTTCTATTGCATCACGAACAACAGAAGCTGGCAAAATACGGTCTTCACGGCGCATACAGACCATTAGGCAACCGTTAGTCGAATGTACTAGTTGCTCGCCATGTTTACCCAATGGAGTGGTCCAGCCAATTCGGTGTTTATCCAGTCCCTGACAGGGTTTGAATGCATTTTCTTGAAATGTTTCGTGCAGTTCTTCTGCAGAAAGTGTGAAGGTATCGGTGAGCTGATATATCTGTAAATTTCTAAACCACATGTAGTTTTTATCTATCCAGGAAAAGGAGCGCGATTATGGCTAAACCATATCCAAAATTCCATATGATTTTATCAATTCTATGCTTTAATTATCAATAGCTGAAATCTATCAATCGAGGAAAAGGCCAGTAAGGCACACAGGCGCACCTTACCAGCAGATTTAATAATAGTGATTAAAAACGTGCCGCATTCACCAGAAAATGTACATAAATACTGGCCGCATAACCCAATGCGATGACCGGTAACCATTTCAAATGGCCAAAGAAAGTGTAATAGCCTCTAGCCTGGCCCATCAGGGCAACACCAGCGGCTGAACCTATTGATAACATACTGCCACCAACACCGGCTGTTAATGTTGCCAGTAGCCACTGGCCCTGAGACATTTCAGGGTTCATGGTTAAAATAGCAAACATGACCGGAATATTGTCGACGATGGCTGATAAAAAACCCACCATTACATTTGCTGTAGTCGGCCCGAGATCGACATACATAAATTCAGATGCCATTGACAGGTAACCAATTAAGCCTAGTCCACCAACACACAGTATGACCCCGTAAAAGAAAAACAGGGTATCCCACTCAGCTTTTTTTACTTTATCAAAAATCTCATAATCGCTTTCGAATATAGTGTCGCTAAGCGCGGATACACTGCCATCCTCTAAAGCCTTTAGCTGTGCTTTCTTCGCACCATTACCAGATTTTTTAAGATAATAAGCAAAAAACATTAAATAGCTTAAACCGGTCATCATGCCTGCAACCGGTGGTAAATGTAGAAAATTATGGAAACTGACCGCCGTGATAATAGTAAGTACAAACAGACCTACTATAACCATTGCGCCTTTTTTCATCTCTACGGCTTCATCTTTAACATCCGGTTTATCGGTGGAAACGGCAAATGACATAATTGTCGCAGGGATAACATAATTAACCACCGAAGGTATAAACAAAGTAAAAAATGTTCCAAAATCAATCAGACCTTTTTGCCATACCATCAGCGTAGTAATGTCACCAAAAGGACTAAATGCACCGCCTGCATTTGCGGCAACAACAATATTAATACAGGCCAGCATAATAAATTTTCTATTTTCGCCACCTACCGACATGACAACGGCACACATTAACAATGCAGTGGTTAAATTATCAGCAATAGGGGAGAGGAAAAAAGCAATAATTCCTGTTATCCAGAAAAGCTGACGCAAGGTAAAGCCTTTACTGACCAGCCAGGATTTTAGTGCATCAAACACCAGTCGCTCTTCCATCGCGTTGATATAAGTCATCGCTACCAGCAAGAACAGGAACAGCTCGGCATATTCGAGAATATTATGACGAATTGCTATTTCAGCCGTGTGTGTATCGCCATGCTGAGTATAGGCCATGGCGACCAGAACCCAGATTAAACCCGCAGCCAGAATCACCGGTTTCGATTTTCGCAGGTGCATAAATTCTTCTGCCATGACCAGCATGTAAGCAAATACAAAAATCGCAATTGCCGTATAACCTACCCAACTTTGAGTCAGATCCAGAGTTTCTCCTCCAGTGGAGGCGATACTGCTAAAGGGAAAAATTAACCCTATTGTGAAAATTAATAAAATCCAGACTGGATTATTCCTGGTATTCATAGTTTCTCCTGTTACCTGATATTATTTATTACTTTATAGTTTTATCAGAAAATTAAATATTTGCAGGACTATTTAACTGATCAACTTAAAATTTCGCTCGCCTGCAAATCAGCATGATAGGATGAGCGCACCATTGGCCCACTGGCAACCTGATCAAAGCCCAGTTCGTAAGCCAGTGTTTCTAACTGTTTGAATTCATTGGGTGTCACAAATCGATCAACCGCCAGATGATCCCGACTAGGTTGCAGGTACTGCCCCAGTGTCAACATATTAACCTGATGATCTCTTAAATCACGTAATACCTGTTCGATTTCATCCATCTCTTCACCCAACCCCACCATGATTCCTGACTTGGTCGGCACATCAGGATGACGTTGTTTAAACTTCTGCAATAATTCCAGTGACCATAGATAATCAGCACCCGGTCGAATTTTTTTATACAGTCTGGGCACTGACTCCAGATTATGGTTAAAAACATCGGGTGGCGATTGAGTCAAAATATCCAGCGCAATATCCATTCGCCCGCGAAAATCCGGTGTCAGAATTTCAATTTTAGTATCCGGATTAAGGCGACGAGTTTCATCGATACAATTTACAAAATGCTGAGCACCACCATCACGTAAATCATCTCGATCAACTGATGTGACTACAACATAACGTAATCGCATATTCTGAATGGTTTTTGCAACATTGTAAGGTTCTTCTTCATCCAGAGGGTTCGGACGGCCATGCCCAACATCGCAAAAAGGACAGCGTCTGGTACAAATATCACCCATAATCATGAACGTTGCTGTACCTTTTGAAAAACATTCTCCCAGGTTGGGGCAGGCAGCTTCTTCGCATACCGTCACAATACTATTTTCCCGGAGAGTATTTTTCAGTTGTTTCACCAGATCACTGGTGGGTGCTTTAGCTCTAATCCAGGATGGTTTTCTTTGAACTTTTGTACTGGGCACAACTTTGATAGGGATACGTGCAACCTTATCGGCGCCCTTTAGTTTAACACCCTGCTCAACTTTATTTTTATTACTCATAACCAATCATGTTTATTAACTTCGAACAGAGCTGCTTAGAAACCTGCTCATTTGAAAATTCTGTAACGTGATCTGACAGCCGGGTCACTTCAAGACCTTTAAAGCCGCAGGGATTAATACCTGAAAAAGGCTTCAGATCCAGGTCCAGGTTCAAGCTCAACCCATGATAACAGTAACCTTTTCGAATTCGTAACCCCAGCGCTGCAATTTTAGCCTGTCCCACATAAACACCTGGAGCTTTCTTTTTAGCATAGGCATCAACATTATAAAGTTTAAGCAGGTCAATAATTGCCAGCTCTATATCTGTTACCAGCTGACGAATTCCAATACCTAACCGGTTTAAATCAAGAAGACAATACACAACCAGCTGACCGGGGCCGTGATATGTCACCTGACCACCTCGATCGACCTGTACCACCGGAATACCTGAGGTAGATATTAAATGCTCTTCACGACCGTTTAAACCCTGGGTATAAACAGGAAAGTGTTCAGTCACCCACAGCTCATCATCTGTATCGTTTTCACGCTGTAACGTAAACTGTTTCATCGACTGCCACACAGGCTCATAGTCGGTTTGACCCAGCTCTTTTATGACTGGCGGTTTAACCGTCATAACTTTTTATTAGAGGGACATAACCACATGTTCAGAATCAGTCAACGATTGATAGATATCATCCATCTGCGAACGACTTTGAGCTGTAAAAGTAACCGTCAGGGATTGATACTTTCCCTTTTTACTTTCATTTTTTTTCACCTGAAAACGGGTTGACTGCGAACAGTGAGCACTCACAAGGTCTAGCACTATTTGCTCAAATTCCGGGTTATTCAAACCAAACACCTTGAGTGGAAATTCGCAGGGGAATTCCATAACCTCATTGACTGCTTGCTCACCCGGAAGTTGATCTGACATCATTATGCACGCATTACTGTCTGTTTAAACTGTTGGTACAACTCAATTAACTGGAGCCATTTAGGACCAGGAATACCGTTACCTACCTTGTGCTGATTGAGCGTAGTAACCGGTACAATTTCTTTCGTTGAAGAAGTAATCCAGACCTCATCAGCATCATGCAGTTCATCTTCAGAAACGACTATCTCTCTCGCGACTATTTTGTGCTCATTGCAAATTTTCAGTATCACTTCTCGAGTAATACCGCCCAGCATATGCCGACTGATGGGAGGAGTTCGAATAATATCGTCTTTAACTATAAACAGGTTACTGGCTGAACCTTCAACTGCATAACCATCGCGTATTAAAATCGATTCAACCGCATCATGATCTGCGGCATATTGTTTCAACAGGACATTGGGTAACAGGTTAATCGACTTAATAAAACAATCGGCCCAGCGGTTATCATCCTGGGTAATCGCTTTAATACCGGTGGTATCTTTGTCCTGATTAGCAAAAGTGAGTGGCTGGCACATCATCAGTATTGTGGGCTGCATATCTCTGGAAAATACATGATCCCTTTTTTGCATAACTCCACGAGTCATCTGCAAATAAATCATACCATCCTGATCAGGGATATTTTTTTCAATCAATTGATCCATGACCTGCTGCCAGTCATCAATCTTTAGAGGATTTGTTATTTCGATGGCATCCAGACTGCGCTGTAAACGATCCAGATGTCCCTTCACGGCAAAAGCATTGCCCGAATAAACAGGAATCACTTCATACACACCATCACCGAACATAAAGCCACGATCAAGCACTGATACGCTGGCTTTTTTAGCTGCAATGTACTCTCCGTTCAAATAAACAACATTAGACATATATATCTCCTTAAGCCCAGTCCTATTCAAAAAGTATCTTAATACTATCGATGGCCTTTTTAACAAGTCCACCATCATTTATAGCCTGCATGGCTACCAGTGGCTCTGCGACAATCACTACGCCATCCAGTTTTACCACTAATCGCCCTAGTTCCTGACCTAATGCCACCGGTGCTGAAATTTTAGGATCAATTTCTACCGATGCATCCAGCTCTTTGTATCGACCTCTGGCAATCGTAACAAAAACATCCTGCTGTACACCGAGCGACACCTGATCCTGCTCACCGTACCAGACTTTAGATGTTTTAAGAGCTTCTTTAGCCTGATAAAGGCGATTCGATTCATAAAAACGGAACCCGTAATTTAATAAAGTCTGGCTATTTCGAGTCCTGGCTTTATCCGATTTAGTCCCCAGAACGACAGAAATCAGGCGCATATTATCTTTTTCAGCAGAGCTCGCTAAACAATAGCCGGCCGCTTCAGTATGTCCTGTCTTCAATCCATCGACAGAACTATCACGCCACAACAGGCGGTTACGATTGAACTGACGAATTTCGTTAAAGGTATATTCCTTTACGCTGTAAAGGCGGTATGACTCTGGATAATCCCGAATAATTGCCTGGCTTAAAATAGCAATATCACGAGCTGTACTGAAGTGATCTTTATGCGGCCAGCCTGTTGAATTTTTAAACTGGGTATTATTCATACCTAACAGCTTTGCCTGATGATTCATGTATTCTGCAAATGCTTTTTCGGTACCAGCAACATGCTCAGCTAATGCCACCGTAGCATCATTACCAGATTGAATAATCATGCCCTCGATCAACTTTTCGACAGATACTTTTTTACCCACTTCAACAAACATCTTTGAGCCTTTCATGCGCCAGGCTTTTTCACTGATAGTTACTTCATCGGTGAGACTGATATCACCAGCTTCCAGCGCTTTATCAACCAGATATGCTGTCATCAACTTGGTGATACTGGCCGGTTCAACTCTTTTATCAGGGGTTTTCTCAGCCAGAATCTTACCGCTTTTGAAATCCATCAGGATATAACTGCTGGCTGCAATTTCCGGTGCTTTAGGAATGGGTTTAGCGGCCGCAAATAACTGCTGATTAAGCAGTAACATGAATAACAGAGTAAAGAATCGTAGCAACATAGAAATAACTGGGTAATGAAAAGTGATAATACTGCGGTGGATTGTACATTAGCTGAGAGGTAAAAGAATACCTTAAAGCACTGTGGATAAGCTATAAACTTACATGACTATGTAAACTTAATACTTATTCGAGTTAAGTTTCATCTTCTATAACGATACGGGCATTTTTATAACCTTTTCTTTTGAGCCTTTTCTGAATCGAACTGGCTTCATCCAAATCCAGCAAAGGGCCAATCTGAACCCTGAAAAAAGCGCCTGCCCCTGTTTTTACCGGTTTAATAAGAACAGCACTTTCTTTTTTCATCTGTAATTCATTCGATAACTTAACAGCATTTTCTTCACTACTGAATGAGCCCAGCTGAACAAACATATTAGCAGGGTCCTGTATTGGCGTTTTAAGAGGAATCACACGTACAGGTGCACGAGAAACATTTTTAGCTGAATCTAATGCAACAATTTCCACTTTAGCGGTTCCTGGCCCAACTACACCCAGTTTTTTTGCCGCAGCATAAGACAGGTCAATGATACGATCATGAGCAAAGGGACCCCGGTCATTCACCAGAACAACTACTGTTTTTCCATTAGTCAGATTTTTAACTTTGACATAAACCGGAATCGGCAATGTTTTATGCGCAGCCGTCATCGCATGCATATTATAGGTTTCACCGCTTGAGGTTCGTTTACCGTGAAAATTCGGGCCATACCAGGATGCAACACCCTTCTGAGTAAAACCTTTGGATGAGTCCATTACATAATAGCGTTTACCCATCACGATATAAGAAGACGGGTTTCCGTATTTTGATTTTTTTAGGGGTGACGATTCGTCTTTACCGGATTTCTGCCCACCCATTGGCACGCCAAAAGTACAGGCAGATAAAAACAGCAATACAAGCATCCCAGAGGTTAGTCGTATTAAAGATGTTTTATAATAGTGTACCCAGTTCATTTAAAACTTCGTGCCCTTAGTAACTTCGCAATGAAAAACTACAGCTTCATGCCCGACTTAATTTTCTGACTCAGCTGATACACTGCCATGGCATACATTTCACTGTGGTTATATCGGGTAATCACATAAAAGTTCTTCAGACCTGCCCAGTAATCAGCTGATTTTTTCTGTTGTAATTTTATCAGCGCAACTGGGGTTTCATCTGCAATCGAAGATTTTGCCCTAAGGCCTGAAGCTTTGAATGTTTTCCAGCTCTGAGAAGGCTTCACGCTCACTTTCAAGTTTTCCACTTTATTATTTTTTGCAAGGGATAAGGGATAAGTAACTGCTTCACCCGGCTTCCAGCCATGAGATTTAAAGTAGTTTGCAACACTGCCCAGAATATCGGGAAGACTATCAAATAGATCAGCCTTTCCATCTCCATCAAAATCAACTGAATAATGCCGATAACTGGATGAAATAAACTGCGGCATACCCATCGCACCCGCATATGAACCCTTTACTTCACGGACTTTAAAATTCTGCTTTGAAGACAGGATTAAAAACTCTTCCAATTCTTTAGTAAAAAATTTAGCTCGCTTCGGATAATCGAAAGCAAAAGTCACTAAAGTATCAAAAACCGGAGACTTACCTTTATAAACCCCATAGAAGGTTTCAACCCCCACAATAGCAACAATTATTTCAGCCGGTACTTTATATTTTTGTTCAACCTGCTCCAGCAATTTTCTATTTTTTTCCCAGAATTTAATACCTTTGTTTATTCTTTTATTGGTTAAAAATATTTTACGATATTGATGCCACTCCAGCTTTTTTTCTGCCGGTTTATTCATCCTTTCAAAAAGATGCGTCTGCTGTTTAGCCTGAGAAAACAACTTAACCAGCTGCTGTTCGGTGTAATCACTTTTTTTCGCTACTGACTCAATAAAAGCTTCTACATCTTCACGGTATCGATAATCACCTTCAGACAGCTTTACAGCCTGAGCTGAGAATGACAGCAAACATAGAACAGGAAGTGAAAGTTTGAACCAATTTTTCATTTAATTTACCTTAAAAATCTTTTAGATGACCCTATGGCCATTATCATGCCAAAGCCAACCATCAACGTAACCATAGAAGTACCACCATAACTCACCAGTGGCAATGGCACACCGACAACAGGCAATAACCCGGTCACCATACCAGTATTAACAAACAGATAGACAAAAAATGTCAGGCTAAGTGCCCCGGCCAGTAAACGACCATAAGTATCTTTTGAAACTGCAGCAATATACAGTCCCCGATAAATAATCAACAGGTATAAAAACACCAGTAATATTGCCCCAAAAAAACCGAATTCTTCACCGAATACTGCAAAAATAAAATCAGTCGATCGTTCTGGAAGAAAATCCAGCTGAGATTGAGTCCCGTTCAACCAGCCTTTACCATAGACACCTCCAGATCCAATCGCAATTTTCGACTGAATGATGTGGTAACCAGAACCTAAAGGATCATTCTCAGGATTAAGCATGGTTAGTATTCGACCACGCTGGTAATCGTGCAATGCGAATTTCCATAATAGCGGAGCCATCAACGACACTAGCAAACCTAATATCATAAAAATTTTCCAGCGCACACCCGCCAGAAACAATACAAAGAAACCCGCACTACCCACCAACAAAGCTGTACCCAGATCAGGTTGTCTGGCAATTAGCAAAACCGGAACCAGCACTAGCACAGCAGACACTAGTAAATCTTTCCAGCCTACTGGTAAAACTTTACTAGACAGGTATGAAGCTACCATCATTGGCATCGCCAGCTTCATAAATTCTGATGGTTGAAAGCGGATAAACCCCAGGTCTAACCAGCGCTGTGCTCCTTTTCCAATTTCACCAAATGCAATGACGGCAACCAGCATCAAAACACCTGCCAGATAAAAACCTAATGAGAGTTTTTTTAAAACCCTGAGGGAAATATTAGCCACAACCACCAGTAAAAAAGTAGCCAGCCCCAACCGGGTAAGCTGACGAACCATAAGGTCCATATTGCTTCCACCAGCACTATACAACGTCAATAATCCAAATACAGCTAATACAAACAATAACAGTATCAGTGTTGGATCTAATCGAAATGCATCCAGAATACGGCGGGAAATAGATAATTGCTCTCCACCCTCCATCATGCGATTCATTACTTTTTCTCCAATTTCATTTTTTCAGCAATTTTTTATCCGACAACAAGTAGGCATCCATTATTTTACGTGCAATAGGTGCCGCTACGGAGCTACCATGCCCGCCATTTTCGACTATAACCGCCACTGCAATTTGTGGCTTTTCTACCGGTGCAAAAGCCATAAATAAAGCATGATCACGTAATTTTTTAGTCACTTTATCTTCTTCATATTCTTCATCCTGAGCGATACCAAACACTTGAGCTGTACCCGTTTTACCCGCAATGGTATAACTTAAACCCTTCGCTAGTCGATGTGCCGTACCTCGAATTCCATGTACTACATTCTTCATTCCATTGACTACATGCTGCCAGTTAAGTTCTTTCTTAACCGAGTAGACACCTGATACTTCAGGTTTAATATTTAAACTTTCTCGGTTTCCTGGATAGCTGATCTTTTTGACCAGGTGAGGTTTGAAACGCGTACCTTTTAGAGCTAAAGCACCAGTTCCACTAGCTAATTGCAAAGGCGTTACCAGTAAAGCTCCCTGTCCAATTCCCGTAATCAGTGTTTCTCCCGGAAACCAGGGCATTCCTCTAGCTCGTCGCTTCCATTCCCGTGATGGCATCAAACCCGGTTTTTCCCCGGTACTGTCAATACCAGTACGACTACCAAAACCAAACTGTTTCATAAATTCTGACATTCGATCTATGCCAAGACTATACGCCAGGCTATAAAAATAGACATCACAGGACTGTGTAATCGCTTTATCTAAATCTGTTTTTCCATGACCGGTTTTCTTCCAGTCACGATATTTTCGATCCTCATTAGGCAATAGATAATATCCACCACAAAAAGTTGTTTGTTTATGACCAACCACACTGTATTCAAGACCCGCCAGCCCAAAAAATGGTTTAGTTGTCGAACCAGGAGGATATTGTCCAGTCAGAGCACGATTAAATAAAGGCCGACGCCAAGAATCACGCAATTTACTATAGTCATTAAAACTTATGCCATTGACAAACAGGTTCGGGTCAAAACTTGGCATACTTACCAAAGCAAGTACTTCCCCGTTATTTGGATCCAGCGCAACTACAGAACCCCGTTCATCCTTGAATAAATCCTCGGCTAGCCTTTGTAAATTAGAATCAATGGTTAAATGTAAATTATGACCTGAAACAGGTGGACTTTCATCCAGCACCCTCAAAGTTCTGCCAGAAGCATTCACTTCAACCCGCTGAAAACCCACATCTCCATGCAGGTCATTTTCATAAAACTTTTCCAGCCCCAGTTTTCCTATATAACTGGTTCCGGCATAGTTTGCTTCATCTAGCTGATTTAAATCTTTTACGTCGATACGCCCTACATAACCCAGCGCATGAACCGCATGTTTACCCAGTGGATAATTTCGCGTTAACCGGGCATTAATTTCAACGCCTTCAAATTTATGTAAATTAACCGCAAGACGGGCCAATTCTTTATCACTCAAATTAAGCAATAACGGAACACTTTCATAGGGACGACGACGACGAGAAGACTGACGATATTTTTTTATTGCATAGTCTGAAATTTCAACATATTCAGATAAGCGTTTAATGGTGTCATCCAGATCCGAAACCTGTTCACGAATAATTTCCAGTCGATATGCAGGTAAATTATCAGCCAGTACTACACCGTTTCGATCATAGATCAGGCCCCTGGTTGGCGGTAATGCCTTAAGTCTTACCCTGTTAGAATTAGACAATGTAGAAAAATGATCATGCTCAACAACCTGAAGAACATACAAACGCCCGAGCACGATAGACATTAAAACCAGCACGATAACGGCCGAGAGAATCAAACGACGTTGAATCAGCCGTGTCTCGGAGTAACTATCTTTTAATTGTTCACGATAGGCCATCAGTTATTGATGTCCGGCAGGCTGGTCATAAAGGGAGTAAGTTTAAGATATAGAGCAAACGCTATTAAACCATTGATGGGATAATTTTCAAATCAAAAACGTCAAAAATAATTAACCGCAGAGGACGCAAAGGTACGCAGAGTTTGTTATTTTTTAGTGCAAAACTGAATTACTTGATATCTACTGAGGGCCTTACTCACCTAAAATTTGAATATGTTATAACGCTTCATTTCAAAGGTTGCTCTATTTCATAGCTAATAAAGGTTATAAAAATAGCAAATCACCAGAAAACCTCTGCGTACCTTTGCGTCCTCTGCGGTTCAAATGTTTTTCTTTTAAAATAAAAAAAGCCTGCACAAGGCAGGCTTTTTTGTTTCTGCGAAACGAAGTGCTTACAGAAGAGGTACCAGCATCAATGCAACGATGTTGATGATTTTGATCAATGGGTTGATCGCAGGACCCGCTGTATCTTTGTAAGGGTCACCAACTGTATCACCAGTTACCGCTGCTTTATGAGCATCAGAACCTTTACCACCGTGATTACCATCTTCGATGTATTTTTTCGCGTTATCCCATGCACCACCACCGGTAGTCATAGAAATCGCAATGAAGATACCGGTTACGATAGTACCGATCAGCATGCCACCCAGTGCTTCAGGCCCTAAAGCCAGTCCGACTAAAATTGGAGCCGCAACAGGTAACAATGAAGGAATGATCATTTCTTTGATCGCTGCTTTAGTCAGCATATCAACAGCCTTTGAATAATCAGGCTTTTCAGTACGATCCATGATGCCAGGCATTTCACGGAATTGACGACGTACTTCGTTAACGATTCCACCAGCTGCACGACCTACTGCTTCCATCGCCATTGCACCAAACAGGTAAGGAATCATTCCACCAAGGAATAAACCAATGATAACCATGTGGTTAGATAAATCGAAGTTTACTGTTTTACCAGCATTTTCCAGTGAACTGGTGAAGTCAGCAAACAACACCAACGTAGCAAGACCAGCTGAACCGATAGCATAACCCTTAGTAACTGCTTTAGTTGTATTACCTACAGCATCCAGAGCATCCGTTGTGTTACGAATTTCTTCTGGTAACTCGGCCATTTCAGCAATACCACCCGCGTTATCAGTAATAGGACCGTAAGCGTCAAGAGCAACGATAATACCTGTCATCGATAACATAGCTGTTGCAGCAATCGCGATACCGTATAAACCAGCCATCTCGAAAGAACCATAAATTGACAGACATACTGCCACTACTGGAATAGCTGTTGAGCGCATAGATAAACCTAAACCAGCGATAACGTTTGTACCGTCACCCGTAGTTGAAGCTGCTGCAATTCCACGAACTGGACCATATTCTGTCGCTGTGTAGTATTCAGTAATAACAATCATGGCTACGGTTAATACCAGACCAATCAGTGCTGCTCCGAAAAGTGAGCCGGGTGAGTACATACCGTTCTCAGCCATCATTGAGTTAGTAACGAAGTAAAAACCAATCGCTGAAAGAATCGCTGAAACGCCAGTCGCTTTATACAGCGCTGTCATTATCTTTCCGCCTTCAACATATTTAACAAAGAATGTACCGATGATAGAACTGATGATTGAAACACCACCCAGAACCAGAGGATAAGTGACTGCTAAAGATAGTGCTTCTGCACCAGCCGTTGCGAAAACCAGGCCACCCAGCAACATGGTAGCAATGATAGTTACTGCGTAAGTTTCGAACAGATCCGCTGCCATACCAGCACAGTCACCAACGTTATCACCAACGTTATCAGCGATAACAGCCGGGTTACGTGGGTCATCTTCAGGGATTCCAGCTTCAACCTTACCTACGATATCAGCACCGACGTCAGCACCTTTAGTGAAGATACCGCCACCCAGACGAGCAAAGATTGAAATCAGTGAACCACCAAATGCCAGACCAATCATTGCATGCAATGGATCAGGAGCACCAATCGCCAGTAATAAGCTGTAATAACCAGCTACACCCAGTAGAGCCAGGCCAACAACTAACATACCTGTGATTGCACCACCTTTAAACGCGATATCAAGCGCAGGCTGGATACCATCTTTAGCGGCTTCTGCAGTACGAGAATTAGAACGTACTGAAACGTGCATACCGATATAACCGGTTGCACCTGATAAAATCGCACCGATTGCAAAACCAAAAGCTGTGTACCAGTCAAGGAAAATACCAATAGCAAGGAATAAAACCACACCCACTACTCCAATTGCCATGTACTGTCTTGCCAGGTAAGCAATTGCGCCTTCCTGTATCGCACCAGCGATTCGTTTCATTTCATCATTACCCTGGGATTTACCCATAATAGCTTTGATAGTGATGATCCCGTAGGCTATACCTACAATTGCACAAATTAGTGCCATTAATAATCCAGATGACATATTAAGCCCCATAACTTTAATTTAAAAATATAAAAAAAAGCTGTTCCCCAGATTAAAAGAAACAGCTCTTTGAGAATTTACCCGAGTTGCTGGAAAATTTGATCGCGAATTTCATCGACCTTACCTATTCCATTTATTTTGACATATTTTGGTGCGCCACTTTCTTCAGAGTTTGACCAGTCAGTGTAATAACCAATTAGAGGTTCTGTTTGATCATGATAAACATCCAGACGTTTTTTCACAGTATCTTCCTGATCATCATCACGCTGAATTAAATCTTCACCTGTTTCATCATCCTTACCTTCTACCTTTGGTGGGTTAAAAGTCACATGATAGGTACGACCTGAAGAAAGGTGTACGCGACGACCGCTCATGCGTTTGATAATTTCTTCATCATCAACAGCAATTTCAACCACTGCATCTACAGCAACTTTAAGTTTCAAAGCTGCAGCCTGTTCCAGAGTACGAGGAAAGCCATCAAATAGAAATCCATTCTCACAGTCATCTTGCTGAATACGCTCGTCAATCAGGCCAAGAATAATTTCATCCGATACCAGTCCACCGGCATCCATGACTTTTTTAGCCTCAACACCCATAGGAGAGCCCGCTTTTACCGCCGCTCTTAACATATCACCCGTTGAGATCTGAGGAATATTATATTTCTCTTTCATATAGTTTGCTTGAGTGCCTTTGCCGGCACCTGGACCACCTAGTAGAATAATTTTCATGTTCACCTCGTAAAATTTTGCAGTAGAGTATCTGTTCAGTTCGAGTTACGCCTTGATTTGAATCATATCAAAATCAAATCGATCCACGTTTAGGCAACTCAAATTTTGCGAAATAGATTCTGCCACAGCATAAAAGCCACTGCTAGCAGGCTTTTTATATAAACCAATCGAATTAGCTTATACCTAAATTACAACATTATGATATACCCATAAAAGGAAGGGTAATCTATTCAGATTCACCCAAAACATGCAAAACCCGTTATTTTATTGTATATTCCCCGCCCTGATTACCAACAGCCCAAACAATATGAGCGCAATTTCTGACATTACAGACATCGAAATAGGCATAGTTCAAAGCACCCTTGATGAAAGATGGGGTAAAAATGCAGTTGAACCACAGGTGGTTGATGTAGAAGCCAGGCTCAGCAAAGGCGACAGGGAACTCACCGAATGTCCGGCATTGTACTGGGAACAGGCCGACTGCCATTTCATCATCATCAAAACTGATGACAGCCAGTATCGCACCCAGTTTTATTATGGCAACAGGGAACAGTTTGGCACTAGCATACCCGAATATGACAACATGGGAGATTGCGTCCTTTCACTGCTAAGACTGCAGGCAGACCATGAAATCACCCGTGCTGAAGAACAGGATTCAGAGTAATTTTTTATTTTAGGCCAGTATTTGGCCGAATCATTTAGTGGAGATAATTTGATATGACAAAGAAGAATGCATTCTATGCACAATCTGGTGGCGTAACCGCTGTAATCAATTCATCAGCCTGTGGCGTCATCGAAACTTGCCGTAAGCACAGCGACAAGATCGGAAACGTATATGCTGGCAAAAATGGTATCATCGGTGCTTTAACCGAGCAACTGATCGATACTTCAAAAGAATCTGATGAAGACATTGCTGCGCTGAAGAAAACACCTTCTGGTGGTTTCGGTTCTTGTCGTTTCAAACTGAAAAGCCTGGAAGACAACAAGCGTGAATACGAACGCCTGATCGAAATCTTCAAGGCTCACAACATTGGTTACTTTTTTTACAACGGTGGCGGAGACTCTGCTGATACTTGTTACAAGGTTTCTCAACTTTCTGAAAAAATGGGTTTCCCTGTTCAGGCCATCCACGTACCAAAAACAGTTGATAACGACCTTCCGATCACTGATAACTGCCCTGGTTTTGGCTCAGTAGCAAAATACATTGCCGTTTCTACACTGGAAGCATCTTTCGATGTACGTTCAATGGCTGCCACATCAACTAAAATCTTCGTTATCGAAGTTATGGGCCGTCATGCTGGCTGGATCGCAGCTGCTGGTGCACTGGTTGAAGACTATGGCATTCCGGTTGTCACACTTTTCCCTGAAATTGAATTCGATCAGGAAAAATTTATTGCAGCCGTTGATGCAAAAGTTAAAGAACATGGCTACTGCACCATCGTTGTTTCTGAAGGCGCACATTATCCTGATGGTAAGTTCCTGGCAGAACAGGGAACTCGCGACGACTTCGGCCATGCACAATTAGGTGGAGCAGCTCCTGTCGTTGCTAATATGATTAAAGAAGCACTCGACCTCAAATTTCACTGGGCAGTCGCCGATTATCTGCAACGTGCAGCACGTCACCTGTCACCAGAGTCAGATGTTGAGCAAGCTTACGCATTAGGCCAGGCAGCTGTTGAAAAAGCACTCGAAGGCAAAAATTCCATCATGCCAACGATTGTCCGTGAATCATCAAATCCATACAAATGGAGCATCGGCGAAGCAAACTTAAGCGATGTTGCTAATGTTGAAAAGATGATGCCTATGGACTTCATCTCTGAAGATGGATTTGGCATTACTGATAAGTGTAAAGAATATCTTTACCCATTAATCAAAGGTGAGTCTTACCCTGATTACGATGACAACGGCATGCCGAAATATGTCACTATGAAAGGTGAACTTGTTGAAAAGAAACTGGAAGAATTTAAACTTTAATTTCAAACTTTAAGGTTTCACAAAAAGGGCTGCTCTTGCAGCCCTTTTTTTTGCTAGTATATAAAAAATTATTCACCACAGAGGACACGAAGCGCACGAAGGAAAACCTTTTTTAGTGATGATTCAAAGGTATGTATTTGCTACATCAGACCCACCAGGGTTAAGAGACATCCAGTTAACTTTTAATTTTTCTTCGTGCACTTCGTGTCCTTCGTGGTAAATTTCTTTTTTTGGTATACCATTAATTCAATATGACACTAGAAAAAGCATACGAATTACTCGAAGTACAGGTTTATATTGGACAGGGCTATAACCGTCATGCTGCCCGCCTGATATTGGCTGAAGTACAACGAGACCTTGGACAAACAGCAATTGATCAATTAATTACAGATCTTAATATGACTGAAGTCTTTGGATTTACTACCGGCCAGAAATTCAAGGCTTCATAGCCTGCCGGATAAAATACTAAGAAAATATATTAACCACTGGAAACCATACAAATGAATCTAGACCGTGTAAGCTCAGGTGTAAACCTGCCCAATGACATCAATGTCATTATCGAAATTCCGGCTCACAGTGACCCGGTAAAATATGAAGTCGATAAAGAAACAGGAGCCATGTTCGTCGATCGTTTCATGAGTACTGCCATGCACTACCCATGTAACTATGGATACATTCCACATACTTTATCTGATGATGGTGACCCTGCAGATGTACTTGTAGTAACCCCAATACCTTTAATCAGCGGCTCAGTGATTCGAGTACGCCCTGTTGGCATGTTGAAAATGACTGATGAATCTGGCGATGACGCGAAGATTCTGGCAGTACCTGTCGATAAACTTTCTCGTGAATACCGGGAAATTTCAAACATTCGCCAAATGTCCAGAACATTACTGGATTCAATTTCACACTTCTTTGAACATTACAAAGATTTAGAAGATGGAAAATGGGTAAGAGTAGATGACTGGCTAGATGTGGATGATGCCAAAAAAGAAATCATGGAGAGTGTTGAACGCTTTGACAATGCCAAGGAAAAGCCTAACTTTTAAAACCCATAAATTAATTCAATTTAGAAGGCCTGATATCTCAGGCCTTTCTTCATTCATCCTGATTATTACCGAACAAAGCTGATTTTTCTTCAGCACTGACCGACGTTTCACTTTTAAGGGTAGAGTAGTCTACATGACAAACCTGGTTACGCCCCTGCTGCTTAGCCTGATACAGGTATTGATCTACTGAATCAACGAATGACTCTCGTGTATATTCGCTGTCTTTTGAAAAAACACCAACTCCTAAACTCGCCGTTAAAGTAAAAGATTCTGCCTCAAATTCTACCACGGCCTGCTCAAGCCAGAGCCGAACTCTTTCTGCGACATTAACCGCGGTGGGTAAAGTTGTTTGCGGTAAAATTATGACAAATTCTTCCCCACCATAACGACATACAACATCTGATAATCTGATGGCCTGCTTAAAAACTGTTGCAGCCATTTTTAGTGCCTGATTACCGGCCTCATGTCCCCACTTATCATTAATTGATTTAAAAAAATCCAGATCAATCATGATAATACTGGTAGGTCGACCCGCACGCAGAGTTCGTTCCATTTCTATAGACAGGTTCTCCTGAAAATAGCGGAAATTATAAAGTCCCGTTAACGTGTCAGTTGTGACTAGTAGCTTTAACTCTGAGTTTTCACTTCTAAGGCTGGATAATTCTGTCAACCAATGACAGTCAGGTTCATCAACAGGGCAACTTTCTAATTCTTGGTTTTTACTCATGTTGACAGATTATAACCACTCCACAGTCGATAAAACATAAAAAAACCCGATATCTTTTATTAAAGATACCGGGTTGTTGAACTCTGGTAATTTATCTAGATTTTTACTTTATTAGAAGCGAAAACCCAGCTGAAACGAAGCACCCACTTCATCTTCATTAAAGGCCCCGGCAATATCTATATGAATTCCCAGAGGGGAAATACCAATACCAGCAGAAACCACATCACGATCACTGTTCACTGTATCTGCACGATAACCAAATCTTAATTGAGCAAAATCAAAAGCATCTAATTCAATACCCAGTGCCACATACTGACTCTTGTTGCCCGCAAGCCCCAAACCTTCATTTTCAGTTAAATCGACATCCAGTGCCACCGTACTCCAGCTATTGGTATGAGAAACACCAACACGAGCCTGAGGCTTCAGAGAAACGACCATGCCTGTCGCAGCTTCTACACCCGTATCAGGATCGGTATTCATCGCATCATAATCCTGACCGATAATATTTTTTATGACAAAGCCACTGCGCCAGCCATTTTTATGATCCATGGCTATACCAACATCCAGGTTGAAATCACTATAATCTGCAGAGTAATCATCACCATCGATATTATCAGTATCAGCACTATCTGCATTGGCTTCATAATCAAAAACAGTGACCGAAACCATTTTAGGCGTTACACCCACAGCGACTTCTGTTCCAAACAACGACATTTCCCTTGAAATTGTCAAACCAGCCTCTGCCAGCACAATACCCACTACTCTTACTTTTGACTGGATATCAGAGTCACCACCTGTATCTGACTGTGCGGTGAAGTTAACGTCACCAAAGGTAGGTGAAAGCGGATCAGTATCGACAAAGTTAAACGCGCCAGGTGCGGTAATGCAATTTTCAAAATCAAGAACCGGGCCGGCATAACAGGCATCCAGAGCAAGCATGTCATCTGTTAAATCAGTTACCGTATCACCATCTTCATACTGCAAAACTCCTGAAAAATTTGCCGACCCTGAAGCAGTAAATGCGATACCAAATTTTTCCCCAGGAATAGCCAGAACGATACCAGCACCACCTTCAAACTGAAAAGGTTTATCGCTTAACGTTAAAATCTCATTATTGACTGAATTGATCGCAGCAACAGTTGGACCAGAAGCTCCAGGAGCACCGTTATAGTTGGAGATTTCCGCATCAAGTGTATCCATAACGGTATCATCAAAATCATCCACTGCATCTGTAAAATCATCAGGGTCAAACACCCTTACACCAAATATGGGCAATTCAAGCGCAAAATCATCACTTTTATTAGCAACTGAAAGTAAAGCAGGATTGAACAGAGGGGCGGTTGCAGGATTAGCGACAGCGACTCCCGCTCCTCCCATTGCCATTGACTTGGGATCAAATGAATTAAATGAAACTGCCAGAGAAGCTGAAGTCATCAGTAATGCAGCTGACCCTACAGCTACTGAGATTAGATTTTTTTTCATCATAGTGTTATTAGACCTAAATATTTGGGAGGTTCTTAAGACTATAGTGCAAAAAAAATATTTATGATGAAAAAGTCATGAATTTACAGGGTAGTTGGCACTTTATTAACTTATAATTTAATTTCTATTTTGCCAGATTCTCTTGCACACCCAATGCCTGATACTATTTTCAGTTCCTCCCATTCTTTCAAACAGCAGTTTATTCAAGAATTAAAAAACTTAACGACAGCTGATGAAGTTGGGGTTTTTATACTGGTGCTGGCCAATGCTATTTCTAAACCTGAAATCTACCATGCCCTGTCAAAGGATCTTTCAAACCATTTTACATTACTTAAGGAAAAATTGAATAGACTTCCAAATGATGAACTCAAAAAAATACCCACAGATGATTTGTCGGTATTCGAAGCTCTAAGCAATATTAATTTTAACGACCTGTCATTATCCATCAGTAAGTTATGCGGAGTCTGGCAACTACAATACAATCCATTACGTAGCTTTAGACCAGCTCGCAACAGTGATAAAAAAATCACTCGTCTTTACCAGGCATTTGATAATAATAGCTTCCACTTCAACAAGATTTTTTTATCCAGAGAAATTCTATGGCAGGGAAATTTAGCCAATATTCCACTACGCCTTTTATATAATAAATTCCCTTTTGCTGATTATCACGGATTACTGGTTATTGAGCCGGAGCTGAAGAAACCCCAGTTTTTACAACAACAGGATATAGTTAAAATCCAGCAAATATTATCTGAAGCCTCACATTTGCAAGGCATAGGGCTGGCCTATAATTCACTGGGAGCTTACGCATCGGTCAATCACCAGCACTGGCAAATGTTTTTATCAGAACAGAATTACCCCGTCGAACATTCAGTCTGGACGCACAACTCCGGCTCCAACAATTATCCTCTTGGCGTAGAATGCTTTCACAAAGTTTCAGATGCATGGCCATTGATTGACAGCTATCAACAATCTAACTGTAGTTTCAACTTGTTAGTCAGGCCAGATAAAACATACCTGATCAAAAGAAAAAAGCAGGGAGAATATCAACACAGTCATTGGACCAGTGGTTTTGCCTGGTCAGAAATTATGGGTAACATCATGACAACTACCCCGTTGGATTATGGACAATTAACTGCCCACAGTATTGAACAGGAGTTTAAATTACTAGGAGGCTATCGGACTTAGGTGATCGTAGCGAGGTTTAACTACATTTCACGAACTATGCGGATGCCAACATTGTACTGCCCTTTCTTACTTGGAAATGTTTCACGATTCTCAGCTCGCATAGAAGATGCGGGACTGCGGAAAGCACCACCACGTACGATTCTGACAGAACAATCTCCGCCATCCCAGGCAGAGCCATCATCGGGAGCATCCATATAGTTTCTGTGATAACAATCATGCACCCACTCATATAAATTGCCAGCGGTGTCATTCAGTCCAAACTGATTCGATTTGTATGACCCCACTTTAGCAGTTTTTGCTGTATTCAAATCTGAACCACAGTCAAAGCAGTGTGCATTTCCTGTCCCTTTAGCAGTACCCCACCAGTAAGTTGTTCTTTGACCGGCACGTGCTGCATATTCCCATTCAGCTTCAGAAGGTAAGCGATATTTTTTTCCTGTTTGTTTACTCAGCCATTTACTGTAGGCCAAAGCATCATCCCATGACACATTACTCACCGGATGAGTTTTTCTATCCTGACCTTTACTATCTGGTTGCTTACGTCTTGTCGATTTTGCAAACATATCGTACTCAGCAAAAGTTACTTCGTTAATAGACATCGCAAAAGTAGGCACTGTCACTGCATGACGCGGAGTTTCATCAGCCGAAATCAACCCCGATGAATTACCCATTCTGAAAGTCCCACCAGAAATTTGAATCATAATGGGTCCACGTCCACCCACCTTAAGCCGGTCTGTAAAAGGATCATTTTTATCCACAAACTGTTCTTCAACAAGCGGTGCCGGACTGGATATTTCCGGCTGCTTCACTAGCTCTCTGGGCTTAGCCTTTTCAACGGGAGTTTCTATTACTTTTACAGGTGGTGGTATAACTTCTGGTTGAGCTGGTTTTATCTGCTGCTGAACCTGATTATTGATATTCGATATCACACCATCCAGCATACCTTGTTGCCAGGCATAATAGCCTCCAGCGACAATTAACAGCAATACAATGAATTTAAATAAACCAGCTTTTGATTTTTTTTCCTGAGGAGCCCGATAGACAGGCTCTGATGGAGCTCTTTTAGATAAAGATTCTTTTGCAGGGGCAGGAGGTTCTTCGGAAGGCGCTTTAGCTTTCTCTTTAACATCCACCACGATGATAGTGGTATTATCCTGATTAATCTTATTCGCTTCTTCAACAGCCTTTAACAGAGCATAAACACACTCTCTCGCTGTTGACGACCAGGAAGAGTACTGAATAATTGCACCGGCACCGAGTGTATCCAGCCCATCACTGGCAACTATCAAGCGATCTCCAGGCTTCAATTTAATACCGCTATCTGGACAGTCAATACTACTGATTTCTTCGCCCGTCATGGCGCTCATCAACATATTGCGAGACATACCCGGTTGCTCTTCAATATCCATGCCCTGCTCTTTCATCATATCGATGTAAGCGCCATAACTGTGATCGGCATTTTGTTTGATTAATTCACGCTCTCTGACCAGGTATAAATGACTATCGCCGACACTTACCCAGTAAAGATTATTATCTTCAAGGTAAGCAGACACCATGGTGCAGCCCATGCCTCTTAAAGCAGGGGTTTCAGAAATGGAGTCATGAATCTGTTGATTGGCGCGATTGAGTGCAGAAGATAAAGAATCGGGGACATTTTTATCGCTAAAGTCACTTTGAAAAGCCTTATTGAAGGTAGCTACAACCATATTACTGGCGACATTACCTGCAGCATGCCCGCCCATTCCATCGGCCATTACAACTAATGAACAGGAATGACCTGCATCATTGTCCCCCAACAGGGAAACCATGAAAGCATCTTCCTGGTAATCACGCGCACCATCAATCTGGTCGCTGGCTATGTCAAACTCAAAGCTCATATTATTTTAATTTTTTTTACACTAAGCATAATATAGTTGTTAGTTAAAGTAATTTCTAGGTTATTACTAAACTAAGGACAAAAAACATTGATATTTCCTCTTAATTGAGACCTACATCCTGTTTTCACTACAACTTACTCATTATCCAGTCAATGTACCTAATGAAAAGGATTAAATAGGGAATCTACTAACAATTGTAGCGGAAGAAACAAAGGCTGAGGTAATTCATTCCAGTCTGCCCAGAACCATTCAGAATTCAATTGATCAGTTATTAACTTTAGTTGACCATCATTTAAACAATCTACCATGAAATACAGACTTAAAGAATGCAGCTCTGAATCAAAGACATTATTGGTATAAGTCACAAAATGACTTTCCCCAAAGCGTAAATTACGGAACATGGAGAGCTGCCTATGTACTGCCTGTTCAGGGGCTTCCCCTAAACCTATCCAGCCACCCGGCAATTGCCAACTACCCTGCATCGGCTGATTTAAACGACGACCCAATATTATTTTATGATTTTGTTTTATAATCACACCCACCCCTACACGGGGTTTATTTTTAATATTTAGCTGCTGTTTCGTCATAAGGTTATCAAAGCATGAATAGTCTAATAGAATTTGAAGGTCCAATCCGGTTAAGTGTATTTATTGCCATCTTTATGATTATGGCACTGTGGGAGATAAAAGCTCCCTATAGAAAACTCAGATTAAATCGAGTTCAGCGCTGGCCACATCAACTCGGACTAATTATTTTGAATACATTAACAGTTCGGCTGTTATTTCCTATAGCAGCCGTAGGTACAGCACAGTACATGACACATCAGGGCTGGGGGTTAATGAACTTACTAGGTTTTAACCCGGCTATCGCCACAATTACTGGATTTCTATTTCTTGATTTTGCTATTTACTGGCAACATGTTCTTGCTCACCAACTGGAGTGGTTCTGGAAACTACACCGTACCCATCACGCAGACACAGATTATGATCTAACCACTGGGTTACGTTTCCACCCTCTCGAAATGATCCTGTCGATGCTGATTAAAATGCTGGTCATTCTACTACTTGGCATACCTGCAACGGCCGTTATCTTATTTGAAATCGTACTATCCGGCTCTGCCATGTTCAACCATTCAAACATCCGGCTCCCAGAAACCATTGAGCCAGCTATAAGAAAAGTCATCGTCACCCCGAGTATGCACCGCATACACCATTCTACACACCAGTTTGAACATGACTCTAATTATGGATTTTTTCTTTCTATCTGGGATCACTTATTTGAAAGTTATACAGACAAATCCATGGAAGACGATCAAACAATGCCAATCGGTTTAAAGATTTTTCGCTCCAAAGAGAATCAACGACTCAGCCATATTCTCAAAATGCCTTTTTCAAATTACAAATGACTAATCATAAATAACTCAGGAACTCTGTGTTATATTTCCTGTCAATGCTTTGTATAGTCAATTAAAAAAATAAATAACTCATGCTAGATACCTGGCCATTACTACAAAACTCTCAATTTCCTGAAATACACCGCTCTCCGCTGGAAATCCTGCAGGTAAATTTAGGATATTTGTGCAATCAAACCTGCTTACATTGCCATGTTAATGCCGGTCCTAATCGCACAGAATTAATGACGGAGCAAACCATAACCGACATTCTTAAGGTGTTAAAACAGCCCAATGTCCATACTCTGGATTTAACCGGTGGCGCTCCTGAAATGAATCCTCTATTCCGAGAACTGGTCGGTGAAGCCACTTCCATGGGCATAAAAGTGATTGATCGCTGCAACCTGAGCATATTGAGTGAACCTGGATTCGAAGATCTGACCGAATTTTTCACCCGACAAAAAGTTGAGATTGTTGCATCATTGCCCTGCTACCTGGAAGAAAATGTCGATGGGCAACGCGGTAAAGGTGTCTATCAAAAAAGTATCGAAGGCTTAAAAAAATTGAATCAGGCCGGGTATGCTATGGACGGCACAGGTTTAAGACTTAACCTTGTTTATAACCCCACCGGTCCTTACCTGCCACCGGGACAACAACAGCTCGAAACAGATTATAAAAAATTTCTGGAAGACAATTTTCAAATTCAATTTAATCAACTTTTCACCATCACTAATATGCCGATAGCGCGTTTTGGTAGCAGCTTAATTTCGCAGGGTAAATTTGAAGAGTATATGCTTTTACTCAAAGACTCGATGAACCTCGCGAACATGAATGGTCTTATGTGTAAAAACCAGTTGAGTATTGACTGGCTTGGGTACGTTTATGACTGTGACTTCAACCAGATGCTAAAGCTAAATCTACAGCACCCGAAAACTCATCAGAATCTGCATATTAGAGATATTACCGATGTGGATATGAACAACATGGATATCATAGTGGCCGACCACTGTTTTGGCTGTACCGCGGGTCATGGCAGCAGTTG
>Ga0209249_1000693_pt1 | contig 38519 bp, 43 predicted proteins | sample SaaInlV_200m_DNA_4_FD_184653 | JGI IMG/M metagenome (GOLD analysis project Ga0209249, IMG submission 184653) | Marine microbial communities from expanding oxygen minimum zones in the Saanich Inlet - SI037_S3LV_200m_DNA (SPAdes) (version 2) | ecosystem: Environmental > Aquatic > Marine >...
AATCCACGCGCCATAAATCCGCTTTCTTTTTTTCTTACCATCAATAGTTTTAGAACTCCAGTATACCTCCCTACCATTAGGATTTTCTACAAATTCCCTTTTTCCATTATCAATATACGCCTTTAGAATCTTAGCCGTATTAGCGTAATTCGTAGGCTCAGTCCTAGCAGTACGACTTCGCTTTATCTTACTATTCTTCAAAGTCACAAGGTATTCCATCTCCCCCTGAGAATTAACACGCTCCCTAATTTCCTTTCTCTGCAACTGCAAAATAGAAAACACATTCTCCCCAACATCCCACAACAAACTTAACATCAACTTATGCTCCGGCTTAATCGCATACAAAAGCATATTCCCAAAATCCTTCTCTTCAAAAAATTTCACCTTATCATCATTCTTAGCAGGTTTCCAAAACTCAAAAACTTCCGTAGCAATATCATACTTCTTAATCATTTTAAACAGCTTACCTTTGAATATCTTAGAATAATAGCTTGCCCTGTCCTCATACGGGTTTCCATCAGCCTTCTTTATCTTTCCAGACTCTAAATCGTTCCACACCCTCTCTAAATCCTTTCTAGTAATGTTTTTGAGAGGTTTATTGCCAAACCACTTATTCACATTCCGAAACATCATAACATAGGTGTAAAGCGTCTTACAGCAACTATCATCAAGCTCCCTAAACCCATTCTTAGAGATCAGCTTCTTCTCTTGCCACACAAGATACTTTGTAAACAAGTCACGATTACTCTTGCATATCTCAGGGTCAGATAAAAATCTAGGCTTCAGGTTCTCATATCTTGTTTTAAATCCCATAAGAACCCAAGCAAAGCTACCTTTTTAATCTTTTTCCTTGGTAACTAAAAGGTGTTATCCCCCCACCCTGAATCGAACAGGGCCACAGCGGGCTACAACCGCCTGCTCTACCGATGAGCTATAGGGGGACAATACCACTCAACAAATTTAACTTATAAAGTTTTAGATATCTAACCAATCACTCCCGATACTTCCCAACAATCCGCCGAATCTCCCGCATCCCCTCATCACTAAACTCACTAACAATAACCCCACTCAAAACATCCTCCTCATCCCCAGCATGCTTCCTCAAAACATCAACAAACTCTCTTACATCCTTACACAAAATCTTCCTCACCTTAAAATCACTCCCCGAATTAATCGCATCACCAATATTCTTCACCTGCTTTTTTAAACTCTTATGCTCAAGAAAAATACTTTTCACCGGAATATTAAAACCCTCTTTATCCATCACCTTAAACAACTCCTCCTCCATCTCCTCATGATTCTCCCAAAGCTTACAAAGTTTCCAAAAAGTATGAACCAGATTAGGATAATTAACTTCCCCACTATTTACCTCATCAGAATCAGAAGTCGGACAACCAGAATCCCCCATAATAAAATCTAACTCATCTAACTCAACCTCAATCGCCTCATGTTCTTTATTCAAAACTTCAACCGGATTCATAATAAAACAAGCACAACATTATATTTATACTTTCGCAAACACCGTTTCCACAAAATCTTAAAAACCAAAAAACCCTTACCAAAAAATGAAATTCTTCAAAAAACTCCTAGGAAAATCAAAACCCCTAACAACTTCCAAAGTAGCATTCTCCTACAAAGATCAAGAAATTCTTCGCGACATCTCAATATCCCTAAAACCAGGAGAACTAGTCGCAATCATCGGAAAATCAGGATGCGGAAAATCAACCTTCTTAAAAATCATAGCAGGAATAATTCCCCAACCAGATCAAGGAAAAATAAAAATATTCGGAAAACCTAAATTCTTCAGCAAAGACAAAATAGGTTTCACCCCTCAAGAAACTGCTATGATTCCAGATCTCTCAATCTTAGACAACATCAAAATATTCGGACTAAACTCCGGAATCACAGAAAGAAAAGCAACAAGAAAAGCAAAAAAACTCTTAAAAATGCTAAAGCTAGAGGAAGACAAAAACAAACTCCCATCCCAACTATCAGGCGGACAACGTGTCAGGTTAAATATCGTTCTCTCTCTTCTTCATGATCCAGAGATCCTAATCCTAGACGAACCGTTCACCGGCCTAGATTTCAGAAACAGACGACTCCTCTGGCACTTCTTAGAAACCCTTCGAAAAAGAGGAAAATCAATAATCTTAACATCTCACCTCTTAGCCGAAACACAAGAACACGTAGACCGATTAATAATTCTAAAAAACGGAAAAATCTTCTTCTCCGGAAATCTCGAATCTCTAAAAACAAAACTAAAAATCAACTACATTTACGAACTCAGATTCACCCACCTTTCACAAGAAAACCTAGAAAAAATCAAAAAATACTGCGAATACAAAGACCTCAAAATCCTAGATTCCTATCAACGATACCTCATGTTTGGAATTAACACCGAACGCGAAAAATCCTACCTAATAAAACTCTTAAACAAACTAAATCTAAAATTCAACGAGATATCTTTCAGAGAACCAAACCTTGACGAAACCTTCCTAAAAGCAGAATGAAACAAATCCTAAAACTCTACGCCTATACAAAAAAAGACACCCTTCTTCTAGTGCAACGAAAAAAATACCTCTACCTCTTCATACTCCTCCCATTAATAATAGCAACTCTCTTTCTCTTCGCACTAAACCCAAAAGAATACGACATCAAAATCGGAATATGCGACTTCGACCAAACTCAAATTTCAAAATCAGCCTTCCAAGACCTAAACGGATTCACCCCAGTCCAATTAGATCCAAACAACTGCACAAACAACATGCAAGAACAAATCAAAAAAGGAGAAATCGACATAGGTCTAGAAATAGGAAAAGGATTCGCAGAAAACCTTCAAAACCTAAAACAATCAAAACTAACAATCTACTACGACAACACCGACATCGCATTCTCCAACCTAATCTCATGGAAAATCGACCAATCATTAGAACCCTTCAAAAGAGAAATCATCGACAACCTCAACCAAGAACTAAACTCAAAGGTAAAATCAATAAGAGGAGGAGTCAACCTCGCAATAGAATTCTCAGACTTTAGCAAAACGCTACAAGGAAAAATACAAAAAACCGACGACGACCTAAAAGCCTTAGAGGAAATGAATACCGAATTTCTAACAAACCCAGTCTGGACAGACAAAAGAGCCGTATACTCAGAAGACCTCAAAAAAGACGCCGGCATAATCTACATATTTCCAATCCTAGCAATCTTCATAATACTAATGCTATCCTCAACATCAATCATCTACGACAAAAATACAAACTTCTTAACAAGAGTAAAGGTATCAAGCTCTCCAATCTTATACATTTTAGCAAAACTAATCTTCTTCACAGCCCTAGTAACAATACAATTCGTAATCATCTTAATTCTCTTCATGCTCTACGGAGCACAATATGCTATTCAACCCCTAGCACTCCTCCAACTAATACTCTTCATAGGAATCATAAACACCTCTTTAGGATTAATCATCGGCCTCATAGCAAACAACGAAGGAATAGCGGTATTATTCTCTCTAATGATTTCTTTCCCATTAATGTTAATCTCAGGAATTTTCTTCCCAACCCAAGCTCTCCCAAAAATAATCCAATGGATATCAACCGTCCTCCCACTACATCACCAAATAACAGCAACAAAACAAACCCTCCTATTCGGCCAAACCTTCCAATCTACTTGGGTATACTTTGCAATATTCCTCTTCTTCGCAATATACTACCTAATCAGAAAAAGCGAATAATCAAGCCCGAATCATTTCAGAAAAATCACCTTCACCAAAGGCCTTCTCATTAATCTTATAATATTCCCTCGTCTCCTCAAAACTCCCGCGCTTCTCAATCAGCCCCAAATCATAAGCCAGCTCATCACTATACCCAGGAGCCAAAACCTTCAAACTAAACGGAACTCTCTTCGGACTAATCACATTAACATGCTGCGCAAGACCCGTCGTACAGGTATTTGTAAGCGTATTATAAAACTCCGGCTCACTCTTAAGATTATTCGTCTTCTCCAACATATCAACAAACAATAACCTCATACTATCCTTAGTTGTATTAGCAGGGTAAACATAAACCGAATCCTTCCTATAATTCGACCTTAACTTCACTAAATCATTCTCGTCTCCAATAACATACATAATCTCATACTGCTTCAAAAGACCCTTCCATGTAGAAAAACTCTCCCCCACCTCTTTCCTAATCTCAATAGAGATAGCCACATAATTACCATCACTAAAACCAAAACTAAAAAACGTATGAGCAGCGCCCTCCCACTCACCAAAAGGTTCAACAATATAATCAACCGAATCCAACTCCCTCAAATCAAAACTCCTATTATAATACGAAACCACATAATCATCAACAGAAGAATAAGAAAAATTCCGAATGTTATAAACATGCACAAAGTCCCCTTCAAACTCAGCATACGAAAGAATCTTCTGATCAACATTCCACTCTCTATCATTAGAAGGCTTAATCGAAAACCAAATAACAAATCCAATAAACAAAATCAACAAAATCACTCGCTTCTTACCTTTCACCTCAAACTTCATAACCAAAACCAATCAACAGACTATATAATCTTTTCACCAAATCACAATAATAAATATAAACCTAATTCATTCTAGAAAAATATGGAAGGCAGATACAAAGTAGGCGAAGTAATGGCAAACAATGTCATCGTCTCATCTCCAAACGAAACCATATATGAGTGCGCCCAAAAAATGGCAAACAGAAGAATAAGTTCTCTTATCGTGGTAGACGGACTATCCGTAATAGGAATAATAACAGAACAAGATATTGCCAGAAAAGTTGTAGCAAAGGGGCTAAAAGCCCAATCAACTCGAGTGAACATGATCATGTCTAACATAATAACCTCAATAGACCCAAACAAAGAAATTCAAGACGCCATCCAGATAATGGGAAACAACGAGATAAAACACCTCCCGGTCATAGAAAACGAAAAACTAGTAGGAATCATCACATCCAAGGACATCGTAGCAATCGAACCAGTACTAATGGAAATGCTAAAATTCAACCACTCTCACATAACTCCAGCCAACACGACCTATTAATATTCTAAAAACCTACTTCAAACCCAATCGACCTCTCTGCCAATCATCAATAATCCTAACTGCGCACCGATTCTCATCAACCTCTCCTCCCTTCACCAAAAAACCCTTCTTCTTTCCAATCGCCAAAAACACATCATAAGAACTCATCTCATCATCAAGCAGGGCTCCATAAAACCTATCCAAAACTCCAGACTTCTTCTCCATCAAAAACTCCAAGATCTTAAACGCCACCTTCTCCGGATTTCGAATCTTATGAGGGTCTTTCGAAGCAGTCAATCCAATCTTAATCTTATCATCCCCAGCAGGAATCACCCCCGGAGAATCCATAATTCTAATCTTCCCACTCCGAATCCACTCAGTCTTCCGCGTCGTCCCAGAAACACTCTTTACCTTAACCCCAGCTCCAGGAACCATAGCATTAATCAAACTCGACTTCCCAGCATTAGGATAACCAACTATTCCAACCCTCAAACTTTCTCTCTTCCAAGCCCCAGCCATATCATCCAAACCCTTCTTTAACTTTTTAATTCCTCGCCTCTTCAAGGCCGAAACAAAAAAACTCCGGGAATATTCTTTCCTCAACTCCACCAAATCACTTTCTCTAACCAAATCACACTTATTAAAAACCAAAACCAAACGCTTCTCCATCTTCTCAACCTTCCCGACAATTTCACTATTCCGAGCAATATCGGGCATCCTAGCATCCACTACCAATAAAACAACATCCGAATTCCTCAACACATTCAAAACAACCGGCCAAAATCCCATAACAAATTAAGAAATCAAGAAATTATAAAGTTATCTAGAAACCTTCTCCACTTCAAAAGTAATCGGATCACAAACAAAACAATCCTCCAAACAAAACTTGGCAACTAAACGAGAATAACCCTCTATCACTAAGTCATCATCACTAAAAATACCATTACCAGAACCAGAAACAGCTGCCTCAACAACAAACTGTTTCTTTGAATCAGATAAATTATTCAAACCCCTAGCAACTATTTCGGCATGCTCCTTACGAACCTCCCCACTACAACCATAACACCTCGTCCCCTCTTCGAGAGAACTATAAACGTTCCTATATTCAGAAAGCCACTTAGAGGCCTTATCTCTCTCATCTATTAAAAAATTTACATAATAACTATTAGAACATTTCAATTCGGATATTTCTCTATCAAGCTCTTTACACTGAGATTCATAATAACTAATACTCTTTTTAATTTTCTTCAAAATTGATGAAGTAGTTGAAACAAACCCTCTCCTAACAAAAGTTTTTCCCAAGCTTGCAAGCCTCTCTAAACCTTCTTTTTCTTCAATAAAATTTTGATTTTCAGAATCCATACCGTCCCAAGAAACAGCAGAAGCAGCAACATAAACAATTCCTTCTTCCGGCAACAAACCAACATAGAAAGAAGCATTCGACTTTCCCATACACCTATAAAACTATACCAGTTATAAATTTTACCATTACAAAGTCTAAACAGAATCAAGCTCTCTTTTCAACAATCAAACTATAAACAAAAAACAAAACAATCGTTCCCCATGCCCCAAGCAAAAACCACTCCCATCCAGCCAACCCAGCCCAAAAACCGCTCCCAACATCACTAACAAGCCCATATCTACCCATCTCAGAAGCCGCATCAGCAACATTGGCCTCAGCAACCCTACTAAAAACCGCTTCCGCCTTAGGAGCACTCATCACATACTCAGAACCAGAATGAACCCCACCCATCAAGCTCCTAATCCAAATCCCAGCAATACCAGTCAATCCCAAAATCCAAAGAAACTTTTTAGCAACCTTCCTCCTAGGAGAAATCACAATACTTTTATCCGAAACACGATAAACAGGCATCTTCTTCCCCTTAACACTCCACCAATAATCGCTCTTCTCAATCAGCCCAGCCCGAACCAACTTCTTCACATTATAGTCCGTAGTATTAATCTTCATCCCAAGCTTCCGAGAAATATCACTCACAGCCAAATTCTCGACAGCCAACAAATCCAAAATCTTCACACAGCTCTTACTTCCCAAAACCTCAGCAATATCCTTCATACGAGAATCCCCAAGAGAAACCATCACATTATTCATAAAAAAACAAATATATTCAATTATATAAACAAATCTATAACTCCAATCCAAATAGAACCTAAGCACCAAAAACCGCCTGCTACCACTACAAAATCATCCGTACCCCTCACCAGTCAAACGACTTATAAATAAAACCAAACCACAAAGTATACTTCCAATTCCCTATTTCTATATAAACAAAAAACTCCTCAACTAATTAAAGGAGGTGAAAATGGAAATAACTTTAGCATTCGATAACTTCGACTTCAGAGACGAAGAAGATGTAAACAACGTCGATAGATTGAGAAGAAACATATTCCAAAGATTTCCAGATGCGATCTGGGAAAAACGGGATAATGGTCATACAATAACCATTTAATAATATGAAAAATTCTACTCAATCTATGACTGCCGACAAGGCCTTTAGACTTAAGAAAACAAAAAAAACTTTATTTTTTATTATTTAACTTTCTCCATTTAAGAAAAAGATTCTCAAACTTTTTCCATTCCAATGTATACCCGTCACTAATGTTCCTACTTTCAAAAACTTCATCAAAATAATAAACCCTATCTTCTAAAGGATATGCCCCAAAATGAGTACCAAGAAAATCCCCTTCAGTGTTAAGTAAATAAACCCTATCAATATACCCATCATCCGAAGTTCGAACAACCGCCCCTTCTCCAATCAAACCCTCATCGTACAAACTAGAAAAAGTCTCATGGTCCCAAAAATACAAAAAATTCCCTTCGTTTCCCAGTCTTCCATCAATATACTCCTCAATAGACTTACCTTCCTCCTTAGCATAAGAATCCCAGTGTAATCTCCCCATAAAAGCAAAAAGCAAACAAACTTTATATAAATTTAGATAACTGCAATCTCTCAAGAACACTCTCAACATCCCTCATTCCCCAAATATCCAAATTACGTTTCCCTTTATCTAAGATAATACCATCAGAACCACACAACTTACCATCTATACCAACGCGATAATATCTCTCACAGCCTCCACGACTAAACATAATAATATCATCTCCTTTTTTAATAAGATCTTTTTTTTTCATCTTATCAAAATATTCAAACTTATTAAACCACAAAGCAACACCATTCTCTGAACACTTCGAAATATAAGAATCAAGACTATCAGTTCCCTCATTATAAAAACCAACAAGACCAAAGGACGAATAATTATTTTCCATCAGGAAAAAAACTATTTTAGCTTTATAAAAATTTAGATATTATTCCGCATTTTAAAATTAAACTTCAAACTTAGGAGGAAAATGCTTGTAGGCATCCACAAGTCGAACATCATCTAAATACGAAACCTCCCTCTTCTCCTCTGTCAAATTAAAAATATACCCTATCCAACCAGCACAAGTAGCCTCATGAGCCACAATACTAGAAACAGCAGGATAATTTCCACAAAAAAAACCCTCATTAATCCTAGAATCCTCTAAGTTTTTACGAACCTGATTTTTTAGCAGCCTAACAATATCATCATTATCAATTACCATAAAAACAAAACAAAACAACCAATTATAAAGCTTTCTATTTTTAACTACTTTTAAGTTAATAAAAAAATGGAATAATCTAATAATTTTACAACATCACAAAAATTCAGAAATACTTTAAGAAATTTATTCAAACCCGAATACTACCTTCTTGCCAATCTCTCAAAATCAAGCGCGCCGCCCGATCTTCATCCACTATCCCACCCTTCGCCAAAAATCCTTTCTTCTTCCCAACCTTATCAATCAAATCCTCAATACCCTCAAACACAATCTTATAAAATCTAGAAATAGCCCGAGCACTTCTCGCACACTCCTCAACAGCCTTAAGTTCATCTTCACTAGGATTATCTTTATCCAACAGCTCCGGAGCCATAATTAAATAAGAAACCGCCCCTTCTGGGTCCCGAACATCCCCATAACTCCTAGCACCTATTCTAACATCCCGCGCAAAACTCTTTTTCTCCGTGGTATACCGAGCCTCAGGAATCACTCCAGGAGTATCCAAAATCAAAATATTACTCGACATCCGAATCTTCTGCATTCCCTTAGTAAACCCAGCTTTACCTCCAGTTTTAGCAGCGCCCTTCCGAGTCACAAAATTAATAACCGAACTTTTTCCCGCATTCGGAACCCCAATAACTCCAACATGAACCCTCTCCCAATTTTCATCCCGCTTTTCCTTAGCCATCTTCTCCACCGGCTTAAGTTTCTTTTTTCCAACCCCTCGCTTCTTCTGCCCAAAAGCTCCCGTCTTGTTATCGTTCTCTTCTTTATTAGAAATACCCGCAGATTTCCTCGCAACTAAAATCCGCTTCGCCTCCATCTTAATACGAGCCTTCAAATCCCCAAGACCAATCCCCTTCGTCGCCGAAACAAAAACATACGGCCTCATCCAGTTAGGCAAATTCTTCTCCAACTTCCGCAAACTAACCAAATCACACTTATTAAAAACATAAACTAACTTCTTCCCCTTTGCCAAAATATCAGCCTCCACCTCCAAATTCCGCGTATCCTCAACAAACCTCGCATCCAAAATCTCCAAAACTATATCCGAAATATCAACAACCTCCTTCATAACAGCCGGATACTTCGCCCGCTGCTTCTTAATATTACGAATATTGCCAGTATGCCGACTTCCGAAACTATATCTTACTCTTACCATCCAAAAGTACACCAAAACTCAATTAAAAATCTACCTAATCAACAAATTTAAAAACAAAAATATAATTTTAAAAAAATGACAACTCTAGAGAGAATAACACTTGATAAAGGAAGCACATATCTAGCAGTATACGAAGCCCCTTATAATTTAACAACATCACTAGAAAAACAAAATTGGATAAAAAGAGAAAAACCCTGCTTCAACAAAAAAATATTTCAATTTTGGGAATTATACAACACCAAGCTCCAAGGAGAAAGATCAGTCATATTACCTTATGAAGCAGAAGAGGAGGAAAGAAGAAGATTCATAAGATATCCAATAACAACACTAGAAACAAAAAGAAAATGCAAAATAAAAACAATAGGAGGAATCTGGATAGATAATGTAACAACAAATAAAAGCAAAGAAAAAACAGTCCACATACACATAAAAGTCTCAGACAGAAAAAGAAACCTAGCATATCCTCTACTAGACAAATTCATAAAATCAATAACAAATCAATACAATTACATATATACAAATTGGGACAACAGAAAACCACAAAATGACCCAGCAAATTTTCTAAAAAATAACGGATTCAAGATAACAAAAAATGCATGGGGAAACAAGGCAATTCTAAAATTATAAACTCAAGACAAATTATATAAACATCTAAATTCTCTCCTAATAATGAAAAAGAAATCATCTCAAGCCCTCCAACCCTCAAAATTAGCCTTCTCTGCAGCAATTCTCACTGCAACATCCACCCTCTTCGCAACAATCCTAGCTCTAATGTTACCTTCCATGACAACAATAACACCCTTTCTACACACTCTCTACGGAACCCTAGGATACAACCTATCAACAACCGGCGCAATCCTCGGAACAATCTACTCCTTTACTGACATCTTCATATTAACCTGGCTCTTCGCATGGATATATAACAAGCTCCTATAACAGTTCTAAAATTATTTATGCTTCTTCTTGTAAAGCAACCAAAGCTTCAATCCCCAAACCCCACACAAGAACTCACATCAAAGCCATCACAATTAGCATTACAAGAAACAACACCATCGTCAAAGCCCAAATCAGCACAACTCTCTCCAGCTAAATCAAGTCCATCACAAACCTCTCCAACCTCTGCAACATCATTTCCACAGACTGCAGGATTAGCATAAGCAGGCACACTAAAACTCGTTCCAGAAACCTCATTAATCAGATTAGCCAAAAGTTTGTAGTTCTCAACTCTGTCCTCGCTACTCAAACCAGAAAATCCATCGTCCTCAAAAGCCTCCAAATGAACACTATTCAACAACATATTACCATCTTTGATAACAGCCGGAAGACCATTTCCAAACGAAGCAAAATCAGCCAAAGACTCTCCAGGAAACTCACTAGAAGTATACTCATAACCTCGAGTAGGTCCTCCATAATAAAGAGCATTGAAACCATTACTCAAAGACGTCACCGCATACTCAGGATTACCCTCATAATCAGCAATCTCCCTAACAGAACCTTCAACAGTCGGATAAAGACCAAGTAAATCAGCATGGTCATAAAACTCATCCTGCCAAAAATAGTCACTCGCAGTATAATAAAAACCAGCACAAATCCCAACGTAACCCTTACCAGAATTCACATAATCAATAAGAGCCGCCTTACCTTCACTCCCAAGCTTATTCTGCTGATAATAAGCATTACCTCCTGGCTGAACATAAACCTTCAAATCCGGAAAATCCTCGAAATTACAATTACTCTGCACATCATCAGCGCTAAGCTCAACATAACTAATCGAAGAATCCTGCTCGACCCACCAATCAAGAAAATGCACTAACCAAGACTCACTCAAATCTCCAACTCCTCCAAACCCGTTCTCACCATAGAAAACAATATCGGTATCAGAATCTATTGGACAACTCACAATCTTCCAAGAAGGAACAGCAGCCACAAAGACAGATAGCATAACTAAAACAAACACCCCTAAAATCAAAAAATATTTTCCTTTCATTTTAACCTCCTTTCAAATTCTTTAACATAATAGAATTTAAGTGCAATGCTCTTAGTGTTACTTTCAAAAAATTGACCATAATCATATTTTTTGCATGATAATTCTCCTAACTTTACTTCAAATTTTTCATTTTGATAAAATCTACACAACACCTCTACAAACTTCTTTTCACCCATACATAAACCTCAAACATAAATTATTTAAGTTTTATTATACTCAAGCATTCTAGTCATGTGGCACCATCGACTATTCATCAAAACATTTAAATAGAATTTCGAACAAATATAAACATGAAGAGACAAGCCACATTAATCGCACTATCATTTCTATTCCTCAATTTATACATAGCAACAGCACAAGAATATTCCATAGACATCTCCGGACTAGAAAACGAAGAATACAATTCAGGCGAAGAAATAATTTTCAAAATAATTCTACTAGAAGACGAAAGCTCAATAGAAAGAGAAGTAACATACAAATTAACAGACGCTCTAAATAAAAAAGAAATCACTGGAACAATAACATCTAACCAAGAAACATCCATAAAAGTAGAAGAAGACTTTCTAAGTGGCATCTGGACAATAACGGCAAACTACGAAGAAGCCCAAGTAAAAAGAACATTCTTAGTAGGAGAAAACTCAGAAGTAGAATTTTTGCTAGAAGGAGATGAATTAATAATAAGGAACAAAGGAAACATAAGGTATACCAAAACTGTACAAATAACAATTGGAAGTGAGACAAATGCTTACGTACAAAACATCAAAGCAGGTGACGAAAAAACCCTAAAATTAATCTCCACGGACGGAAAGTACAATATAGAAGTAACTGATGGAAAAACAACGCTAAAAAGAGAAGACGTACAATTATTTGGAACAGGAAATGTTATAGGGGCAGTAGATAAAGAACTAGTAGGATACACCGGATTCGCAGGAGCAGAAGAAGTAGCAAATGCCGAAAACGGACAAGTATCACTAACGAAACTGCCACTATCTATAATCTTCATAATAATAATAGGAATGCTAACAGCTCTAGTATTCGCACAGAAAAAATTAACCGGAAAGAAAAAGTAATTATTTCTTTATCTGCTCAAATAAAAAATTAAAATATTCACCCTTATGAGCATTAGCCATTCTCTCAACAATCAACTCTGGAGTAGAACTAGCCAACCGACCCATCACAGGATTATGATCAACAACCAAATTAAAATCTTCATCTAAGCCCTTCGCCTCAATACCATCAATCCTCATACCTTCAACCAAACTCTTCGAAATCTCAGCACCTAAATGCGTAGCCAAAATCATAAAACAGCCTCTCTTAGTAAAATACTCAGCAGTAGCAGAAATAATCTTACCAGCAACACCAGGCTCTGTAACAGCCTCAATCTCATCAGCCAAAATCAAAACACGTCCAGACTTATTCTCATCAACAGCAATTCCAGACATTTGCGTAAGCAAAGTCTCAAACGCCCCTTTACTACTAGACCCCTTCGTCTTAGCAAAATAATAAACATCACTAAACATCGGAAGATGAACCTCTCCATCCACCGGCAATCCCATTCTAAACAAAGTAATATTCTGCAAAACGTGCTCCAATAAAGTCGTCTTTCCTCCACTATTAGCCCCAGTCAAAATAGAACACCTGCTAAAATTATCCAACTGAAAATCAACTGCCTGAGCATCTTTAAGAAACATATTTTTAGCAACACTAAAATGCAAATTATCACTAACAAAAGGAAATTTCTTTTCACTCTTATTTATCCATCCAACAATCCCATTGCAAAAATCCTCTACAATAATCTCCGCCTCCAATCTCTTCAAAATCTCAGGTATACCTCTTAGAGAATCACTACTCCGCTTCACCCTCTCCGCCAAATCCGTAAACTCTGTAGCGCTCTGCATTTTAATCTGATGCTCTAACTCTTTATAATCAACAGTCACCGGAACTCCCAAATTAAAAACATGCTCATTAATCCCACTTCTTTCAATCGCTTCCCGAACAGCACTCAAAATACCCTCAGGCATTTTCCCTTCACCCAACATCTTCATTAACCCCTCTCCAGAAATCGTCATCTCCTTAACTTTCTGACCCACCTCATCATTAATATCCTCCAAAACCCTCTCTACTTCACCCTCACTGATTACTTTCCCGTCTTTATTCTCCAACAAAACAAAACTAGGAACCAACAAATCTAAACAATTCCTAATCTCCATACTAACATCTGCTCCATTCAAAATAGCAAAATTCTCTCTCCAGCCACTAAGCTCCTCCAAATACCTTTCCAAATAAGCTTCACTCACAGAACTCAAAAAAACACTCTGCGGCAAACTCTCAAGAACTCTCTTAAAATCATCACAATCCACAACCTGCACAATATCATATCGCTCTAAATCAGCAACATCAGCCTCGCTAACCAACAACTGCACCGCACAACCAAGCTCATTCAACTTTACAAAACTCCCCTCATCCTCCGTCACAACAACAACATCATACCTCGGTCTCCAACTCCCTCTAGGCTTTTCCAGCTTAGATAAAACCTCTCCATTAAGCTGAGGCAAACCTCTAAAAAATTCCTGTCGCTTCTTCAAAACATCCAAATCATCACCAAAACCAAAACAACTCCACAAATTAAAACTCTCTTTGAAAACAAAATCAGCAGACAACCTTGTCAAAACCTGTCGATGAATCGCTTTAGCGTCTTTGGTCCGATAAATATCTCCACCTTTCTTAATCAAAGTCCTTCCATCTCCAAATGCTAACAACCCATTTTCCAAAACAAAATCAACCAACTCTTCTCTCATCCCTAAAAACCACTAAATTTCTTTATAAAAATTATTACACTCCAGCACTTACTTCATCAACACAGATTAACAAAATTTAAAAGGTATATTCCCCTAATCCTTCTATACAAAACTTCCAATCAAAAACAATCTACAAATCAATTCGAAAGAATTCAAAACTCTCCAAAAACAACGGAAATCTAGAAATCAAATTTAAAAATAAATAAACATAGAAACATCTAACTTATTTTAAAAACAAGGAGGCCACGATGAACACGTATTCCAGAAGGGCAATAATCTTAGAAGACAGCTGGAAATTAACAATGTCAAAAGACTTTTCCTCGGCAGAAATTATAATGCCATTAAATGATTATAAAAACATTGCATTCGAAGAAGCACTAGAAAACATCCTAAATGAAAGATTCACTGTTCAAAATTACGATGAATTAACAAGAGAAATACAGGAAGCAATTATCTCAAACACCGAAGAAAACAAAAAATACGAATATGCAATAAAAGACGACAAAAGAACTGTAAAATTACAAATCACAAAAAACATTATTTTCATAAAAATTTGTGGAATTCCTCCAAAGGAAGGAAAAAATGGATTTATCTCCAAGCATCATTTTATTCACGAAACAATACCTGGAGAAATAGATGCAGACGGAAAAATAGATTTCACAAACATAAAAAAATACCCATCATGCAAAGCACATAATATACTACTGACAATAAAAAACCCAACAAAAGGAAAAGACGGATTGAGCTATTGCGGAGAAATCATAAAAACAAAAGAAACCAAAAACTATCCTATAAGAATAGGAATAGGATGCGAAGATAACTCAGCCAAATCATTAGAATCAAAATCTGAAGAATTCATAATAACTTCAAAAATTGATGGCATAATATCATGCAAAAAAAATTCCAAAAAAGAAATCGTAACAATAGCCGTATCTAAAGAATTAGTTCTTAAAACAATAAATCTTAAAGAAGGAAGTATAGGGATGGACTACGCCTGCCCCGTACCGATAAGACTAACAGACGGGATAAATCCAGGGTTCAAATTAAAATCCCTAAGAAACGTATCCGCAGAAAACGTAAACGGTGGAGAAATAACAACAGAGGAAAATATAAAATTAAGAAGGGTAACTGGAGGAAGCATAATATTTGCAAAAGAAAGCATCTTCACAGAATTCGTAAAAAACTCTAAACTAAAAGGAAAGATAATAATAGTAATAAGAGAAATTTCCGACGCCAGTATTTCATCTGATATAATAAAAACCCCCAGAAACAAAACAACAGTAGTATCAAATCTTTCATTAGAAGCAAATCAAATAGAATTAGAAAACTGCCTAATAAGCGGAAAAAACAAAATAAACATAGGCACCTCACTATTTAATTCAAAGAATAAAATACCGGAAGAAAAGAAAAAATTATTTCTTTCCATGGAAAAAAAAAGGGTAACTAAAAAAAATATTGAAACAAATTTCAAAACAAATCTTAGAAAAATATTCCCATTAATAATTAAAGATAAACAAGAAAAATTCAAAAAATTAATCAACAAACTAGGCACTTTGTCAATCGAAAAATTCAAAGAATCTATCACAGAATTCAAAACTCACAAAAATTTAAACAATATAAAAAAATTAAAAAAATTATTTAAGGAACAAAGGGAAATAGAACAGACATTATATGAAAACCAACAATGTATAATTAAACTAGATCAGAAAAAATTAGATTTAGAGTTTCAAATTTCAAACATACAATTAAAAATAAGAGGAAGCATCAACACCACAGCATCTCTCGTAATCACGTGTAGAGACCAGCAATATATACACGAAACAAGTAGCAAAAGAACACAAATCAACATCACAGGAAAGTACTACGAAAAAACAGACAGATTCATTATCCAATAAACTCCTACCCAAAAAGGTTTCCCTGAGAAGAGACCTTTTTTTTCGCAAAACCTATATACTCCAATATACTATATTAAACCACATACTTAATATCAACAAAAGGCCATCCGGCCAAACATCAATAAGTAATAAAACTCAATCTCTATCTTCGAGAAACTTTATTTCGAGTATTCCTACCCCCGCCTCGAAATCCATCCTTACTCTTTCTAATCGGACCTCTTAATCGATTACTAGCTCTCGGATTCCGACCTCCACCATTCGACCTCCCCATTGACCTACGGCCACCTCGAGAAACACCTCGTCCCCTAGCAGCCCGACCATGAACACCTCCAAACCGACTTCTCCTAGGCTCATCCATCTTAATTTGAACCCTCTCAAACCGTGGAGTCTTAGTCCGGTCAATCTCCAAACCCTCATTTCTCCTCAAAATATTCGAAAAATTATCATAATCCCTACTCCCTAAAACATTAACAGCCAAACCACTCTCTCCAGCCCGAGCCGTCCTCCCAATCCGATGAACATAGTCCTTAGCATCATTAGGCAAATCATAATTGTAAACATGAGAAACTCCAGAAACATCAATCCCTCTAGCCGCAACGTCAGTACAAACAACAACCTTCATCACACCCTCACTAAACTCCTTCAAAACTTTCATCCTTTTCTTCTGATCCATACCACCATGAATAGCCCTCGCCTTAACACCATTCAACTTCAAATTATTAGCAACAAAATCGCTATTCCTCCGAGTATTACAAAAAACCATAGACAACTTCCCACTATCAGTCTTCAACAAATGAACCAACAACGAGAACTTCTCCCCATCACGAACATCATAATAAATTTGCTTCAATTTACTAGTATCAACATAACTCTCAACCGAAATCTCAACAGGCTTCTTCATATATTTATCACTAAAATCCGCAAGCTCTCTGTCTATAGTAGCAGAAAACAACAACGTCTGCCTATTCTTAGGACACGCCTTAACAATAGAGCCAACATCTTTCTTAAAACCCATATCCCACATTCTATCAGCTTCATCCAAAACCAAATAATCAACCTTCCTTAAATCAACAGCATTCTGCCTCAAATGATCCAACAATCTTCCAGGCGTAGCAACAACAATATCAGCGTATACTAACTTTTTCTTCTGATGACCAATAGAAACACCGCCATAAACAGGAACAACTTCTAACTCTTTATAATAAGAAAATTCTCTCAAGGCCTCAGCAACCTGCTCAGCCAGTTCCCTAGTTGGAGTCAAAATCAAACCTTGGATACCTTCACCCTTCTTAACATTCTTAATCATACCGGCGCCAAAGGCCAACGTTTTACCAGAGCCAGTGGCAGAACCAGCGACGACATCCTTTCCTTCAAGAATCAACGGTATAGTTTTCTCCTGAATTTCTGAAGGCTTCGTGAACTTTTTATTTGAAATAACTTTCAAAACATTTTCACAAAGACCTAAATCTTTGAATTTTTCCATTTTATAAATTTCCAAGAATTAATCTTAGACTCAGAACTCCCCGTGACCAAGGCCTAAGGACTCTAACTTACAAAGTTAAACCAAAAAAAACAGTTATAAACCTTTGCATCTAAGAATATCCATGCCAAAAAAATGCCCTGTTTGCAATTCAACACGATATAAAAAAATAGAAGAAAACTTCTGCTGTGCACGATGCGGATTCATTAACAAATCCAAAGAAAACCTAAACAAAACCTTAGAAAACAATTCTACTTCTTCATCTTTTTCCTAACCATCTTTTCCAACTTCTTATTTTCCCTATCCAACTTTTTCTTAGCCAAAGCAAGTCTTATCTTTCGCTCTTTCTTTTCATTTATCAAGTCAATCAATTTATCCTTCCTCTTTATCTCATTCTCAATTCGAGCCAACTCCCCCTCCTCAGAAAGATAATTCAATCTAGTCATCCAGTCCCTAAAATGTCTAAACCTAAAATACATTACCATTAAAACAATAAACGTCAAAAACCCGCCAATCAAATAATAAACAAAAATATTCTTACTATCTCCCGACGCAACAAAAGATTTTGTCTCATCCTCAACAACTTCATCATTAACAACAGAAACAACTTCATCATTAACAACAGGAACAACCTCACTATCATTAACAGTCACCTCCTCAGAAACCATCACTGACATAACACAGTCAATACCAACAGTGCAATCAATTTCCAAGGCCTCGTCAGTCCCAAAACCATCAAACCTAGTATCATGAATTTTATTATCTCTCAAATCTATAGTCATAACCTGATACCTAACCTCACTAACACTCAAGGAAAAAAACGTCGCGGAAAAAATACCATCAACATCAGCAACACCCTCAGCAAGGTTCAAAAGAGGTCCACCCCCAGCAGTCCAAGCATAAATCTTAACCTTATAACCAGGATCAGTTTTAACAACAACAGGATCCTCCATCGCAAAGACACCACTAATAAGAATCAAAAACATCAGGGACATCACCACCTTTTTCATACAATTAAATAAACACCATCATTTAAAAGAATATCGCTAACAAAATAACTAAAAAATAAACAAATCACTAACTTTAAAAACAAAAATCCTCTCCCTAAAATAACGAACCCGTAGTCTAATGGTAGAACACCTCGTTTACACCGAGGATACCCAAGTTCGATTCTTGGCGGGTTCATATTTCCTTAAAAAAAGTGACAACATTTAAAAACAAAATCAACATCACAGAAACATGAAGAAACAAAAACCAACTTCTAGCCAAAATTCAGTCGAACAAAATCTAAGCAAAAATTACATACCAAAAGGCAAACTAGGAAACCTCCCAATTCCAAACCAAACAAATCAAGCCATGAAAAAGAAAATGGAAAAAACCCAAAAACAAATAGAAAATTTCAAAACAAAATTCCTAAAAAAACATAAATCAGTCCAAAGCATCGGAATAATTCCCGCTCAGGCCTCTAAAAAAATAGAAGAAGAATACGAAATCTCTGAAAGTGACTCCAAGCGAGAACTAATTCACATCTTGGCAATCGTTCCAGAATCACAATATAAAAAAGTCGGACAAATAAAACTAGACGCAATTGGGACCGCAAAAGAAATCAACGACAAATTCTGGATCCACATATTAACACCAATCGATTATTGGAACCTAGGTCTTGACTCAAAATTCGAAGTAATGGAAGCCCTAGCAATGTCCTACCCAATTCTAGACAAAGGATTCCTGGGAAGTGTAAGAGTTTGCCAAATACATAAATCATTAGTCCTCAAAAAATTCGAGAAATATGTAACCTCATACGTAATAGCAGGCTCACTAGTAAGGGGAGAAACGACAAAAACTTCAGACGTAGATGTCTTCATAGTAATAGACGACACCGACGTGAAACGAATGCCAAGAATGGAATTAAAGGAAAAACTTCGGGGTATAATCTATTCCTATATACAAGAAGCAGAAGCAATTTCCGGGGTCAAAAACAAACTGTCCCCACAAATTTATTTAATGACAGAATTTTGGGAAGCCGTTAAAGACGCGCACCCAGTAATGTTCACATTCATTAGAGATGGAATTCCACTTTATGACCGAGGTGCATTCTTACCTTGGAAATCTCTTCTTAGAATGGGAAAAATAAAACCATCTCCAGAAGCAATAGACATGTTTATGTCTTCGGGAAACAAGATGAAAGAAATAGTACAAAAAAAGATATTCGATATAGCAACACTCGATTTATTTTACGGAATCTTCACACCGACACAAGGACTTCTAATGCTCTATGGACAAGCACCAAAAAATCATAGAGAGACAGTAAAAGCTTTCAGGGAAACATTTGTAGATAGGGAAAAACTAATTGAAAAGAAATATGCCGACATCTTAGAAAAAATTGTAATTAAATATTTCAAAGGAATGGAACACAACAAAATAAAACCAGGAGACATAAAGGGAGAGCAAGTAGACAAACTGACAAAAGACGCGCTCGACTATATCAAACGACTAAAAGAACTACGAGAACAAATAGAAAAACGAATTCAGGAAAAATCGATAGACCAAATCTACAAGGATGTTTTCGGCATGATTGGAAACCTACTAAAGAAAAAATCAGAGCAAATGATTCTCAAAGAATTCAATGACAAGATAATCAAGGAAGGAAAGTTCCCTCCAAGATTTTTAATCAATCTAAAATTCATAGCAAAAACGAAACGAAATATAGATAAAAAATCCAAAGAAATAAAGAAAGCCGAAAAGAAAAAAGACAATCTTACCTTCAAACAATCTCAAAACGTAGACACAGCAAGAAAATATGCAGCCGAAATAACAACAGCTCTAATTGAACACACACAGCGTTGCGAACTAGCCTCCTTGGAAAAATCCAGATTCAAGGTCAAATCTCACAATATGGAAGCCGAGGTATTCTTTCTCCATGATACTTTCCTAGTCCAACCCAATCAAATCCAAAAAATATCCAAAGACAAATTAATTAGGGCAACTCCAAAAGAATTACAAGTTCAAATCACAGAACAAAGAGGTAAAAAGACCAAGATAAATCACAAAGCCCTAACAACCCTCCATAAAATTTTCGGCGAGTTCGATCTAGTTTATTAAACCAAATCTTTAAAAGTAAACTTTTCACCATATTTAACATGACAACTGCAAAAGTAATTCAATTCCGAAGAGGACGAAAAACATTCAAGCCTAGACACTTCCTTTTAGAGATTCCAACTATAGATACAAGAGAAAAAGCAACAGAATTCGTAGGAAAAGCAGCCTCGTGGAAATCCCCAGGCAAGCAAGAAAAGATAATCATAGGTAAAATCTCCTCAGCTCACGGCGGAAACGGCGTAGTCCGAGCAATCTTCGAAAAAGGTCTGCCAGGTCAAGCTATCGGAACAGATGTGGAAATAAAATAAAATGGCACTAAGAAAAGGCTCAGCATACTCAAAAAGATACGCAAGACCATACACTCGTGTCTCCAAAAAACGTTCAAAATCTTACATTAAAACCGTCCCAAATTCTCGTATCGTAAAATTCAAAATGGGAGATATAAAAGGATTCGACAAAGGCGAATATCCTATACAGCTTCACGTTTTATCAAAACAAAAATGCCAAATACGAGACAACTCAATCGAAGCAGTAAGACAATATCTAAACAGGTTTATTCAAATCAAAATCGGAAAAGAATTCTACCTAGAAGTAAAACCATTCCCTCATCACATTCTAAGAGAAAATAAAATGCTTACAGGTGCAGGAGCTGATCGTATGCAAACAGGTATGAGCCGAGCATTCGGAAAAACTATGGGACGAGCGGCACTAATAAAAGCAGGACAAACACTTTTTATAATCGGAGTAAAAAACAAAAAAGGAGAAAGTGAAGCAAGAAAATTAATAAAATCCGTAAGAGCAAGACTAACATGCAAAACCTCAACAAAAACACTCCTTCCAGCAATTAAAGCATAATCCTTATTAACTTAAGAGATCAATTATTCACATGAAAACTTTTTTTATCCTCGGAAGAAATCCAGAACTCTCTCGTCAAGAAATATTATCATTCCTAAAAGCCAGAAATAGAACCCATGAAGAAATCATGTTTCAAGATAACCTCTTAATAATCCAAACCAACGAAGGAGAAAGATTCGACATACAAGAATTCGGAGGAATTATGCATCTAGGAGAAATAACATTCAAGGGAAATCAAGAAGAACTCGAAAAATATCTAGGAAAAAACGAAATAATCCCTTCCGACAAATTCTCATACGCAACATTCGGAAATCAGGATACCCAAATATTAAAAGAAAAATTCAAAAAGGAACATAAAAAGGCATCTCAAAAACACGGAAGAAAACTAATAAAATTCCAAGATGGAAATAAACAAGAAAATCCAAAAGCCGATTTCTATATATTTTTCCACGAACACAACAATATAATACACCTAGCAACTACCACACAAACTTACAATCCAAAAGAAGTTAAAAAACGAGATATGCAAAAACCCGTCAGAAGAGAATCTCTAGCAATTTCTCCAAGACTCTCAAAAATTCTAATCAACCTCTCAGGAGCAAAACCATTCGACAGACTTCTAGACCCATTTTGCGGAGTAGGCTCAATATTATCCGAAGCCCTAATCAAAAAAATAAACGTGCACGGAATAGATAAAGACAAAGAAGCAACAATAGGAGCAAAGCAAAACCTAAAATGGTTAGAAAATCAATATAAAATAAAAAACAGGTATACCATAGAAAACAACGATTCCAGAAGAGCTCCAGATCTACAATTCTCAGGCATTGCAACCGAAACCCCTCTAGGAAAAATACTTAGAAAAAAACCCTCAGACAACCAAGCCAAACAAATACTTCAAAATTTCGAAGCATATATGATACCAATCCTAAGACACTTGAAAAGAATAAAAAAACCTCAAGCGAAAATAGCAATAACTTTCCCAGTCATAAGAAATTTACACACAGACTATCAAAAAATAGCAAACAAGTCCGGACTAAGAATAAAACTACAACCCATTCTCGAATCAAGAAAGGATCAATTCATATCAAGAGATATACTAATTCTCCAATAATTTGTACTAACTATTAAGTAACAACATACCGAAACATTTAAATACTATAAAACACGTATTTCACTATGGAAAACCAAGAAAAAGAATGGAATACCTCTGATGATTTCGATTCAATAGGAAAAGCAAAACTAGATTCACTAAAAGAGCAAATTCTAGAAATCGAAGAAATGGTAAAAGAACGGAATACCCTCAGTGAAAACTTCATCAAAGAAGGTGTAAAAATGAAATCGGACATAGATAACTTTCTAATGCAAAATGCACCAGCAGGAGAAGATGATTCCGAATTCGCAAGAGAAAGGTCCGAACTAAGAAAGAAAAAAATCGAAATCTCAGAACTACAACTCAACGAAAAAGTAAACTGTTGGCGAGATATAGCTCTTCTAAAAAAAGAAATGAGGGAAAGCGAAAGAGAACTAAATGAAAAGAAAAGCCGATCCGACATGTTGGGCAAAATTCTATCTGAATAATGAACCAAAGACCTCTAACAATAGAAGAAATCTGCAATAAACTTCGTCCCATCTTCGGGAAAAAAATCGACGAAATATATTTACAGTATACCATAGCAGACGGCCGCCAAGAAAAAGAAGAATTCCTCCACATCTTAAACACATTATATCAAAAACATCTTATGCAGCTCCTAGACAAGGGCGTACTACTAGAACCTCCAATGGAAGAACAAATCGACGGAACCTACAACCTAGCAACAATATCTTACGCAAACAAAAAACTTTTTCCTTTCACATTAAGAGAACAAGACTGGCCACGTCACGTCTGCGTCACAGGAATGTCCGGATCAGGTAAAACAACGTTCGCATTCAAAATAATCGAAGCCCTAAACGCACACAAAAAACCCTACCTAATATTCGACTGGAAAAAATCCTTCAGACCACTTTCTGCAGAAGACAATCAACTAATGACATTCACAGTAGGGGACGAATCCACAGCAAACCTTTTCAAAACAAACATCAATCAACCACCAAAAAACGTCGCACCCAAAGAATGGATCAACGTCCTATCTGATCTACTAACAGAAGCCTTCTCTGCCTCTTACGGAGTACATAAGGTCATACTAGAAACCCTAGACGAAGCCTTCAAAGAATGGGGAATATACCACGGATCACAAAACTACCCAACCTGGAATCATATCAAATGGAGACTAAGCGAGAAAATAGAAAAAGCAAAGAACCGAGAAGCAGGCTGGATAGAATCTGCCTTAAGAATTGCAACAGTTTTAACATTCGGAGAATTCGGAAAAACCCTAAATTACAAAGGAGAAAATTCATTCACAGTAGAAGAACTTTTAGATAAAAGAGTAGTAATGGAACTAAACTCACTAGGAGGGGTAGAAAAAACTCTCTTCTGCGAATTCATCTTAACTTATATTTACAAACTAAAAAAAGCAAGACAAAACTATTCCAATGCACATTTCGATCACACAATCCTAGTAGACGAAGCCCACAACATCTTCCTAAAAAAACCAACTAACTTCACAAACGAAACAACAACAGATATGATATATCGAGAAATGCGAGAATACGGAACCTCCCTAATATGCCTAGACCAACACATCTCAAAAATTTCCGACACCGTAAAAGGAAACTCCGCATGTCATATCGCCTTTCAACAACAACTTCCTGCCGACATACAAGACATAGCAGATATCACAAGCCTCCGAGAAAATAGACACTACTTCTCCCAGCTACCAGTAGGATCAGCAATAGTAAAACTCTCAGAAAGATATTCTCAACCATTCTTAATCGAAGTTCCATATGTAAAAACTAGAAAGAAAAATATAACAAACAAAGACATAAAATCCAGAATGCAAGCCCTAACCCTAAATAAAGAATATAAGGAAAAAACAGACCCAGAATTCAACAAACAAATAGAGAAACCCAAAACAATAGAAAAAAAACAATCAACAGAAAAAAATATCAAAATTAAACAAACAAAACCTACAACCGAAGCTCAGCAAGTAATATATCATTATATCTCTGAGCATCTCAAGGCTGGTATACCACTAGAACAAATAGAAAAAACCCTGGAAAAATCAAAAACACAGGGGAATTACACATCAAGCGACATATTAAAAGCCATAAACCTAATCTTTGAAAATCAACTAGCAAAACCAAATAAAAAAAAATCGAACAAAACACTAACTCAAGACGAACAAAAATTCATAGACTTCCTTAAGCAAAATCCAGAACATAATCTAGCAACAACAAAAGTATACAAAGAAATAGGACTTTCGGCAAGAAAAGGAACTGCTATAAAAAAATCACTCGAAGAAAAAAACCTAATCAAAATTGAAGAAGTAAAATACGCAAAGGGCTGGAAAAAAATAATCAGATTAGCCTAAATATCATATTCAAAAAACAAAAACATCCGCAAATATAGCAAACCAGAAATAACGAAAAGAAATTCACAAAAAACAAGCGGAAAACGAGAAAGAAATACCAAATAAAAAACAAATTTTATCAGAGACATCACTGTGACATCTCTGACTTTACAACGAAATACCTCATATCGAGATATTTCACTAATGCCTATTTCAAAAGGAGAACTAAATGGCAACAAAACAAGAAACAATTAGTGATTTCGACGAATTCCTCTCATGTTTAATTTTTAGAAATGTCTCAAAGAAAGAAAGACATACGCTAAAAAATGACTTCTTAAAAAAAATAGAAGGAGAAGGAGATAACGAATCAGAAATGATTATGGCTATGGCTATCAGAGAAATTAAAGACTCCTTAGGCAAAAAGCCAATAAGCAGCAATGAAGACCGTTCAAGATTTTGGAACTTCCTCCATGGTGTTCTTGCAACAAACACTCCCTTAAAGATAGAAAACATCTTAGAATCAAACATTACACCTATCTTACTAAACCACAAAGGCTGGCTACATCTTAACATTAAAGGAGAAACAGAAAAATTTGGCAAATTGCCCCCGACAAGAATATCAGAAAATAAATTTATTTTTTACTTAAATAACACTTTTGGCATAGCAACCGAAGATACCTTAACAGAAACACTAGAAAAAATAGGCTACTATAAAAGTATTTACAAAAGATTTGCAGAAAAATTAATTTAATTATTTAACAAGGAGAAAAAATGCCTGAAAAGGACAAAAAAGACTACTTAGAATTAATGGAAATCTGGGAAAAAAGCAACATTCCAAATTATGCCCTAATGATAGAAATCATAAGGCGTCAAAAACCATCACAACAAAATTAAAGGAGATCTAAATGCAAAAAAGAAAATTACAAATCAAAATTAATCCAGCTAGAACTATTAAATTAACAACAGAAGAAGAATACAATTTAATGATGATGATATTAGAATCATCAGATTACCACTGGCCCAACGGAGAAAAACCATTTTCCCCTCCAGAAAAAAAGAAAACAGTATGGGAACTACTAGGATCTCAAACTTGCATCAAACTTGAAGACAAAAAAGTTAAAGGGCAAACGAAAAGCCAAATAAATGAAACACTAGTTTCGTTGAATGAATGGCTTAAGATCCAGCAGATTGGTCCAAAAACAATAAGTAGCATAAAAACCTACTATAAATCAAGAAAATAGTCAAACCGAGCCCGCTACGCAAAGGGGCTCAACCACTTCCAAAACTCTTTTTTTTTTGGTCAAAATCTATATACTTCAATATACTATATTCCAATATATATATTCAACAACAACCTTCAAGCCGCAGAATAAATCTCATGCGCCCGGTTCGAAATCCTCCAACGCATCCTCTTCAAATAGTCAACTCCCTTAGAATTCTTTCCAACCCTCAAAACCAATCCCTTCTCCTCCAAACCCAACAACAACCTCTTCACAAACTCCTCGTCCCTAGCAAGCTCCCTCGCAATATCGGACGTAAAAACCAACTTCGGAAAAACCCCATACAAATAAAAAACAATCTGCTCCGATATCCTCTCTATCTTCTCATCACTAATCCTTGGCATATACCACACAATCTTTCTTATTTTATAATACTTCTCATTAAACCCAAAAGTAATAATATTTATATATAATATAGTATATTGAAGTATATAGGTTATAAATAAACTTAGTATGAACATTATAGTCAAATACTATGGACAACATTTATATAAGAGAAATGTTACTCATGATGCATGGGTGACAAATATATCGCATGGCTTTCCGACCTATCCAAGGACGATTTAAATCTGGCAGGAGGGAAGGGCGCAAATCTAGGAGAAATGTACAACGCAAAATTCCCAGTTCCACAAGCATTTTCAATAACAACCGACGCATTCTTCTTCTTTTTAAAACAAGCAAAACTCGAACAACCAATAAAAGACATTCTACATAAAATAAATGTAGATGACACAAAAGACCTCCAAAACAAATCAAAAGAAATTCGGGAAATAATAACAAAAGCAAAAATACCAAAAAAACTAGAAACCGAGATACTAGAAGCATACGATCACTTCAATGTAGACCTAGCAGGAATAGAATCCTCTCCAAGCGCACTAGCAATCTTAAAATCAGCAAGAGAGCCAGTTTTCGTATCAGTCCGAAGCTCAGCAACAGCAGAAGACTTAGGCGACGCCTCGTTCGCAGGCCAACAATCTTCCTACATAAATATCAAAGGAAACCCAGAACTAATTCAAAAAGTAAAAGAATGCTTCGCCTCAATCTTCACCGCAAGGTCAATCTATTACCGAAAGAAAAAAGGCTTCGATGAACTAGTAGGAATCTCAGCAATAGTACAAAAAATGATAAATTCCGACAAATCAGGAGTTATGTTCTCGAAAAACCCAGTTAAAAATAACGATGAGATACTAATCGAAGCCGTATTCGGACAAGGAGAAGGAATAGTATCCGGAACAATTAAACCAGATCAATACACTCTAAATACAAATTTCGAAATATTAGAAGAACACATCTCAGATAAAAAACTAGCAATAATCAGAACAGCTTCGGGTCAAACCAAAACAATAACACTAACCCCAGAAAAATCAAACGCACGAGTCTTAAAAACACACGAACTAAAACAACTAGCAGAATATGCAACAAAATTAGAACAACACTATGATAAACCGCAAGATATAGAATTCGCACTAGAAAACGAAACAATTTACATTCTACAAACAAGACCAATCACAACACTAAAAGACACTTCAGGAGAAAAACAAGCAGACCTCGATGGACAAGTATTAACAGAAGGAATGCCCGCGTCTCCAGGAATTGCATCAGGAATAGTAAAAATAATAAATTCGATGGACGATCTTGAAAAAATAAAAAATGGAGACATATTAGTAACAACAATGACAAATCCAGATATGGTAGTTTCAATGCAAAAAGCCTCAGGAATATTAACCTCGGAAGGAGGAGTGACTGCACACGCAGCAATAGTTTCAAGAGAAATGGGTATACCAGCAATAGTAGGAGCACAAAATGCATTAGAAATACTAAAAGACGGCGATCAAATAACAGTAGACGGATATTCAGGAAAAGTCTTTGCAGGAATAGCAGAAAACAAATCAGTAGAAATACTACCAATTGTTCCAACAAAAACAAAAATCAAAACATTAGTAGACTTACCAAAATTCGCCTCTCGTGCAGCAAAAACTTCGGCAGCAGGAGTAGGATTAATTAGATTAGAAGGACTAATAGCAACTTCAGGAAAACATCCATTACACCATGAAGCAAACAACACTTTAGACGAATACCAAAAAATGCTAGAAACAGGACTAGAAGAAATAGCACAAGCATTCGTAGGAAAACCAATATGGGTAAGATCTTCAGATATTAGAAGCGATGAATACGCAAACCTAGAAGGAGCACCAAAAGAAATCGAAAAAAACCCAATGCTCGGTGACCATGGTATAAGATTTTCACTAAAACATCCAGGAATTTTCAAAGCCGAACTTCTGGCCTTAAAAAACTTAGCCGATAAAAATCACAAATTCGGAGTAATGTTCCCACAAATAATTTCAGTAGAAGAAGTAAAAAAAGCACGAGAAATCTTCAACGAACTAGAAATCCACAACGTCGCATTCGGAGTCATGATCGAAACACCAGCGGCCTCTATCCTAATAAAAGACATCTGCGAATGCGGAATCGATTTCATATCTTTCGGAACAAATGATCTAACACAATATACCCTAGCAATAGACCGAGGAAACGAAGACGTTCAAGATATCTACGACGAAACAAATTGGGCAGTCCTAAAACAAATTTCCCGTGTAATAAGAGAATGTAAAAAACACGGAATTGAATCTTCAATATGCGGCCAAGCAGGTTCAAAACCAGAGATGGTAAAATTCCTAGTAAAACAAGGAATCGATTCAATATCAGTAAACGCCGATGCTGCGAAAGAAATATCAGAACTAGTACAAAAATTAGAAGCAGAACAAGGAATTGAGCCAATAGATAACAAAGAAGAGATAAAAAAGGAGATTGAAGAGATAAAAAAAATTGAAGAAGCTCCAAAACATAATCTTAATCCAGAACCAACAGAAATAATTGAAGACGTAAAGGAAAACCAGACAGAACCAAAGAAAGAAGATATTTTTGAATAATTTGTTACTCCTTTTTAGATACGACAAAATAGAAAGATTTATAAAGTCTAATTACATAACTTAACTATGGCAAAAAAGAAAAAAGTCAATCTAAGACAAATCTTAAATGATGGAACTGGAGTTTTGATAAACGAAAGTGCAGAAAAAGAAACAGATTTGGCAAAAAAGCTTAACTCTTTAACACAATATTTAGTATTAGAAAAAGGAGCAGATATAGGACTTGATATGCGAGATATCTACAAAGCAGATGTGCATCAAATGTCAGAAGATATTCCTTTATACAAAGAAAAGCATAGAACTTCTCTAGTAAATGAAGTCAGAAAAGATACTGTAGCTGTAGGAAAAAAAGTAACTGAACCATATGCATTAGACGCTCTAGAAGATGTAATTGGAGGACAAGAATATCAAATTTTAAGAAAAGCCGTAGGGGAAAGAAAAAACGTAAGAGAAGCTTTTGGTATAAAATACAATGATTCAGACTGGAAAAGACTTACAAGCACAGCAAATCAAAGTGCAGTTGAAAATGCGGCAGAAAGAAGCGTAAAAAGAGATAGAGAGAAATATATGATAGACGCAGCATTCATTGCAGATAAAAAAAATAAGACTCCAAAATACAGTGCAACAAAATTCGGGGCAACAATGGAAGCTAACGCAAATAAAGCACCAAACAAGGAAACAAAAGAATTTCTATACGAAAAAGTGGGACTAGCATATGCCCATACAGAAATTGCAAAAGCTAAACAAAACAATTAATTTTTTATTTTTTATTTCTCCTCAATCAAAACATCAACTAACCGAGCCATCTCTCCCAAAAAATCATCCGTCATATCAAACCACTCATCCAACTTCTTCCCCTTAACCCTAGCAACTCTCCCATGCGCAATATCCTTAACAACCTTGTAAATATCTTCATAATGTTTCACATACTTTTTCTTCAACATCTTCTTCTCGACAAATCTCTTCCTCAAAATACTCCCAATCTCTTCCGGGCTAGCAGGCTGAATCCCACCCGCAATCAAAGCCGCATGAGCAGCATCAACCATCGTCCAATATAATCCATCAACAACACCTATCATCGATTGACGAGCCCGAGCCATATGTCCAGGCGCCCTCTGCAAAAGCGTATAAATCGACTCAGGCGTAGACCGAATCTTCCCTTCCTTCAACAAAATTCTCAAAGGATTAAAAAAACCGCCATAGTCAATCAACGCATCCCCATACCTCAAAACATTAATCACAACAGGGTCCCCTTTCATCATATCATCCCACCACGTCGACAACTTAACCGTATTCACGTGCAACGACTTTCTATATTTATTCCCAACAATAATCTTCCCAAGCTCCTCACGATACCAAGCAATCAATTCCTCATCCCACCGAACCGAAACATCATCAATAATAACAATCACATCAATATCACTCCCAGGCACCGAAACATTCCGAGCCGACGACCCAAACAAAACAATCGACTTAATCATCTGATCAAACTTCTCATAAACCTTCATAGCAAAATCCATCGCAATCTCACGCTCTCCAACAATCTTAGCAGTAGAAAACTCAGACTTAACAGCATCCTTAGCTATAACACCTTTTTTCTTAACGACCTTCTTCACCATCTTTGTAATACCTAGCAACTATATTTTATAAATATGACTATCAATTAAGCCATAGGCGCCCCACCAAATCTCGAATCCCCACCAGGCATCTGCCCCCCCAACTCAACCGGCATAGTAGTAAACCCAGCCCCAAAATACTGATGATGAATCCCAGGGTTCAAATTCCCATACCCACCATTATAAGCCCCCTGGATTCCAGCCGCCTCATTCCAAGTCGCCCCAGCCTTCATTCCATAAATTCCACTGCCAAACGCCCCCATAGTCAAAGGGTGCGGCGACGTCTTAAAATGCTGAAAAAAACCCCCAGCCTCCGTAATCTTCTTCATCTCGTCAAGCCTCCCAGTCTTCTCAAGTTCCTCCAATATCTTCTTAATCGGACTATTTCCCATACCAGGAACCAAGTGAGTATCTGCATGACCAAAATTATCAGTCAAATGCACATGCTTAACCATCGGAGCAATCTCCTTAGTATCCGCAACAATATCCTTATCCGTAAACCCATGCTTCTTAATCATATTAATATGCCCAACATCCCAAGTCACCCCAATCTTGTCCGCCGCAATTTTAGCAGCAGCCTTCTTCCCCATTCCCTTATCTACCAATTGCCCAGCAAAATTCTCCCTAGACCTCTTAACCAGCTCAACCATATCTTTAGTCTCAGACAACCCAGCTCCAGGATGAAACGGCTCAATAGCCAAAACAGGCGCCTTATCCTTCCCAAGTTCATCATAAGATTTAGCAGCCAAATTCCCAAACGTCCTAGCAGCCTTATCTAAAGCAAACTCATTAGATTCCTGAAAAAGTTCGGGAGCTCTTCCCTCTCTAGTAATACGCTGAAGTTCTCTTAAGGAGTCGTCGACTAAACCTTGCCTTTTAACTGGAGTCCATATACCAACACCAACCTTACCATCTCCAAGAGGTATCATATCTCTACTTTCATCAGATTTTTTAGAATATTCTTCAGACAATTTTTTCAATTCTTTTTGCTGTTCCGGACTTCCATATTTATATGCCTGATTAAAAGCAGCGGCAAAAGAAAGTTCAGCATTCTCTAAAAAAAGACCAGCACTCCGCATTTTATTATAATAATCAGCTTGACCATCTTCAGAATTAAAATAATCCAATTTTTCACCAGTCTTCGCATCAACTATATCTCTTGTGCCTTCTACTATATAGGCATCCTTATAATCGTGAAGATTCAATGCAGGAGTTTCCATAAGTTCGCTAGCATGCTTACTCATCTGCGCAACCTCAACCAACTGATTTTCCCACTTAGCCGCATTAACGCTATCAACCGTACTCTCTGCATCAAACAACTTACCTTTAGCTCCTTCAATAAAATCATACTTATAACTCCCATCCTTATTCCTACCAACAACATCTCCCCCTTTCTCCAGCAACTCAGGATGCTCGGGCCTAAATTTATATTCCCTATTAAGTAAAGTAGCCTCCCCCGTCTCCTTATTAATAGCAACCCCTTTCTCCATAATCCTATCATTTTCACCCTTCTCTTTATCTCCCGGCCTCCACTCCGCCCCAGGCGCCCCAGCAGAAGAATGAAACACAACCGGAACACTCCCATCAGAATCCAAAATCGCAGCCTTCTCAATAGTATCAAACATCCTCCTCTCATTATCCGCCCTGCCAATTTCCTGTTTCCAATTCCCCTTCTCGTCAAAACCGGCAGGATCAATCATCGGCCCATGAACAGACGGCTTAACCCCACTAAGCTTCATAATAGCCTTCATTTCCTTAAAATGCTGAGTAGGAATAGTTTCGGTAACATCTGGCATCAACATAGAAACCTCAAAAACCTTAGTGCCCTGCTTGATCGCATTCATAGTATCGCCCAACTGATTCGCAGTCTGAGGATTAACAGAAAACCCCAACTGCGAAGCACTCATCTTAAACCCGATCCCATATTCCGAATTAAAAGAAGACCCTCCACCATCATAAAAACCCTCATAACTATTACTCATATCATCACCTAAAGGCTCAAAGCATACTTATTATATAAAACTAACCTAAGCAGCCCGTCTCAACCCAGACTCCAACCCAGACCTCTTAGCCCGTCTTGCGTCCTCAACCTGAGCCTGACTCTTAATTCGCATCTTCCCAATCTCATACATCTTCGCCTCACCCTGAGGCTTCCCACCATCATTATACATATTACCACCACTAACATCATAAGCACTCCCCCCAGAACTCCCACCATTATACAAATCACTCCCCCCCGAACCAGTCCCATACAAGTCCCCTCCAGATTTCCCAGCACCATACAAGTCCCCTCCAGAAACAGCACCATACAAATCACCAGAACCAGAACCAACATCATAAGAAAACCCCTCATCAATCTCCTCCTCTCCAAAATCCTTAACCTCATTCCAATCAACAACATTCTCTAAATTCTCACCCTTCCAGCCCTCAACAACCGGCCCCCGAGCAAGCATGCTATCCCCAATTGAAAACTCATCATCACTCACAACTTCTTCAAAACTCTCATCCCGTTCAACATCCTTCTCCTCCCAAGAATTGTCAAGCTCATCCGAGCTATTCAAAACTTCCTCATCCAAAACCATCTTCTCATCTACCATTCCAAAAAAACAAAATCAACCTTTATCTATTTTCGGGCTCACCAAAGTCATGCCGTTTGAGGCCCTAAGACCCCAAAAACTCCCGCCTCTCCTTCCGTTTTTTCTCAGCCTCCTCATCTTTAAAACCAACAATTTCCAACATCGACCTACCGCCCCGCCTCTCATCCTCAATCTCAGCCTGACTTTTAATCCCTACATCACTGTCAACTGTCAACTGCCCACTACCAACCGCATTACTTTCATAACCCTTATCTTCATACAACTTATCAGAACCATACAAATCACCAGAATCCTTTTTTTCACCCAAACCATAAGACACACCCTCTCCAGACTCACTAACCACAATCCCATCAATACCTCCAACAACCTCTTCTAAAGCCTCAACCAAAGCCTCCTCTTCCAAATCAACATCAATCTCTTCCCCAACATCCCTCTCAATAAAATCACCCTCCTCAACAACAATCCTGTCACCCTCAACAACAATCCGCGGCAAATCCAAATCCCCAAGCACACCATCCTCTACATCACCAGAAACAATTTTCCCATGCCCCTTTTGCTCCTGATCATCCGGCAAAGATTCAACCATGCCCTCTATCGCCCTTTTCAAAGCATCATTCTCAGACATATAATATTAAAGAAAACAAACTTTATCTATTTTTCTAATTTATCCTACCCACCCTTTCCCTTAAAAACATCCCTAATCCCAACATCCCCACCCTCACTCAAACTCTCAACAGCACCAGTATCATGAGTATCAAATCCAAGTCCAGGAGCAGAAGCCATCCCATGCGCCTTCTTGTAAACATCATAAAGCGTATAAAGAGTTCCAGCAGCCCCATCAATCGCCCCAGCCCTCATCATCTTCTCAACAAAATTATCCTTCTTTATGTCCCCAATCTCAACAACGCCATCCTTCTTAGCACTCTTCTTAGACTTCTTCCCAACCAACCCAAACAAGGCAGCAAAAGGATTTATATCTTTACCCTTGACCTTCTCCTTCCCATCTTCTGATTCCTCATCCATAGCATCCCGCTCCTCCTTACTCTTCAAAAAATAATCCAAATCCTCCTTCAACTCCTCCAACGCCTCACCAGCAATATCCAAAGAAAATTCCATACTTTTATTCAAATCATTCTTCTTCAACATCTCCTCAGCAGCCCTCAGTTCCTCATCATTCAAAGCATAAGAATCAAAAACCATGTCAACAACCCCTCCCATCCCAAACCCATAATCCCCCTTCTGCGTCACCCTTTGCGAAACATGCCCCCGATACCTAAACGTAATCATCACAACTTTATGATATCCTCGCCGACTCTTATAGTTACCATCATAAACACTACCTACCTTAACCTCCTGCTTTCCAAACAACTGCAACTCAAACATAGTAGTCGAAAACGCATTAACCATAGCCGCATCCTTCTCAAATCCCTGCTGCCTAAGCTTCTCAGCCGCAACCAAATAAGGCTTCATCCAAGACGAATAAAGCTTCACAGTCTCAATCTGACTCTTCAAATAATTCTTCTCAACACTAAACCGCTTCCTCATCTCTTTCTCCGAATAGTCCTGCCACTTCAAAAACTCTGACAAACGAGGTTGCAAAACCCTCATAACAGCATCATTAAGCAAACCTCCATCTTTATCACTATTCATCTTCTTAATATCCTCCTGAGAATTCGCCATCATAAAAGCCTCTCGCAAAGTCGAATAACCCATCTCCATCGTAGCCATAGAATGAATCGCGCCCCTCTGCTTCTTTATATCAACATTATCCAACCAAATCTGCTTCAACGCCAAAATCCCAACCTCTCTAACTTTCTTATCCTCACTCTTAGCATCATCATAATGCGCCAACCGAAGCTCAAACTCTTTCAAATCATAAACCAAATTCAAAATCGACTTAACCAACTGATTTAATCCAGAAGACATCTTATCAAATCTATCCTGCATAATCGAAGCTTTCTGACTCATTTCACCAAACTGCCCAGACCCAGGACTCGCAGTAAAATTATCAATAAGTTTTTTCATATTCCCCCAACCAATCTGTGCCGCAAAATCCAAAATCCAATAATAAATAGGTTCTAACTGATTCTGCTGAGAATCAAAACTCAAAATATGCGAAGAAATCCGAGCCTTATCATCCATCCCCATACCAGCCAACCCAGGACCGTGCACCTTCTTCATAACCTCTCCAATTGCCCACCTAAAATCTTCCGCACCAGAATCATCATCCAAAAACGAATACTCTTTTTTATCAACCATATCAACCTCACAACATTATAGAATCAAGAATATATAAATCTTTCAACCCAAACCCCAAATACTTTAATACCCAATACCCTTCCAACTAACATGATATTCAAAAAAAAGAAAAGAAGAATGATAGACGTAAGAGAACTCCAAAAAAGAGGAGTAGTTAGATTGCCAAAAAGAAAAATAGACATTCCAAAAAATGAAGACGGGTTCGTAGAACTAGGAAAACAAACCAAAACAAGTAGCAATCAAACAACAACAAACGAAACACAAGCAACCTCCAACGCAGACTTCTTCGGATTCATGGACACCCCAACAACAAACGAAAACAATCAATCAACAAATCAATTCAACAATTCTCCTGACGGCTACAATAAACGAGAAGTAGATACAAAAATCACAAATCTAGACAATAAAATATACAAACTAGAACAAAGAATAGAACTCTTAGAAAAAAAATTAGATGTAAACCAATCATCAAACAACGCAGGGGTAATGGGATGGTAGAAAAACCTGCAAAATTAAAATTACCTTCAGAAAAAATAATTCAAGCCTATGCTTTAGAAAACGCAATAAAATACAAAGGCAAAGCATCTCAAGGAGCAATTCTAGCAGGACTTTTCGCAGAAGGTCTAGAAAAATCTCAAGTCAAAGAAATAATACCAAAAATCCTCGAAGTCCTAAAAAGAGTCAACACCCTAACATTAGAGCAACAACAAAAAGAATTCGAAAAATTACAAAATAAAACTTCCAAAAGAAAAGTAAGAACCGGATTAAAGGAATTAGAAAACGCAACCAAAGGCTCTGTCACAATGAGACTAGCCCCTTTCCCATCAGGACCTCTCCATATAGGAAACGCAAGAAGCATGATCTTAAACGACGAATACACAAAAACATACAACGGAAAACTAATCCTCTGCTTCGACGATACAATAGGTTCAGCAAACAAACAAATAGACCCAGAAGCTTACAACCTAATAACAGAAGGACTCGATTGGCTAGGGATAAATTACAATAAAAAAATAATCTACAAATCCGACAGAACTATAAAATATTATGAATACGCAGAAGAACTTCTAAAAAAGGGATATCTTTACGTCTGTCACTGCGACCAAGAAAAAATGCAAGATCTAAAAGCAAAAGGTATCGCATGCTCATGTCGAGAACTACCTCCAGAATCCCAACTAAAAAGATGGAAGGATATGTTCACTGCCCCAATGGGTTCCATGACAGTTAGAATAAAAACTTCAATGCAAGACTCAGACCCAGCCTTCCGAGATCGAGTCATGTTCAAAATATCAGAACTTCATCACCCAAGAACAAAAAACAAATTCCGAGTATACCCTTCAATGGATTTCTCCTGGGGAATCGACGACCACATCTTCGGCTCAACGCACATCCTAAGAGGAACCGATCATCACATGTCAACACGAATCCAAGACTTCATTAGAGGAATCTTCAAATGGAAAAATCCAACATCATTCTACAACGGACAATGCGAAATACAAGGAGTCAAAATATCAAAATCAATAAGTGCAAAAAAAATAAAGTCAGGAGAATACATAGGTCACAACGACCCGAGAACATGGTCAATACAAAGCCTTCGAGACAGAGGAATAAGTCCAGTTGCAGTAAGACAATTCATACTAAGCCTCGGAATAAAAAAAACAAACATAACAACCCCAATCGAAACACTCTACACCCTAAACAAGAAACTCTTAGAAAACTGCCCTAGATATTTCTTTGTAGAAAATCCAGAAAAAATCACAATCAAAGGATGCCCCCCTCTAAAGGCAAAAATTCCACTCCATCCAAACGGCACAAAAGGTTTCAGAAACCACAACACCTCCCAAGAATTCCTAATTTCAAAAGACGACCACAACTTACTAAACAACAAGGAATATCGCCTAATGCACCTCTTAACTTTCAAATCCGACAAAACCGGACTCCATCCACGCGACTTCTCCTTCATATCAAAAGAACCATCCCAAAACAGAATAAAATTCCTACACTGGCTCCCAGCCTCACCAAATAACATCCATATAGAAATCAGAATGCCAGACGGATCAATAAAAAAAGGACTAGGGGAATATCAACTAGAAAAACTAAAAACAGGGGACACAATTCAATTCGAAAGATTCGGCTTCTGCAACCTATACAAAAAAGAAAAAGAAAAACTAGAATTCTGGTTCGCACACACCTAAAATACAAACCCTATACCACAAAACACATAACATTAAAAATAAAACCCTCTTAATACCAACATGACAAAAACAAAATATAATAAAATACAAGCGCTACATACAGCATCAATGATCATGGTATCAGAAGATGGAATCTTTGACGGGCCAAGGCCACAAGATGCATTCTCCAAAGGAATGGAATACAAAGAAAGGTTAGCAACATCCTATCAAGAGGTAGAAAAAACCTTAGAAAAATATATAGACGAACTTCCAAAAGAAGACAAAAACTTTTTAGAACAAAAAAC